>Ga0185342_1000406_pt1 | contig 22413 bp, 21 predicted proteins | sample ConPoolayeEmetaG_FD_128045 | JGI IMG/M metagenome (GOLD analysis project Ga0185342, IMG submission 128045) | Hot spring microbial mat communities from California, USA to study Microbial Dark Matter (Phase II) - Cone Pool mat layer E metaG... ...
ATTTAATTCGCTTAGTTTTTATACTAAACTCAAATTAAAATTATGGTGATATAATGCCCAAAATACAATCCCTTATAGCAGTCTTACTCACCGCAGTATTACTAACAGCAGTCGTAGGAACAACCATAAGCGCAGGAGTTGTCAGCTGGGCACTGATGCCTTATGGCTCTTGGTTTGGCTGGCCAACCATTTTTGGCTGGATATTCCCAATGTTACCCTTCCCCTTCTAAAATTCGTACTACCGGCTGATAACTCCTATTATTTTTTTGTTAGCTTTTTAAAGCAAAACTTGCAAACCACACCTCCTTACCCAATAGACATAACTAGCAATAATTAAAACTATTTTAACTAAATACCCTATCCTTTGCATAAATAGAATATTTATAGAAAAATTTTGGACGTATGCTGTTTAATGGTTAATCTTAAATCTAGTTTATATTTGAAGTTTATCTGAGTGTGGATTGTGTATTTTAGTAAGGTGTTTGAATTGAGGGAAGTCTGGCGCTTTTTGGATTTAGGGGTAATTGATCCTCCTACCAGTGGTGCGGTAGGTGAAGCGATTCTTATAGCACGCTCAAAAAATCTCGTTCCTGATACGCTCTTTCTATACCAGAGGGATCCTCCTGCATGTTCCATTGGTTACTTTCAAGCAGTAGAAAATGTGGTGGATGTTGAAGAGTGCAAAAGATTAGGTGTAGACATTTCCCGGAGAATAACCGGTGGGGGCGCAATTTACTCAGATAAAGATAATCTCACATATAATATTGTTGTACATGAGAATAATAAGAAAGTACCCCAAGATATTCTAAAGTCCTATGAGGTACTTTGTCGGGGAGTTGTGGAAAGTCTAAAGATGTTGGGATTAAACGCGTCATTCAAGCCTGTTAACGATATTCTGGTTGATGGGAAAAAGATTAGTGGAAGCTCCCAGACTAGAAGGAAAAAGGTGGTACTACATCACGGAACACTTCTCATAAAAACAGACATAAAAACCATGTCAAAAGTATTAAAAGTGTCCAAAGAAAAGATGAGCGATAAAGTCGCTAAATCCATTGAAGAAAGAGTAATCAATCTTGAAACAGCATTGAAGAAGAAGCCAGACATAGAAGCCATTAAAAATATCTTAAAGAAAGGATTTGAAAAGGCTCTGGACATAGAATTAGTATCCGGAGAACTCACAGAATACGAAAAAAAGTTGACTCGTAAACTCGTCACTGAAAAGTACTCAACCAGAGAATGGAACTTTTTACGCTAAAACTGGTTTCCCTTCGAAAGCTTGTTTCTTATTTTAAATTCAAATTCACTTGGCAACGCACAACAAGAGGGATATCTTTCAATTTTTAGACCCATATTTTCGGCTTCTCTTAAGGTGCTAGGTGTAGGGACTGCCATTCTATCAACTACATACAAAGCCAAATGATCCAGCCTTCTCCTACGAAGGCCACCGGGACGCATACATCCCAAGGATATGGATGCGTCTCTAAACATTAACCGTGCAATGGCAATCACCTTTACCACTGCCTCCACGCTGGGAGGAGAAACATTCTCCATAAGAGTACCTCTCGTGGGAATAATTGTAATAAAAATCAACAATTCCGTACCCACTCTTCTTATTATTTCCAGAGCCCTGATTTCTCCCCCTATCCTCCCAAAGTTTAAACCCACGCAAATATGCGGAACCACATGTCTGATTCCTGCCTGCAAATGAGTGTAAAGAGCCTTCTCATAATCCTCAACCGTTTTATTTAATCCGTAAACTTTAGTTATGGTTTCATTATCGCCAACTACATCAATTGAAGCGACATCAATATTAGACTTAGCTAACCCTACCGCCAAATCCCAACTCAACAACCCTGTATGAACATTCAAAATGAGATCAGTATTTTCCTTCACGCGCCTAATTGCATCTAAGTATGTTTCAAGTGGAATGTATCCTTGGATGGTGCTTCCCCCACTTATCAAACAACCCACCGCCCCCTTATGGTGCAAATCGAGGCACACTTGGTAAAGCCTATCAGGAGTCGAAGCGGGTATCATATGTTGAAGATAGTGGCGATTGCAGTGTGCACATTTCAATTCACAGTTTCTTCCCGTTACGGATATGGAGGGGAACAATCGTGAAGGATAATAAACGTGTAGAATGCGCCCCTTTTCCCGATCAGTTACTATTCGCGCCACTTTCAATAGTTTGTCGAAATTTTCACCCTCAACTTCTAAAAGGCTTTGCGCTTCCTGAAAGGTGATTTTTCTATCCAATGCTTGGTCTAGAATCGCCGCAAGATTTTTCTGTTCTTTCACTTCTGTTCACATAGAGAACTTCTTTGGTACTCAAAACATTTTTTCAATATAAATATGAGGGTTTCCAGGTGCAGGAGGAAATACCAAAAATAACTATAATGAAAGCGGAACTCCTAGAAAAAGGAACGATCTTTGTAAAGGAGGTTAAAGAGCTTCCCTTCCTCATAGATCGCTCCACCGCAGGTCCAAGCACAGGCCAAAATTCTATCTTTCTAAGGTTAGGCCAAGAGAGATTAGTGCGTCTTACTCTTACAGAGAAACAGTCAGAAACGCCCTACACTTACGACGCCAAACGTAAAGTCATAAAGAAGGATGGGGTGGACTGGCTTCCTGCAAAGCAGGTAGAAAGCCTCCTCCATTGTCCAGAACAAGCATTCCTCAATCTAGATTCAAACTGCAAATACCACTGCAAATTTTGCGCAACTCCCTTAATACAATCTCACATCACTCATAGAACCCTCCAGCCCCAAGTGGTGACCAGAATCGTGAAACGGGTGGCAAATAAGGGTTTAACGGCTGTTGCACTCACCACAGGAGTTTTTTCCACACCTACCGAAAGCGTAAAACACATGTGCCAGGTGGTGGAAGCCCTCCGCCGAGAATTTGGGGATAGACTACCCATAGGAGTTGAACCCTACGTCGAAGAAGAAAAACACATAGATATGCTATATGACGCTGGAGCAGACGAAATAAAAATAAACGTTGAGAGCTTTGATCCCCAAATCTTCTCTAAAGTTTGTAGCGAATTCAACTATCAAAACAACCTAAAAATGGTCAAATATGCCGCAAAAGTCTTTGGAGAAAACTGCGTCTGCTCAAACATCATAATAGGACTTGGGGAAAAAGAAGAAACAATAGACCAAGGAGCAGAAACATTAGCACACTGGGGAGTGATCGCATCCCTAAGGCCCCTAAACTTAAATCCTCTAATAAAGCAACAATTGCAACAAACACTAAACAATAAGGCACAACGACCCACCGCCCAAAGACTAATAAAACATGCAACAAAACACAAACAGATCCTAAAGGAAAAAGGTCTAGACGTAAACAAATTCAAAACTATGTGCCTCAAATGTACAGGCTGCGACATAGTTCCCCAAAAAGACCTCTAAAAATTAAATGGTGACCAAAACATGCCAAGAATACCCCACCCTCAACAAGTAAACGTTATAAAAACTAAACACGAAAACAAACCAATTCTAAAAGGAAGAAATGTATTTCACACCACAAAATATCTCATAATCCAGTCAACCACAGGCCTATCCGTATACCAAATCAAAACTACGGGCAACAGCCTCATGAGAACTATAACCAGCTATATCCAACTAAGCGACGAAAACCAAACGTTAACATTGGATTTTTCCGACATTGACCCTACAGAAAAAATCGAGATACTTAAAAACGCCACAAAGCATCTAAAAAAAGAAACAAGAAGTGTAGTCTTCAAATCCAAATTCGAACACATAGGTCTCGCACTATTTGAACCTCCCAACATTAAGGTGGGAATAATTGACATCATCCCTCCACCAGCCAAACTACAAGACCAAGTCCAAAAAGCACAAAAACAAGGACTAGTACGCAAAGAAACTAAATTCCAAATAAAAACAATAGACATTCTCAAAGAAATCCCCTCAAAAAATTACCCCATAGTTTTTCCATGCAGTGCTAGCACCGGAAAAAAATTCATATTCTTAGACGCAGATGCCCAAAAAATAACAAATCTAAACCAACCAATAACCATAATAGGCTGCCCAGTAACCTTCGAAACTATAAAAGAATTAAACCCAAAAATCCCCATGCAAAAAATAGACATATGCCCAACACACTATGCAAGAAAGGAAACCACTAAGAACGACTTCTACATAGTAAGATGCTGCCGCGCAAGCATCCAAGGCACACAAATATACTCGCCAAAAACTAAACCCATAATCGCCCTAGAATGGGAACCCACAATGGAAAACTTCCTAGACGCAATCTATCAAGGAGCACTAATAAAAAATTATGCTAACTCCCCATTCTGAAAGTCACTACTAAAAAGTACTGGCCCAAACCCCCTTTAAGGCTAAAACCCGAATTCTCTTTAAAAAAAGTCCTAGCATAGTAGACAAGGGAGGAGGGAGAGAGGGAGTAAGCATAAGATTTTAACCCCCCCTCGTTAAGGAGGGGGGGATTTTGGAGGGAGAGAGGGAGGTAAGCTTAAATCCAATCTTTCTACGAACTGTAGGTATTTCAAGATTTATTTATAAATTTTTCCTAAGAATCATATAGAATATCGTAATTTTACAATATTTTTTAAAAAATATATATTATTTATATTTTTAAGCGTCGTCCCACGGGACGTTTAGGGAAGTGAAAAATTAGGGTAATGAATGTAGTTTCAGTACTCTTTGAATATTTTTATTTTCATATCCTAAACAATTATTAAACGATACATTTCTGGAATTTATAGGCTCTGCCCGATTATGTTTGATGAAGGTTAGTACCTACTCCCACCGTTTGCAAATTTTATAAAAATATGTAATGACCAAAGGTTTGGGAAGTGGGAATAAATATTTTCTGGAATTATTTTTTGGGTATGGTTGCTAAACTTTTACTTCTTTGCTTTTAGATAGAACCATGGGTATAATTTGTTCTTGTGTGAAATTTATGTATCCGTCTTGTTCTGATACTATTGCGTAGGCTTCCTCTTTGGTGGTTACAGGCGCAAAAATGGTTTCGTCTCTGTCTCTCAACACACACCATAGGTCTTTATTGGGGTAGTGTAGGAATTTTACGTTTCCCTGTCTTTGGAAGTGTTTTATTACTGACTCGAAAACCTTGAAATCGATGTTTGAGATGATGGTGGCTTTGAAGTTTCTAATGTTTAGTAGTTCTTCAAGGATTTCGGGGATGAGTTCTGGGGAAATTATGGTTATGTTTTTCTTGGTTTTTCTAATTATGGATTTGGTGTGGGCTATGATTGCCTTTTCGCCTATTAGGGGCCAAGTCTTTATATCCTTGTCGAATAGGCTGTATGATGTTTCCCAAATTTTTTTTAGGATTTCTTCTTTCTTTTCTATATGAGTAGTAATGCTTGAGAATTTTTCGATTAGATCATGGAAGTTTTTATCGAGAACATCTTTGGCGTCGGTGTAGCTTTTGGATATGGTGTAGGCGATTTTTTCTTCGAAGGGACCCAGCTCTTGTATGTGTGCTCCTACTTTTTGGTTTATGGTTTTGTCTAGGTTGTTGTAAAGTTCTTCAGTCATTTTATCATATTCGAAGGCGTTGGTTTGTAGCATTTGAGCTATCCTTCTCTGGAGGTGAATTACGCTGTACTCTAGGAGTTTTATTCTGTTTTTGATGTTATCTTTGTACGTTGAGAATAGTTCGCTTGAACCGTTTATGAATGTGGTTAGGGCTTCGCTAAAATTTTTAAAAGCGTTTTCTATATAGTTACCGATATCCTTTCCAAGTTGGGTACATAAGTTTTCGCAGTCTTCATTGTTGTTTTTAATGACTTCTGTAACAGCGTTGGAAATTTTGGATTCTATGAGGGAGCTTGTAGGTGTTATCTTCTCCCTGAATTTGTTCTGCACTTTGTTAACCTCTTCCCTCACCAGAGTGGCTTTTTCGTCCACAAAGGTGGATAAACTCTTGGTTATCTGGTCTGTAATCTCCTGCGCGGTAACTATCTGTTCGGAAACCACGCTTTGATAGTCGGCGCTCAAACCCTTAGCAGTCTCGTAAATTTTCTGTGTTTTCTCATTCAAATCTTCTAGGAATGCGTCGCCTTTCAAAACTACGTTGGTGAAAGCCTTTCTACGCGATGATAGAATAGAGGTTGAGCCAGCTAAATCTTGAGAAATACTCTCCAATCCACTAATAATACCTTTCACCCGAGGCTCAAATGAGTTTAAAGCATCTAGGTAATGGTTGAGCAAACCAGTCATAGCCTCTAAATACTTTGCCTTAAAGGACTCCACTTTTTCCCCTACTATCTCCAAAATAATTTTAAGTATCTCAAACACATCGGATTCCAAATGTTCAATGAAACTCTTCAAAACGTTCAAATTCTCATCCACAGTTGTCCTAATCTTACTATCCAACTCCAAGCTATTCTTCTCATGTTTCGACCGGTGTTCGTTCAAAGTGGTAATGAAATGTAGCTTAATTATATCTAGGCGCTCACGGATCTCCTTGGTATATGCAGAAAAGGTTTTGCTGGCCAGATTCTCTAAAGACACCATATCCTGCTCTATGCCCGAAACAAACTCCGAGGTAAGATCCGAAAGACTGAAGCTCTTCCTCTCCTCAAAACGCTCTACATCACTAAAATCAACAAAACTCGTGGAAAGCAAAGAGCGGATTGCCTCCTCCACAGAAACACTCAAATCCCTAAAGGCATCTGCACTTCTCTCAAAGTTAGAACTCATGAGTTTAGTAAATTCCTCCACAAAAGACCGAAAAGTTTCCACACGGCTACTTGTCAAACGGGAAAGCTCCTCCACCGATAAAAGTTTACCGTCTTCTAACTTTTTGCTAAGCTCTTCAAACCTAGTTCTTGCAACCTTCTGTAACTCCTCTAACAAGTGACTCAAATCCTCATAAACAATCAAAAACCCGGCCAAAAAAGGATTCAAAGGTACAAAACCATCCACCTCTCCCGGCACTCGACGCACAAAACGTGATTCCACTAGGCGATCCAAGATAGTTTTACATACATCTACAGGTAATCCGGTCAGAGTAGAAACATCACCCAAAGCTAAACCCCCCGCACCCAAGACAGCCAAGTAAGCTTTAATCTCGTCATCTGTCAAGTCAAATTTTTTCATAAAATGCAAAATAGCCTCATTGACATCCATAAAGAGACCCCAGCGAAGTATTCAAATCAAAAAAAACAGTCAAATTATATAATTCTTTTGAAAAACAACAGAACCAAATGGTTGCCAAAAATATTCAGAAGTTCAAAAAGACTCAAGGAAATGCTCTAGCCAGATTAAAAATCGCTTTCCCCCACCACAAGCAACAGGAGGGGGAAAACAGGAACTGGTAATAACTCTGAAAACTAGGGGAGGCTTCATCGCCAACATAACAAAAATGCTGGGAGAGGGGAGATAAAACATAGGGGAGTCCCTGGCTCGAACATAAGTTCGGGCCCGGAGGGCGTGAAATTGGGAGGAGGGGAAGTCATGCACATTTCCGTTGGCTCTGCCTTTTTTTACCATTCAATCTCTTTTTTGGCTTTATATATTTTTCGGCTATTTTTGTATTTTTCGCAAAAATATTTTAGTTTTTCGTTTTATTTTGTATATTATATTTGAGAGATTCGCAAAATTGGCGCGTTTTTACATAAAAAAATAATTTTTCTCGGGCTTTAATTCCCTTTACTTTTTAAAATTTTATACCTCTTGAACCTATTTTTGGAATTATCGATTTCTTAGCCATGTCTAGAATTCCGGTATTTTTTGACTTTTATCTGATTTTCGTTCCGGGTGGGGTTTCCTCTTCTGGTGTTATCAGTATAGGTCGGCCGTTTAGATCTGCGGCTAGAATCATTCCCCTAGATTGTAACCCCATGAATTCTTTGGGTTCTAGGTTGACTAGTACGACCACGCTTTTGCCTGTAAGGTTCTCTGGTTTCAAGTATTCTGCCATTCCGGCTATGATTTGTCTGGTTTCACCTTGTCCAATGTCTACGTTCATTTTGATGAGTTTTTTAGTATTAGGTACCTTTTCGGCAGTTAATACTTTCCCAATCCTTAAATCCATTTTTTGGAACTCTTTAAAGGTGATTACGGTCATTTTTCAAACTTCCCTTTTTATTTTTCACAAAATTTATTGGTTATTGGACTAGTTGTAGATGTCTGAGTTGATCGAGGAGATTCAGGAGCTGTCGGTCACCTTTCGCCGCGGCTTTTAGAAAGACACCAATTTTTTTTCCGGCGGTTAGTTCTACTATGTTCTGTCCAGTGAGCAGTTGGGCAAGCTTGTCTAGTAAAGTATCTTCGGCTTCTGCAAGTAGTTTTTGGAGTTTAAGCATTTGTTCGAATTCTCTTCCATATTTTTCTCGCCATCTTTTTTCGTATAGTGTGAGAGCTTCTTCGCTTGTATCCCCCTCGGTGATGGCTTCCACTGCTACCTCTCCAGCTATGCTTCCGCAAACTATAGCATAACCCATACCGCCTCCCGTAATTGGGTGGACCTGACCTGCAGCATCTCCTACCAGAATGAGATTGTCTAAAACGTTCTTGGGATTGGGGCCTCCCATAGGTAATGCTCCCACTCGAAATTCTATAATTTTAGCGTTTTTGCAGATTTCTTTTCCTCGAGGATTATGTTTTATGAAGTCTTGGAGATATTCTAATGCGGTTTTTTCTCCCATTCCTCCTCCGATTCCTAGTCCTATGTTGGCGCGTTTTTCGTTCTTAGGAAATACCCAAACATAGCCTCTAGGTGATATCTGTTTTCCCAAGTAGAATTCAAGAAGATCTGTATCATCGATTTTTACGTTAACCATTTCGTATTGGGCGCAGGTTTCTATATCTTTGAGTTTAATGTTTTTCCTGAGACCGGAAAGTTTGGCTATTGTACTGTTTACTCCATCTGCACCCACGACTACTTGGGCTTCGATTTCGATTTTTTCTCCGAGTCTTCGAGCTACTACTCCTCTGATTTGCTGATCTTTGTAGATTAATTGAGTGACATTTGACCCTAACAGGGCTTCGGCGCCATTTTCACAAGCTTTAGCAAGGAGTTCTTTGTCAAACACACGGCGATCAAGTATATATCCATCGGGTTCAGGTTTAGCGTAGTCCACCCGAGTCAGATTAGGGCTATAGATACGAAATCCGCGAATGGGATTAACGATAGCATTTCGAGGTATTTCGATTTCCGCAATTCCTGGCCCCGTTTTCCCTATAGCCTCTCCGCAATGCACCGGGATGCCTACATGCATTTTACGATCTAAAATTAAGACCTTTCCTCCCTTTTTAAGGGCAGATATAGCGGTAGCGGTGCCGCCGGGGCCTGCTCCCACAATCAGTAAATCCGTCTTGATTTTCATGAATAACACCTATGGATAGTCCCGAAACAATTAGGTATTAAAAGGATACCCTTTTTGGATGCTGGAAATAGATACCTACTATTATTTATTTTTTTGTTCCTGTAAAGTTTGTAAAATATGCTTAAATGATTTATGTTGTCTTAGCAGGTCTTTTAGGGCTTTTGAATTAATTAGATAACTGATTTGGCAGCTGGAAGATGCCTTTTAGATGCTATGCTGAGCTGTACTGCCGTTTTCAATGCTCACCGCCCCCACAGGGCAGACCTTTAAACATATACCGCAGTCATTGCAAATTTGGTTATCCACTACTGCCTCATGTTCCGTGATATTTATGGCGCTTCTGGGACATACGGTTGCACATGCCATGCAAATTCCACAGAGTTCCTTATTGATTTTCATTGCACTTTACTTCCTTGAAACCATTTAGGTGTATATTCTTTTAAAAATGGCTTAAATCATTATCGCTTTTTACTAATAAATTATTTTATTGCTAGTTTTCAATTATCTGGAACTTCGTAGAAATAGTTTTTGGGAGGGAAAAATTATTTAAGTTAATCTTTTTTATCCCACAATTAATAATTATATACCATTAAATATAATGTTGGAATGGAAAAAGTGTTGAAAAGTTCATTTAGTTTTACAATCTTTTGCTCAATTTTTAGCAACATTGGAAAAATACCTAAATCCACTTTACGGTTAAGTGGTTCAAAGATTCTTGTTAATATCACAGAGGTGATTGGATAATGGTTAAGGGTAAATGTCCAGAGTGTGGTGCCGATTTGGATCTCGAAGACCCAGTTTTAAGAGAGATTGTTGAGTGCCCAGATTGCGGATCCGAGCTTGAAGTGGTGGCAATAGAAAAGAATAAGGTGCAGCTTAAGGTCGCAGAGATCGAAGGCGAGGATTGGGGCCAATAAGTAACGCTAACATTCTTGAAAAAAGGTTGTTATTGTTGAAAAAGATCTAGGTGGGTGAATTGGTAACTATCGGCATGATAAGTGATCGAGTGAGATGGGATGAGAAGGCACTAATTCAAGCTGCGCGTAATAAAAATGTCAAATTGCTAGTCATTGACGCGAAAAGTATTTTCTTAGAAGCTACTGGAAACTGTGATCATATTCCAGAGGCGGACATTTATCTTCAGCGTATGGTGAGTACATTTAAGGGTCTCTATATCACCAAAATTTTGGAGAGTAAAGGGTATCCAGTGGTTAATTCTTATGCGGTTTCCAGTATTTGCGCAGACAAGCTTTTAACAACGCTGGCTCTAACCAAAGCAGGTGTGCCTAGCCCAAGAACATTTTTGGCTGTTGATATAGATTCAGCTCTTCAGATTTTAGAGGAACTGAAATATCCTGCGGTGATTAAACCCGTATTTGGCAGTTGGGGAAGACTCATTGCTCCGTTAAAGGATCCCCAATCTGCAAAGGCGATAATTGAAAGTAGAGAGTCTATGGGAGCACTTTACCAGATTTATTATATTCAGGAATTTGTAGAAAAGGTGAACAATAGGGATATTAGAAGCTTTATCATTGGTGATGAGGTCGTTACTGCCATTTATCGAGTTGCCGGCCAGGGTGAGTGGCGGACGAACACCGCCCTCGGAGGGCGAGCGGAAATTTGCCCCGTAACTCCCGAGATTGAGGATTTGAGTCTAAGGGCTGCAAGAGCTATTGGGGAAGGAGTTTATGGGGTAGATATATTAGAAAGCCCAAGAGGTATGCTTGTTAATGAAGTTAATCACACGATGGAGTATCACACAACTGTACCCTTAACAGGTGTAGATATTCCTGGAATGTTAATTGATTATTGTTTGGAGATGTTAAAATGAGAGCTGGAGTTGTTGGAGCTTCAGGATATACGGGTGGAGATCTAGTAAGACTGTTACTTTTCCACCCTAAAGCCGAGTTAACCTGTGTAACTTCTAGGCAGTTTTCCGGAAAGTATTTGAGTAGTGTGCACCCGAATCTGAGAGGAATAACCCAGATAAAGTTTGAGGAGTATGACGTGAACAGGGTTTCCGATAAATGTGACTATGTCTTTCTCAACGTGCCCCACCGAGCTTCTATGAACATAGTGCCTGAACTACTTCAAACAGGAGTAAGGGTAATAGATTTGAGTGCGGATTTCAGAATTAAAAGCCAAGAGGTCTATGAGTACTATTATGGTAAACATGAACACCCCGAACTGCTAGGCAAATCGGTATATGGAATATCCGAACTTCACAAAGAGGAAATTAAAAAAGCTAACTTGGTTTCTTGTCCCGGATGTCTAGCTTCAAGCGCCATACTGGGGGCAGCCCCCCTTGTTAGCACTGGGGCTGTAGACTTGAACAGAATAGTAATCGATTCAAAAGTGGGTTCTTCAGCCTCGGGAAGAGAATTTTCCTTGTCTACCCACCACCCGGAAAGGGCAAATGTCGTGAGACCATATAAGGTTACTAATCACAGGCACACTGCCGAAATCGAGCAGGAACTAAGTGCGGTAGCTGGGAAGTCAGTGAAAGTCGCGTTCTCCGCTCATGCGGTGGATATGGTGCGAGGTATTCTATCTACTATACATATGTTTCTGGAAAATGAACTTACCGAAAAAGATGTTTGGAGTATTTTTAGGGAATTCTATGGCGATGAGCCGTTCATAAGACTGGTTAAGCAGAAAACTGGAATCTACCGATTGCCGGATCCCAAAGTTGTTGTTGGAACCAACTACTGCGATATTGGATTCGAGTTAGATGAGCACATGCCACGCATAGTAGTTCTCTCCGCTTTAGACAATCTAATTAAGGGTGCTTCGGGACAAGCAGTGCAGTGTATGAACATTATGGAAGGTATAGACGAAACTACTGGTCTAACTTTCCCGGGACTTCACCCATATTAATCGAGGATGCGATTAAATGAAAATAGTAGTAAAAATTGGCGGTAGCTTAATTGACGAGGATTTATCCCCCTTGGCGCGCGACGTAAAAGAACTCTCCAAGGAACACCAGATAGTTATAATACATGGTGGAGCAAAAATTGTCACCGAAATTGCGCAAAAACTGGGTAAAGAGCAAAAATTCGTCACCTCCCCTACGGGTTTTAGAAGTAGATACACGGATGCTGAAACCGCAGAAATTTACACCATGGTCATAGCAGGTACGGTAAACAAAAAGCTGGTAACAGTTCTATTAAAGGAGGGTTTGAATGCCATAGGGCTGTCTGGGATTGATGGGGGACTTTTAGTAGCAGAAAGGAAGCCAAGAATCAAGGTTAAAGAGGGAAACAAGGTACTCCTAATGGATGGTGACTACACGGGAAAAGTGGTGCAAGTTAACACTAAACTTCTAGAACTACTATTAAATGCAGGTTATGTCCCAGTTATAGGCGCAGTAGCAATCGGTAAAGAAGGAGAAAACCTGAACGTAGACGGAGACAGGGCAGCTGCAAGCATTGCAGGAGCCATAAAAGCGGATAAACTGTTAGATATGACAGACGTACCCGGAGTTCTCGAAAACGAGAAGGTAATAACAAAATTAAGCATAGCGGAAGCAAAACAAGCCATGGAAAAAGTTGGCCCCGGTATGCGGAGAAAAATATTTGCGGCGCTGGAAGCGCTACGCGAAGGTGTACCTGAAGTGGTAATAGCTTCTGGAATTGGAGAACACCCCCTCATTAATGCTTTGGAAGAGAAAAACTGTACGGTGATAACTAATGAGTCAGTCGAATAATGCCAAAAGATATATGTTTCTAGAAGATACCTACGAAGCCCAAACCTACGCTAAAAGACCAGTAGTAATTGTGAGGGGAAAAGGCGCCCTGGTCTGGGACACCGAAGGCAGAGAGTATATAGATTGTGTAGCAGGACATGGAGTAGGCATCACCGGGCACTGTCACCCCAAAGTCGTAGAAGCCATAAAAAATCAGGCTGAGAAGCTTATCACCTGCTCCGGTATACTATATAACGACGTCAGAGCGGAACTTGTAGAAAAAATAACAAAAATAGTTCCCAAAGGCCTAACAAGAACTTTTCTTTCAAATAGTGGAGCAGAAGCAGTAGAGTGCGCCATAAAGCTGGCTCGCAAATACACAGGCAAGAAGGAAATTATAGCTATGACTAAAGGATTCCATGGACGTACTTTGGGGGCGCTCTCAGCTACTTGGGAGAAAAAGTACAGGGAGCCTTTCGAACCTTTGGTTCCGGGATTTACTCATGTAAAATTTGGTGACGCTGAAGAAGTTCGAGAGGCTATAAATGAGAACACTGCTGCGGTCTTGGTGGAGCCTGTGCAGGGAGAAGCGGGAGTTAATCCTGCGCCCAACGGTTATCTGGAGGAGTTAAGAGATATTTGCGATGAAAAGAATGTTCTTTTAATATTTGATGAGGTTCAGACTGGGTTTGGTAGAACCGGGGAAATGTTTGCCTGTATGCATTGGAAGGTGACTCCTGACATTATGGCTGTGGCTAAAGGAATTGCTGGTGGAGTGCCTATGGGTGCTACTATCGCTAGAGAGGAGGTTATGGGTTCCCTTAAAGAAAGTGAACATGCCTCAACTTTTGGTGGAAACCCACTTGCTTGTGCTGCTGCAAACGCTGCAATAGACGTTATAATAGAAGAGAAACTTCCCCAAAGATCTAAGGAATTGGGATTACGCTTAAAAAATAAGTTGGAGATTATTGGGGAGAACTCTAAGATTGTAAAAGAGGTTAGAGGACTAGGTTTAATGATTGGCATCGATTTACGTTTCAGAGTAAAGGATTATGTGGTAAAATCTTTGGAAAAGGGACTTTTGGTTTTAACTTCGGGACTAACCACCCTTAGACTGCTACCCCCGTTAGTTATTGAAAAGGAACAAGTTGATAAAACTGCGGAGATTTTGGCGGAGGTATTGGAGACCTGAAGAATGGAGCCTCAAGATTTTCTTAAAAAAATGCTTGAAATCTATAGTCCCTCGGGAAAAGAAGCGGAACTTGCAAAATTTCTCTTCCAACAGATGAAGGAATTGGGTTTTGATGCAGAGATAGATGAAGTTGGAAACGTCATAGGTAGGATTGGAAAAGGGAATCCAACTCTACTACTCTGCGGTCATATGGATACAGTGGAAGGGTACTTACCAGTACAGATAATTAACGGTGAATTAACTGGTCGGGGAGCGGTTGACGCGAAATCCTCTTTAGCCGCCCTTATACTTGCTGCGGCAAATTTTGTGGGTAGGAAAATCAAAGGAAGTATAGTTGTTGTGGGTACAGTGCAAGAAGAGGGGACATCTGAAGGAATAATACATATAATAAATAAAGGTTTAAAGGCAGACTACTCAATTTTTGGGGAACCTTGTAACACCGTTTTTATTGTGGTGGGATATAAAGGAAGTTTAAACGTTGAAATTGAGGTTGGAACTGAGCCCGGCCATCCCGCAAATCCTACCGTTAAAAACGCTAATGAAGAACTAATTTCGGTTTGGCTGAAAATCAAGAATGAATTAGGAAAGTATCAATCCAAATCAAAAATGGATTCGGTAAGCGTGTCATTAGGACGATTGAATGGTGTTGAAAATCAAAGCATGGCAGAAGTAAGGGTTAGGATACCATTCAAGATGAGTTGTGATGAAATCTATGAAGTAATAAATCGCATACTTCAAGAGCATAAAGAGGGAAACAATGGAGTAAAATGCAGAATTAGAGTAATAGATAAAACTGAGCCTTATGAATCTGATAAAAGGTCGCCATTAGTCAGTGCCTTAAGTAGTTCAATAAGGGAAGTTACTGGAGAGGAAGCCCGTCTAATTAAAAAAACTGGAACAGGTGATATGAATATTTATGGGAACAGCATCAAAACTGCGGCTGTTACCTACGGTCCTGGTGATCCTCGCTTAGATCATACGGAATACGAAAAAATATCTTTAAAGCAGTTTTTGGAAACAGTCGAAATCCTTACCAAGACAATTGAAAAATTGTTACTCTAAAACCTAGATACGTAAAGGCTGCTTTTCCGTCTTCTCCTGTTTCTCCTTTCTTTCCTTGATTTTTTGTTCAAGCTCAGACACTAAAGGAACCATTTCTTCCGAGGTTTCAAAGGCCATAACCCTTCTCAATGGTCTCATCCATTCCAAAACCAGTGGAGCATGCTCCAATAGACTGAGTACTTGCAATGTGGCCTCTTTGCCGGCCTCAGAAAATATGTTAGCTAGAGTATGAGCTAAGGTTTCAATGTCCCCCTTTGGCAAAGTGTAAGATTTTTCCAGTTTTAAGGGCATACTAAAAGTCATAAGCCCCGTTTTGCTTTCCCTTTTGCTTTCAAAATTAATTTCTCCAGCCAGAGAGCACATATAGGTGGTATTTATATCGGCTTTAAATCTACAATTCCACCTTGTTTCCCATTTTTCCTCGTCACTTCTCTTCTTAGCCATATGCCTCAATATCATTCTACACTTATCAGCCATGGGTATAGCTAATACCGAATGTTTTGACTCTCCAAACTTGATAACCTCGTTGTAAAGAGGCGCCAAAAGTTCCTCCACTCTTTTTCGAAGTTCATTCACTTTAAAGCCCAAAAAAGTTTTTTCAGATAAACCTCTATCGAGAGTACTCACAAATTTACCCTCATAAAATTCATATTTAGAAAGAGCGTTGCAATTAGGGCAGCCAAACGCGCCAAACACCCTCCCTTCCAACTCAACAAGTTCCTCCTCCAATTCAGAATCTAAAAAGAAACCTGTACCGCATTTGGGACAGCTTACTATGACAGGAAAACTATCTATCAAATCATGATTTTTATATGCACTCACTAATTTCTTCGTTTCCTCATATACTGATTGAATATCCAAATCAGTAATAGTCTTTAAGCCCTTTAAAACTTCATCTTGATTGTCAATAAGGAGATTTTTAATAATTCTTCGAAAATTCTTCTCTCTCTCCTTCCTAGCTTCCTCTGAAACTTCCTTAGCCCTCATAATGATGTTTTCCGCTTCCTTCTTGGCAATCTCTAAAATCGAATCCGCCTTCGCTTTGGCGTCCATAATAATTCTATCAGCCTCCCCAGACAAAACAATACACCTCCATTACCTTACCCAAGATTTATAGATCCAATAGCACAAAGCAATATTCACTATATTCTCGATAATTAAGTTCCAAAAAGGGCAACAGACATAAATTATACTTATTTAAACAAAATGATAAGTATTTCTATTAGCAATTAAAATAATTTCTCTCCGAATTTCCAAACTCTAAGCACAATAATAAATGTTAGAGTAAAAATTGCCGATAATAATTTTTAAAAAACGCATTATTGATGTTCAGAATTGTTTCACTCGTTTTATTGCTATAAAAACATGTTTTCGTTCTTTGTCTAAGAAGCGCAGCTTATGTACGTTTTTTAAGATAATCTATAATTTTGAACTATAGCTGTGAGAGAGAAAGAAATGATTATAATTTCTCTTGAATTGTGAAATTAAGATTTTTTAAATTTACTTTAAGTCTCTAAAAGAAGCTTTTTTTATCTCCAGACAACCAGCCAAATTCTTCTTGAAGAATAGTGAACGCTGCTTGGGGAGGAATTATTCCCTTCTCTGTTATAATGAGGTCTATGTAATGTGGTGGGGTAATATCGAAAGCCGGATTTAAAACTTTGGGGTTTCCGATTCTTTCCAACTCTTCCCTATCAATTACCTCCTCAATATCTCTCTCCTCTATCTCTATGAGTTCGCCTATCAACGTTTCTGGACTAAATTTGTAAGTTTCTGCAGCTACAAAAAAGAGTGTCCTGGCCTCTTTAGCCACCAGAGCCACCGTGGACGTGCCAATCTTATTAACTAGGGCTCCATTGGATGAAATAGCATCTGCGCCCACAATTGCAGTATCTATCTTATTCATATAAAGTCTAACTGCACTATCAATTATAAGAGTCACATCTATTCCCGCATCTCTCAAAATTTTGCAGGTAATATGACCCTGAAATTTGGGTCTTGTTTCCGTTGCAAAGACCCTGATATCCTTATTCTGGTGAGCAGCATTTAAAATGACTGATAAGGCTGCCGCGCTATTGCAATGCGTTAATAGTACATCCCCATTTCTAATCCTCTTCGATCCTATCTCTCCAATACGCTGCACTGCTCTCTGCGAGTTTACTATGAACTCTTTTACTGCTTTATCCACAGTGTCTTTTAATTCTTCCAAGCTCGGGTTTCTCTCTAATTCTTTTCTTACCTTCTTAGAAACAAACCTAATTCCGTTAGGAAGGGAAACCGCAGTCGGACGCGTATTAATAACAATTTCAGCAGTAGTTCTCAGCTCCTCCAAAAGCTCCTCCACAGTTTTCGCTTTTGAATTTTGAACAGTTATCCTAAGTGTTTTTACCGCTGCTCTAGCAATTTCACCCGCGCCTCTGATTCTCATTTCCTTTATGTCGTTCGCAATTTTCTTAACTTCGTCTGGAATCAACAAATCAACTCCAAACAGCATTTAAAATTGAAATGTTATCGAATTTAAACTGATTCTAATGAGGTTCACCAATAGGTAGGAAATAAACTTTCGGAAATCTCTGAACTACAAAAAACGTTCTATACAAAAAAACATTGCGAGAGTTTTAAATAATTCAATGAGAAATATCTCAAACGTTTAGTTTACAAAACAGTTGGCGAGACAGCCCCTGATTATAATTGTAGGGTGTGTCAATATTACTCTTTTATATAAAAAATGATAATTAGTTTGCGAGAGTCAAGTTCTAAACGGGTATTGTGTGGCTTTCTTTTTTGGTTTTTAAGGAAAGGTAACACTCTACTTTTAACAAACCCTCAATTGATTTTAGCTTTTTTGTAATGAAATCCCTTATTGATTCTATGTCTCTGTCTCGAACTTTAACGAGAATATTCTTGTCGCCAAATAAAAGGTGCAATTCCATAATTTCTGGAAAAATTGATAATCTGTTGATAATTTCTTCCTCTTTTGAAGGCTCTACCGTAAGCATTATAAACGCTAGACTCGTAAGACCCACTGCTTCAGGATTAATGATTGTTGTAAACCCTTCGATAACCCTTTCTTCCTGAAGTTTTTTGACTCGGTTATACAATGTTGGTTCAGAAATGTTTAGATCCGTAGCAATCTTTCTAAAAGGTCTCCGAGAGTCTTCTTGAAGAAGTTTCAGTATTTTCCTATCTACATCCTTGACCTTCAAAATCGCCACCCTGCTCACTTGCACTTTAAACAGGTTTAGCTTCACGGTTCCTTTTTCTTTCGAAACCATGCATAAATTTCAATTTTGTTGCTTTGCTATTTAATTTATCGCAAAAATACCTTAAATATTTTGCGAAAATAAAAAAATTTAACCCCCTTTTCTTCAAATTTATTAAATGTCAATGAAAAAATTTGAAAAGTTTGGTTACAACTCTAAAACGTCTAAATCTTTAGCTAAGATAATTTCTCCGTTGAAACTTTTTCTGGCTTGATCGATAAGAATAGACTCGTTTCCTTCAAAAATGTCTGGCCAGTGAAATAGAGCTAAAATTCTGACATTAGCTTTAGAAGCTAGTTGCCCTGCATCGCTGGGTGTGCTGTGATTTAGTTTGTGGGCCAAATTTGATAGTTCATCAGGAAAAGCTGTTTCATGTATAAGAACATCACATTTTTTAGCTAAACCTATTAACCCTTCGCAAGGTGCAGTATCTCCTGTATAACAAAGACTTTTTCCCCTCCTTTCTATACGGTAAGCGAAATTTGTAGGGTAGTGAAGAGTAGCTTTGAAAAAAATATTTTCATAAGAGTAGGTATTAAATTCATAATTTATTCTAAAAGTTAACCTATCTAGCGGAGTATACCCCAACTTTAATAAGGAAGTCACCAAGGTTTCAATATAATCTGGCCCTATTATTTTAAGGTCTTTAGTTCTCTTATTAACCAGCCACATTGCCCATAAGAGAGAGGGTATACCCATGATGTGATCCGCGTGTCCATGAGAGATTAAAATAGTCTCGATTTTGGATAAATCCCCTAAAATTGCGAGAAGCTTTTGGCTAGTTCCTTCCCCACAATCAATAAGCAAATCCTCGTCAACCAGCACAGCGAGGTTAGTTCGAGATTTTGTAATCATACTTCCAGCAGTACCCAAAAAAGTTATCTTCAAAAGATCACCCAAAGCATTCATTAATCATATGTCATTTTTTGGCTCGCAGTAAAATCCTTTTTGATTCTCTTAATTAAAAATAATGACTATCCTAAAATACCTAACCTTTTTAAAACCGAAATCCCTTAATATCAAACATAAGCGAACTGTAAAAATTTTTTTGCGGGAAAGCGAATCCCATGCTTAAATTTTCTTCGCTAAATTGTGTAAATGTTTCAAACTAAACGAGTAGAAAAGGGTGATTGTAATGGATCGTGGTGATGAACTTTCTCGATTGTTGGAAGAAATAGTAAGAGATGAGGTGATAAAAGGGATAATTCTGATTAGCAAAGAGGGGAAATCGGAATCAATGGTGATTCTAGAAGAGAAAGTTAATAAAAGTAAGTTAGCAGCCGCTAGTGCCACCCTACTTTCGATTTCCTCCCAAATTATTGGAAAGCTATTAGAACAAACTCCAGACTACGTACTCTCCTTTACGCCCAATAACTTAGTTATAACTTTACCCGTCAATAGTGGTATGGTTCTTTCGGCACTTATTGATAGAGAGAAGGCTGAAAGCAGGGGTGTTGAAAACTATATTATTAAAATTAAGAATTTTTCCCATAAAGTAGCTGAAGTGATAGAGCTCTCCGGATATCCTAAAAAAGGATTATTTATGAATGTTAAAAGCGCGGTACCAGAGGCCAAGGCAATTGCTATCCTTACTAAAGAGGGAGTACCCTTAATAGTCCACCCTGCAGAGGAAGCAATAACTCTTTCGGGAATGATTAGCGCCATTCATATGATAAGTAGCAGTATGGTTTCTGATGAAAATAGTGACTTCTCAGTCATTTTCGGTAGGGAAGGAATGATCATTACACTACAAATCGATAATGATAGATTACTTTCGGTGGCACTCCCAAAAAAGATGAAAATAAAAGAAATTATAAAAAAGCTTAAAGAGGCTATAAAGGAAAGTGAAAAACAGACTAGTGATTTGGAGGGCTCCACTTAACTTTGGTTGAGAATCGGTCAACTGTTCTTGTCTTAGGATTCAATGCTAGACCAATAGTTTCTTCAGCAAAAAGATTAGGACTAAAAGTTCTGGTAGTGGATTACTGGGGGGATGTTGACATCTATAAATATGCAGATGAAGTTCTAGTAGTTAGCGAATTGGACAAAGAACCAAATACAGCCAAAAACCATGCTAGTCTTTTCTTGGAACTAGCTCAGAAATTGGCGGAAAAGCATCAGATTGATTTTATTTTGGTAGGGAGCGGCCTTGATGACCAATTTCAGGTTTGGGAAGAACTCAAAAAAATAGCTCCTATAATGGGTAACACTTCAGAAAATATTAAAAAATCTAGAGATAAAATAAGGATTTACCGTGAAGCAGAAAAGTTGGGTATCCGATCTCCAAACTCAATTATTGTAAAAAGTGTGGAAGATGCTGTAGAAGCGGCGGAATTAATAGGTTTACCAGTAGTAGTTAGACCAACGAAAGGAGGAGGAGGACAAGGAATTCATTTAGCTAAGAATATTAAAGAAGTTGAGGAAATATTTCAACTGTTATCGAACCAAAGAAATGTAATGATTCAGGAATACATTAGGGGGACTGATGCGAGCTGCTCCCTTCTCTCAAATGGCACATCGGTGCGGGTAGTTTCTATTAATGAGCAGTTAATTGGTTTATCTGAGCTGGGAGCAAAAGATTTTATTTATTGTGGAAACATTGTGCCACTAAAGGCCACAGAACAGGTATACAAAAAAATAAAAGATGCTTCCGAAAACTTAATCGAATTATTAAATCTTAAGGGCTCAAACGGAATAGACTATGTTATTCATAGGGGCGAACCATACTTATTAGAGATAAATCCTCGTTTTCAAGGCACGCTGGAGTGTGTTGAAATGGTAACTGGGCTAAATATAGTTCAAGCCCACATAGAGGCTTGTCAAGGGATATTGCCTAAAAGTATTCCTCAAAGCAAAGGTTACGCCGTGAAAAATATTTTGTTCGCCAAATACGATTTTATAATGCCTGAGATTACTATGTCCGGGGTATTCGATATCACAAAACCTGGATCTGTAATAAGAAAAGGGAAACCAGTTTGTACAATACAAATCTATGAATCAACACGAAACGGTGCATTATTAAAAGCAAAAAGAGCAGCGGATAAAATTTACAGTCAGTTTAAAAAAACAAGACTGAATAACTAATTAGTGCTTAGCTACGTGAAAAGGTGTCTCTATCTGTTCGATGTTCATTGATTAATTTTTCTTACCTTTTCTTTAATTCTATTTAACCAGTCATCCCAAGAGACATCTAAAGGCTTTTTCCCCATTTTTATAGTTTCTATTATCCCATTTAAAAAGTCGTCAGAAGCTTCCTCCCCAGATACCCCAAATACCTTATCCAGAACTGGCAAAAAGTCTGCAAACCTGTCGCGGTTCCCATCCCAATTCTCTAACTTACCATAATTTTTGATGAATTCTTGGCTGATACTTTCAAGTTTACTTTTTATCTCGTCATGTCTATCCGTGTAGGCAGCAAATATAATGTCATCATTGCAGACGTATACAAATTTTTTATCATCCAATAGTACACTTTCTATGCTTTGGCCGCTTATGTTTCTACCAAAAGAGAACATTGCGCTAAGAAAACCTGATACGAGATCCTCATCTGTTTCTAGGCTTCCGTATTTTCGGTGGATTATGCATTCTCCGCTTCTTTTCAATAGGTAAAAGTTGTGAATCATGGTTTTTCACCAATGTGAACCGCATAACCATACATATTATAGTTAATCTTAAATATGCTAATAAATATTGTGTTTTTGTTGTGAAGTATACATTAAAATGGATTTATTTTGTGAATATCGCAATTTTAGTAGATTTAATGGTAATCAAATAATTCACTTTTTTAGGAAAACTTGTAGGACGCCTATCTGCATTAGGTAAAGATCACTAAATAATTACCTTAATAATAAAAATTATTTGACTAATT
>Ga0185342_1000408_pt1 | contig 22352 bp, 15 predicted proteins | sample ConPoolayeEmetaG_FD_128045 | JGI IMG/M metagenome (GOLD analysis project Ga0185342, IMG submission 128045) | Hot spring microbial mat communities from California, USA to study Microbial Dark Matter (Phase II) - Cone Pool mat layer E metaG... ...
CAAGTTTCTTCAATTCAGGGAGGGCGTAAGCCATAACAAGAGCTAGTAAGAAAGTGTTTAAAAAGTTGTTTAGAAAAACTCGCTTATGCTCTTCTGGTTCCCCATCCCTCTAACATCATCCTCATCTACTCCCAGTTCTTTCAGTATTTTCATAACCGCCGGAAGAACTTGATTGTTTACATAATACTCAGCATCGTACTCTCCTTCCTGCGCCATCTCAACAGGAATTGCCTTTTCCGAAATGCTCCTTCCTCTCTTGCAAATTACATATCCTATTACATTCCCGCTTTTTACTTTTCTCCCTTCGTGCTTCTCAAGCTTAAGCGCTGCCGCAACCTCGGGGCTTATCACTTCGTATGCGCGCGGGTCTTTCTTGAGTTCTGTGTAGATTACAAGGTCCTTGAGTTTTGCATGACCCTTCATTATTTCATTAACAGTTTCCTTTACTATCTCAACCGCCTTTTCCTTGCTTCCTTCCTCAAGTATGGCTTTCAGAACCCTTAACTGGGTTTTCTTTGCAACAGAGCTCCAGTCCCTCCTTACCAGCTCAAACCCCCTTATCTTTATCTCTCCCCTCTCATTTATGAGCGCGTATTTTTTCTTTGCTCCTTTTTCCTCAGCTTTTTTGCTGACAAAAACCCCGCGCCTGTAAAAGTCCTCGAGCTCAAGCTCCATCTTCGCCGGGAGATTTTTGTTTATGTGCTCCATGAATTTCATGGCGTCTTCTTTTGTTTTTTCGCCAAGAAGTAAGAACAAGCTGTCCGTGTCGGCGTAGAGAACCGTAAATCCGAATTTCTCAGCCTCCCGCGCGGCGTTGAGTATGTGCTCCCTTCCAAAAGCGGTCACGCTCTCCGCGCACTCTCTTTTGTACCATCGCGAGCGGGCATATCCCAGATATCCGTAGAATGAGTTTGAGAGGATTTTCAGCGCCTGGCCCCTCGCCTTCAATTTCTCGTACTCCGCGCTTCCTTTCTTTGCTTCCTTCATTTTTTTCTTTATCTCAGCCCTCATGTCAACGAGTTTTTCCAGCGTTGATGGAATCAGGCCTTTCGGTTCTTTCAAGAAATGCGCACCAGTAGGAGAGGTATAGGAATTTTTTTCGTCATCAGTGAGCGTAAACGGGTCTATGTTGTAGCTTATTATGATGGATGGATACAGCCCGCGAAAGTCAAAAACAGCGATGTTTTCATATATGCCGGGCGCCGGCAGTTTTACAAAAGCGCCCTTTATCGGATTCGCCATCCTCTTCTTTATTTCCTCCTCTTTCGGCTTTCGCGGTATGAGCATGTTCCTTTTCTGAGCCTCGTGCATGAGCATGCTTTCAACAAGCTGGCCGGATGTGCTCAGGGTTGTTTCGAAAAGGGTCATTTTTGCAAGGGTGGAAAGCTCTTTCTCGAGTTCAATAAGCGCCTCGCCGACAGTAAAAACCGCTTCTGCATCCATCAGGGAGTATTCAAAAAGCTCCTCCCTATTTTCATCCCAAAGCTTCCATATCTCCAGCCGCTTCACCATGAACTTTTCCTTTCCGGTTACGCTTTCGTAAACATCCCGGAGCGTGAATTTGTTGATGCTTATCACGCCGATCTGCCCCAGCAGTCTTGATGCGGGGTAAAGGTCGAAATGGACCCTTCCAGGTATGTTCAGGCCTGTGCTCAGCCCCTTCCTCCTTCTCCTGGCGGCGCTCCCCTTCCACCTAGAAAGCTCAACCCCCGCCTTTATAGCTTTCCCCCTCTCCTCAAGGTAGGGGATGTCGAAGTTTGAGGAGTTGTATCCGTAGAGTATATCCGGGTCGTATTTTTTTATTTTCTCTGAAAAAAGTGAAAACATCTCCCTTTCGTCTTTCACAAAAACAACATTTTCGTTCCTGTTTCTCTTGTAGGTTATAACTTTTTTCTCCTCCGGGGTTTTGTAGCTTATCATTATCACCGGGTCTTTTTTCGCATCCGGAGCGCCCTGCGGGTTGTAGACCTCTATGTCAAAGCCCATTCTTTTTTCAAACCCGGCTATTTCACTCTCGTTGCAGGAAATGAACTTTTTTATAAACCGCCCTACCCGTTCGTACCTTATGAGCGAAAGCGGCGTGAGGGAGAAATCGCTCAGAAACCTCTTCGTGAAAACAATATCATACTCATAGCATTCGTATCCCAATCTATGATATATAAATTCCCTCAGCTTCGGCACATCCCCAGGCGCCTCAGCATAGATTTTTGCGAGCTTCTTTTTTTCGTTCCCAAAAAATTTTTCTGCCTTCTCAATTTTTTTTATTCGGCCGCCGTTGTACTCCCCCGGTTTTATCTTCTCCGCCGGAATATCGCTGAAAAAATACGGGTCGTACGGAAAGTAAAGCCTGCAGTATTTTTTTCCTTTTAGAATAAGTTTTACGTACGTCTGCCCTTTGCTTACTACATAACTAACATCTACAAGATAGGCCTTCCTCTTAACCATGATCTAGAATGGAAAGGATAAGTTTATTTATGTTTTTTATTTTGAGTTTCAGCTACTTTCCCTGCTTTCTGAGTGCGAGCTCTTTTGTAATAAGCTCTTTCATTACATTGTGCGGGATGAACCTTCTTCCGCCTATTTTCACGTGCGGGATCCTTCCTCTGTCAAGCCTTCTCTCAAATGCATTCCTCCTTATCATTATGTTCTTCCTGTGCAGTTCTTCAAGCGCCTGGGAAACAGAGTAATAATTCCTAGCGATGTGGGTAAGGGCGTCAACCGCGTCCTTTGGTATCAGGCGCTTTGTTCCGATCTTAACGGATGGGATCGAGCTTTTTTCTATCCTTCCTATAAACGCCCTGTACTTCATGCCTGTGTTCGCCTTCCTGTATTCTTCGTAGGCCTCCCTCACGGTGTAAAATTGCTTTGATAGGTTTACAATGTCATTGAGTATATTTACTGCGATGTACCTTTTCTTTCCGACTTTCATGGAGGGAATGGTGCTTCGTTCTATCCTCCCGCCAAACGCCCTGAAAGATATCGGATAGCCCTTGGAGCGCAGGTATTCATATGCCTCTTGTATATCAAGAAGGCCTGCTTTCTTGAGCGCGCTCTGCTCCACCTTCCCTTTTTTGTACAGCTCCTGCGCCGCTCTGGAAACTTCGGCAACAGTGCTGCTCAGGCCTTTTTCAACCTGTCCCCTGCTTTTTTTGATTGCCTCTATATCTATACCCTTGAACGTATCAACCCAGTCATCATCAATCTCCTGGTTTATTACTATTCTTCTTCCACGGGGCATCTTACCACCTTCTCCTATTTTCACTCACATCGCTACGAATGTTATTTTGTGAGCATGTATTTAAAAACCTATCGGCGTTCTACCCCTTCTTCGTCTGCTCATAAACAACCTTCCCCAAAAAGCCAATCATCACCACGATAATAACAAACAAAATTGTCAAGAACGGGCCCCAGTCCTCGCCCTTTTCTTTCTCCGCTTCTATACTCTGCTCTTTAGCCTCCACTGCCCCTTCCACGCCCTTTATATTTCCCTCGTTGTCCTTCAAAAAAACCACAAAATTTTTAGCGCCCTCCTTTAACCCGGATTTATATACGCCGGCCTTTTCTTTAAACGCAGGATAGACTGTGTCATCGCCCGGATAGACGACCCAGATTTCGGCTATGCCGGAGGCCTTTTCGCCCGGGTCTTCGGCTTCTATTACAAGCACGGTCCTGTTCGCATCCAAATAAATATTTTTTATATCCGGCGGTCTGAAATCAAAAAACACGAAATATTCCGATTGTCTTGTCAGGTCAATATCCAGCTCCCCCTCCCTTCCCATACAGAATACTTTTCCGTAGTACGTTCCCTTCGGAACCTGGGCTGTTAATGTTTTTGAAAAAGAATAGTTCTTATGCTCAAGCTGGAGAACACACTCCATCCCACCGCCCGCATCATCCAGCGCGGTTAGTGTAAGGTTTGAGTATGCGACGCTGATTTCAAAAGTCCGGTCGTTTTCAACCCATATTTCCGCGCTCCTTTGCCCGCCGCTGTAAAGTACCAGTATATCTACGGGCCCCTCCACAACATTGAAGCTCGCAACTCCGTTTTCAGCATTCTTCTCCTCTCCGTTCACGATAATCTTCGCCGGAATGGGATGGCCGTTCTCATCCATCGCCTTCACGGTGAGGAGGTATGCATTTTCAAAAACAAAGGTTATTATGCTCCCGTGCTTCCCGACCAGGACATCCCTCATCTCCTTTCTCTCCCCTTTATAATCAACAAAAATATCGTATGTGCAGTCCAGTTTTGGCGCGTACCACTGGTTGTTCTGAAGCCTAGCAATCACCATCCCATCGCTGCCCGTCGTGTGGTTCGCAAGCCCGTATATTCCCTCGCTCTCAATTCCTCCGTAATCCATCTGGAAATATATCTGAACGGTTGCGTTCTCCAGAGGACGGGAATGGCTGTCAACAACCTTTACAAAAACATCCTCGCTCCAAGAGGGTTGGCACTGCGCGCAAGCAAAAACAACAAAAAATAAAAAAACAAGAATCTTTTTCATGCCCCGCTCTCCTCCTGCCCGCTTCCTCCCTCAAAAACATCAAAACTAGTTACCTCCTCCCCCTCTTCCAGTTTTATCAGCCTAACTCCCTGCGTCGCCCTCCCTATCACGGAAATGGTGTTAGCAGGGATGCGTATCGCCTTTCCTTTTGAGGTTATTATTATAATCTCGTCTTTGTCATCTATCGCCCTAACCCCCACAACAAACCCGTTCTTCTCGGTTGCCCTCAGGTTTATGACCCCGGTTCCTCCCCTCCCCTGTTTCCTGTACTCTTCTCTTTCCGTTCTTTTTCCGTACCCCTTTGTTGTTACAGTAAGAACGGTTGGCTTGTTGCACACGGTTAAGGAAACAACTTCATCTCCTTCCCTCAGCCGTATTCCTATTACCCCTGCAGCGCTCCTCCCAACCTCCCTTATCTCCTCCTCACCAAACCTTATGGCCATTCCTTTTTTCGTGGCTATTATCACATCATCCTTTCCGCTGGTTTTCACAACTTCTATCAGCCCGTCGCTCTCCTCCCTCAGCGTGAACGCCCTTATCCCTCCTTTCCTCGGATTTGAAAACTCCTCCATCGCAGTCCTTTTTGTTATTCCTTTCTTTGTAAGGAAGAATGCCCAGCCGGTTTCAAGCCCATTTGCAGGAACTATTCTCACAACCTTTTCATTCTCCTCAACATGAATAAGATTGATTATCGGCTTCCCCTTTCCATACCTGTCGGCTTCAGGAATTTCATACGCCTTCAGCCAATACACTTTTCCTTTGTCCGTGAAAACAAGGAGATGGCTTTTGTTCGTCGCAATTATTACCTCCTTCACCACATCCTCATCCACTCCTATTCCTATCACGCCCTTTCCTCCCCTCCCCTGTTTCCTGTACTCCCCCAAATCCGTCCTCTTCACATACCCCTTTGAGGTAACTGTAATCACAACCTCCTTATCCTCCACCAAACTTTCCTCAACAAACTCCCCTTCTTCCTCGCTACTTATCTCCGTCCTCCTCCCATCTCCGTACTTTTTCTTTATCTCATCCAGCTCCTGTTTAATTATTCCATCAACCTTCTCCCTGCTTTCAAGAATACTTTTATACGATTCAATGTTTTTCCTGAGCTCATCGTACTCGCTTTTCAGCTTTTCCTGCTCAAGCCCGATGAGTTTCTGCAGTTTCATATCCAGGATTGCTTTTGCCTGCGCGTCATCTATTTTCAGCATCGCCTTCAATCCTTCAGCCGCCTCCTCAACCACCCTTGTTTTCCTCAGGAACGAAACAACATTGTCTATATCGTTGAGCGCGATAACAAGCCCCTCAACGATGTGAGCCCTTTCCTCAGCTTTTTTTAGCAGGAATGCAGTCCGTTTTTTCACCACTTCCCTCCTGAAATTCAGGAACTCGTTAAGCATCTCCATTAGTCCCATAAGCTTGGGCTGCTTCCCAACTAGAGCGACATTTATTACCCCAAAAGTGCTTTCCAGACTTGTGTATGCATAGAGTTTTTTCAGCACCGCTTCTCCATCCGTATGTTTTTTGAGTTTTATATGAAGCTCCATTCCGCTCTTATCGCTTCTATCCTGCACATCCGCAATTCCTTCTATCTTTCCCGCCTTCACTGCGTTCACAATATCCTCTATTATTTTTGTTTTTGTAACTTGGTAGGGAATTTCTGTGATTACTATTCCTTCCTTTCCCACTTCCGCCTTCCCCCTGACTTTTATTATTCCCTTCCCCGTTTTGTACGCGCTCACTATCCCTGCGCGCCCCACGATCAATCCGCCGGTGGGAAAATCCGGCCCCTTCACTATTTTTAGAACATCCTCCTCGCCCTTCCCATCTATTACCGCTGTGAGCGCATCGCATATCTCGTTTATGTTGTGAGGAGGAATGTTCGTAGCCATTCCGACCGCGATTCCAGAAGAGCCGTTTATGAGGAGGTTTGGAATTTTCGCCGGAAGAACAACCGGCTCCTTCAGGCTCCCGTCAAAATTCGGAATGAAATTTATCGTTTCCTTTTCAATGTCTTCAAGCATCTCTTCCGCAATCTTCTTCATCCTAACTTCCGTGTACCTCATCGCAGCCGGCGCATCGCCATCTATGCTCCCGAAGTTTCCCTGCCCGTCAACAAGCGTGTACCTCAAGCTGAAATCCTGCGCCATCCTTACGAGCGAATCATATATCGCCGCATCGCCGTGGGGATGGTATTTTCCCATAGTTTCTCCGACTATTCTTGCGCTTTTTTTGTAGGGCGCAGAGCTCGTATTTCCCAGCTCATGCATTGCATACAATATTCTCCTGTGCACGGGCTTCAGCCCGTCGCGCACATCCGGAAGAGCCCTTCCGACAATCACGCTCATCGCATAGGTAAGGTAGCTTTCCTTAAGGTCCTTCTCAACAGGAATATCCGCGATCATTCTCTACACATCCAATTGTTTTACTTCTGTTGCATACTTTTCTATAAACTCCCTTCTTGGCTCAACATTCTCTCCCATCAGAATGCTGAAAAGCTGGTCTGCGATTGCCGCATCCTCTATAGTGACTTTTTTCAGAGTTCTCGTCTCCGGGTTCATCGTTGTCTCCCAGAGTTGCTCCGGGTTCATCTCTCCCAATCCCTTGTACCTCTGTATATCCGCCTCGCCTATTTCAGAAATTATCTTTCCGAGCTCCTCATCGCTGTATGCATACCGTATTATTTTCCCTTTTTTCACCCTGTAAAGAGGCGGCTGTGCGATGTACAGATACCCCTTCTCTATTATCTGCTTCATGTATCTGTAAAAAAGCGTAAGCAGGAGGGTTCTGATGTGGCTTCCATCAACATCCGCGTCAGTATTATGTGCGCAGAGTGCTCCAAAACCAGCTATGAAATTCTCATCTCCCTCAACTGAAAAATCATAAACCGCCTTTTTTGTTGGCTGCACTTTTTTTATTGAAATAATCGGTAGAGCGATTAGGTCCCCCGATACTCTTATAAATTTTCGATTATATCCCGATTTGTAGTTTGATTTCATCTTATTTTTTAAATGATATGCGAGATGATGGTCTTTCCAGATGCTTTTCAGTGCCAACAGACTTTCTTTATCTGTGATGCTTATCCTATATGATTTGAGTTTTGTAACCACTGGTTTTCCTCGTATAATAGTAGATTTTTTAGGCGGTTCGCAGACCGAAGTGGACGCTATGACGCCGTTTGCGAGTAAAAGGTAGAGGAGGTCATTGGCAAGCTCTTTTGAACTCGTTGAAAAATGAATGCCATTTTTGCTAATCGTGCCATCTCCAAACAAATATCCTTTCAAGAAAGCTGCCTGCAACGCTTTTGGCGAGTTAAACACAATGGAAGGAATTCTTTTAGACGATGAGTCAACCTTATCAAATCCAAACACATGCCGGAATGTTGCTGAAACAACCGAATTGAGTATTTTTATTTCTCCCCCCCCACCCTTACTCGCATAAAATTTTGCTTCTGTTCCAAAAATTTTTTCCAATAAGGATTTCAAATTGCTCGCAACCTTCATGTTGTTATTGCCGATAGCAAACCTCACTCCGTTTCTTTGGCTACAGGAACCTTCAGCAACAAAAAACCCAAGGACAAACATAAGACCCTCGTCTATAGGAATAAACCTTTTTACTGATTTGTGGGCATAGTGAGTTGGGGAAAGGTAAACATCAGCATTGGCGAGAGCATACATCTCTTCATCTTTAATTTCTTTTACTCTTATATAATCCTTTACTATGTTACATCCGCTGTTTTTGAAACTAATATTCCATATATGTTCAAGTTTTGATGGAATAATCCTAAATCCGCTATTGATTTGTTCTTCATCAAAGCCAAGTAGGGTGGTATATTTTTTGAAGTGGGTAAGGGTCGGCTTGCTGGCCCCTCTTTCCCAGCTGTAGAAGGTCGCTGGTTGTTTTATTCCGGTTGCATCGCAAACATGTTTCTGTGAAAAGCCTTTTTCTATACGAGCACGCCTCATCTCTTCCATCAGTTCTGAAGAAATTTCAACCCTGTCTTCTGTGAGGCAAGGGTTTTTCTGGTGTTTTGCCAGTACGCGTTTTTTCCAAATGCTAGATATAGGCGTTCCTCTAACAAACACATCCACATCCAGTTTGTCCTTAATTTTCAAAAATTCTTCAAGCAGGTCCAACTCTTTTTCTGATTTTTCGGCGCCGCCGCCATCCTTAAAAAGCGGCAGGCTCATTGGCGCCACAATTAAATCCCCTTTTTTGAATTCTGAAGTTTTCTTTAATTTTATTTTTCCATCTTTATATGTAAAAAGACTGTGTGATGCGGTTACTCTTATTTTTTTGCCGTACGCAGTTGTAATCTCAAAAAGCGGCTCCGTAATTTTGTGTCTTATAATTTTTTTAATCGGCTTGAACGTAGTCTTATTTGTTTTGATATCAAAACAAAGAACTTTGTAACGGTTTATCTCCTTACAGTTAATGTGTGAATCGATAAACTCGCCAATTTTACATATTTTAATAAAGCCGTTTGGGTCCATAATAACAGTAGGCTCATCGTAATCAACACTCATGATGATTATTTTATGGTACCTTAATTTTGAAACATCAAAATCATCCTCAAAACCGCAGCCGAGCGCGAGTATTATGTTTTTTATCTCCTCGCTCTTTACGATTTTGTGTATGGGCGCCTTCTCGACATTAAGTATTTTTCCCTTCAGCGGAAGGATCGCCTGTGTCTGCCTGTCCCTTCCCTGCTTGCTGCTTCCGCCGGCGCTGTCCCCCTCTACAATAAACAGTTCCGCCTTCTCAGGGTTCTGCTCTATGCAGTCCGCGAGCTTCCCCGGAAGAACCGAGGTTTCGAAAACCCCCTTCCTCCTTATCATCTCCTTTGCTTTTTTTGCCGCCTCCCTTGCCTCCATCGCGTTTATACATTTAAGTGCAATTTTTTTTGCGTCCTCCGGGTGCTCCAGCATCCATGTTTTCAGCGTGTCGTACACGACGCTGTCCACAAAACCCTTCATCTCGCTGTTTCCCAATTTTGTCTTTGTCTGCCCCTCAAACTGGGGCTCCGGAAGCCTTACGCTGAGCACAGCGGCCAGCCCTTCTTTAACATCATCTCCGCTTACCTTCTCCTCTCCTTTTAACATTTCGTTTTCCTTTATATAGTCGTTTATCGCTCTTGTGACCGCAGTCCTGAAGCCTGAGAGATGGGTTCCTCCCTCCTCTGTCCGTATATCGTTTGCGAAACTATAGACCGTTTCATAATACCCATCATTATATTGTATTGCGTACTCGACCACGCAACCATCAACCTCTTTTTGAAAATAGACCGGCCGGTGAAGGGCGGCCTTTGCTTTGTTCAGCTCGACAACAAACTCCTCGATCCCTCCATTATGCAAAAATTCTTCTTCAACCCCGCTTCTCTCATCCTTGAAAACTATTCTCAGCCCCTTGTTCAAAAAGGAAAGCTCTCTGAGCCTTTCCCTCACCAGCTCGTAGTCAAAATCAACCTCCCTGAACACGAGCGGGTCGGGCTTGAACCTTACGATCGTTCCGGAATAGGTTGTGTCGCCTATTGTTTCAACAGGGCTTGCGGGGTTCCCTCTTTTGTATTGCTGTCTGTATATTTTTCCATTCCTGTGCACCTCAACCTCCATCCACTCGCTCAGCGCATTCACAACGCTTACACCAACCCCGTGCAACCCTCCGCTTACTGTGTACGCGCCCTTCTCGAATTTTCCTCCTGCGTGAAGCTTTGTGATTACAATTTCCAGTGCTGATATCTTATACTCCGGATGGACTTCCGTCGGGATCCCCCTTCCATCGTCCCTCACCATCGCGCTTCCATCCTTCTTTATCACAACCTCTATGTTTTTGCAAAAACCAGCGAGCGCTTCGTCCACGCTGTTGTCTATCACTTCAAAAAGAAGGTGGTTCAGCCCCTTTTTTCCGGTGTCCCCAATGTACATCGCAGGCCTTTTTCTCACCGCATCAAGCCCTTCAAGCACCTTTATAGATTCGGCTCCATATTTCGATTTTTCTTCCATGGGGTTCACTTCGTAAATTTATGCAAGAAGTTAAGGTTGAAAGTGCTTAAAAAGCTATCCATTTTTGTGCAAGAGAGCCTGCTGCAAATTAAAAAACTCGCCCCGCTTTTCCACCCTTCTATTTTCCTCATCTTTTACGAGAAGCGAAGCGAATAATATTTATTTTTTTGTTTTTTTATTTAAGCGAACAGCGGTTAAAAATTTTTTAAATTTACAACACCCTATTACCATAATATAATTTAGAAACGCAAACATTTTTTGGGAAGAGCAAGAGCCTCGGCAGCGGCGATAAATTATATCCTTCCAAGCTTCTTTTTCAACATCTCCTTCGCTTCATCTATTTTTTCATGCGGGCAGATGACAAATGCGGTTGCGTTTCCCTCCTTAATAACGAATGCCTTTTCTTTTTTCCCATCCACTTCGACTTTTTCAATCTCCTCTCCGAACATTCCTTTTGTCAGGCTCTCCATCTCGCTAAGGGCTTTCAGTATAAGAATTTTGAGAACATTCGCCTTTCCCTTTCCGAAATACCCGCCGAGCATCTTTCCGTCTTTTAGTACTACCCCGCCGGTTGCGACCCCTTTCCTCACCATCGCGGTAATCAAATTCTGCGCAGTCCCCTCAGGCCCCTTCGCGCTCCTCTGCAACACCTCCCCCTCAAGCACGACTCCTTCTTCAGGATGCTCCTCAATAAACTTGTTCGCAGCCCAAACCCTCCATGCCTGCGGGATGCTTATCATAGCGTCAAGCGCAACTGCATCGCTCTCTTCCAGAAGGGAGAAGATGTACGCCTCCCATTTCGCCCAGCTCTCCCTGCTTATTTCCTCCTTCTCTTTCAGCGTAGCCTTTGCATCCTCAATTTTTTCAGTATACGCCTTTATTATATCCCTCACCGCCCTCTGGTCTTCGTTCTCCGCGATCATTTTCTCCAATCTTTCCAGCGGGACTGAAAGAAGCAGATCATACTCCTTGCTTGTATCTATTCTTTTTTCATTATATACATTTATTTCGTGCCTCAGCTCCTCCATCAGCTTCTTCAAATCTTTCAACTTGAGCGCGTTTGCCTGGGGGCTGAGCTCAGTAATGCTCTTGTAATACTCCTTTCCTCCAACCGCACCCTTCACTCTGTCCTCAATGATGAGGTAAACCAAGTTTATCCCAAGGAAGAATGAAATGAACGCCAAAAACCCGACCAAATCCTTCCCCATATGCTCCAGCATACTGCTGAACACAAGCTCCTGCTCCGCAACCGGCTTTGCAACGTAGGTCTGGAGCGCGTAGCCAATGGCAAGAAGGAGAACTGCCCCGAGCGCAAACCTTCCTAGGTAGATGTTCGCCTCTCCGAACGAACGCACGAACTCCCTTACAATATCTCTTCTGTCCGTTATTGCAAATATGACGGCGAAGAGCGATTTCAGAATCTGCAGGGCGATGAGGCAGACTATGCTCCACACTGCCATAGAAACAGCAAACGCAATGTAATACCCATACGCAACAGTTTGCGCAAAAACGCTTTTCGTTATGTTCAGCGCGTCCATGAAAAACGGAATAGCTTCAAGCGAAATCACCCGCAAGGTCACTTCCGGCGCGCCCCACCTTTCAAAAATCTCCTGCCTGGGCTCAAGCGTTGAAACAGCGCTGTAGAAAAGGAAGTATTTCGGATAGGTTGATGATTTTATTCCAGGCCACATTATTCTTACGGGTGCGTGTGCGTAAACATTTCCTCCCTGGAAGAGGTTGAGTTTTGTCATGGTCGAGCTCACCGCGTTCGGCAGTCCATCTTTTACGTATGTTTCAACATACGCCCCCTTCGCCTCGCTGTCAACCTGCAAAACCACAATATATTCGTAGCTTGTTATCGTTCTTGTCGAGTTCCCCAGCTTATTGGCAACCTGCTTCAGCGTTTCAATATCGTAATGGATCGGAAGACATAGGCCGAATGCATTCTTGTCCATGAGCGGGTTTGCGTTTATCCTCATGGCCAAAACAAAAATCCTGTCGAGCTTCTGCAGAACGAGCGCCCTCTGGCTTTTGCTCGCTGTGCTGAGCGCCGGGATGGAATTTTCAACCTCGCTTACGAGCTTGTCCAGCTCGTTTGTATCCTCATAAAAAGAATATATAGAATATCCGAGCGGCTCCCTTGCGTACTCTTTGTACTTTCTGCAAGATGGGGATGTGCATACATCCGCGCATGTTTCCGCGCTCGTGCAAGAACCGGTTCCTATTCCAATACTCTGCCTGCACTGGAGCTCGCTTTCCTTCTTGCCTGCGCTGAAAGAAAGCATGAGCGACTGCATCTCGCCCGCCTCCTGCTCGGAAATCTCATTCACATCATACACTATTGCCTCAGCTTCCTTGGGCGAAACGATCACGATTCTCGCGACCGCAAGCTTCACCTCCTTGTCCTCGGCAGTGTGCGGGCTGAACCGATAGTACCTCACATCCGCGAACCCGTCGTCATCAACATCCTCAAAGCTCATCGAGTATATTTTCTCGTATTGCCCCATTTCAACCTTTTTTTCGGCTATGCATCCCGAGGACAGGAGGAGCAGAAAAAAAACAAGCGAAACCGCAACCCTTCGCATGTTTAGAATTCAGCGAAATGCTTTAAAAATCTACCCGCTTCTTTGCAGGCGCTTAATAAAAAATAAAAATGGAAAAGATAAAAAGGGAAAAAAGATTATGCATTCTTCATCCTCGCCCTGTAAACATAACCGTCCTTTCCAAGGAAGTAAAGGTATCCTTCCTGTTTTGTTATTTTTTCATTCCCAACCTTTTTCTTCCTTCCGCTTTTGTTGTGCTTCATCGGCGTTGCCCAGACATAACCGTCCTTTCCGATAAAGTACAGGTATCCTTCTTCCCTATTTACCTTTTCCCTTCCGATCCTTTCAGCCATTCTCTCACCGTGATAGAATAGAATGGAAAGGTTTATTAAGTTTATCTCGTGGGGGCAAAAGCTTTTAATTCATAGAAAATACTATATTTCATGCGTTTTCACAAACTCCTTGAGAAAATTTCCCCTTCGAAAACCGAGATGCGAATGCTGAATGCGGCGGCGAAAGAAGTGATTTCAAAATTAAAAAAACACATCCGCTCCGCCCAGCCCATGCTCATGGGTTCGGTTGCCAAAGGAACCTCTCTGCGCGGAGAGGCCGATGTCGACCTCTTCTTCCTCTTCCCAAAAAAATACTCGAAGGAAGAGATGGGAAGGATTGTCATAGGGGCATGCAGGAAGGTTTTCAAAAAAGTTTTCGTGCATTACGCCGAGCATCCCTACGCGCGCTTCTATTACAAAAAAATAAAATTTGATGTTGTCCCCGCCTACAAGCTGAAAAGCATTTCAGAGATGGGCACGGCCGTCGACAGGACGCAGTTTCATATCCAGTACATAAAAAAACATCTGAAAAAATCCCAAATAAAAGAGGTGCTTCTGCTGAAACAATTTTTGAAGGCAAACGACCTTTACGGTGCGGAGATAAAAACTCAAGGTTTTTCAGGTTATCTCTGCGAGCTTTTGATCATCAAGTACGGGTCGTTTGAAAAACTGCTTAAAGAGGCAGCAAATTGGAAGCCGCAAACGCCCGAGCCGCTTGTGTTCATCGACCCCGTGGATGCAAAAAGAAATGTTGCTTCTCCTCTGAGCAGGGAAAATTTTGAAAGGTTTGTTTTGCTTGCAAAAGCGTTTCTGAAAAATCCCAGCGAAGAATTCTTCTCACCGAAAATAAAAAAACTTGGCAGAAAACAGCTCGCAGAAAAATTCGCAAACATTATTGCTGTTTCTTTTCCCTCCCCGAAGGTTGTTGATGATATAAAATGGGGGCAGTTGAGAAAACTAAAAAGCCAACTTGAGCGCTTTCTATCCCAAAAAGGGTTTTTCATTGAAAACATTTTTCTGCACGATGACAACAAAACTTCGGCGCTTGTAATTCACTATTTTCCGGACAAGCTTCCTCCCTGTGCAGTGCAGAGGGGCCCTCCGCTTGAGGACGAAAAAAATATTTTTGAATTCAAAAGGAAGCACAAAAAGACATTTGTTAAAGGAGACCGGATATATGCCCTTGAAAAACAGCCGCAGGAGATAGAAGGATGGCTCCGCATATTCCTAAAATCCACCCTCCCCTCAAAATATGAGAAGAACAAAAAGAGGGTGAAGATATACAAAAAAGAAAAGGTGCTGAGCAGGTTTTGGGGCGTGCTTTCGGCGGAAGTGTGGAAAAAAGAACATTTATAATATTTCTTATTCATTATATTTTATGGAAACCATCTCAACTTTGGGAAGCCATTCTGCCTTGGATGTTTGCGAGGGCGCGAAGCGCCACAATTTCAAGAGCCTAGTTGTGTGCAAAAAAGGAAGGGAAAAGCCCTACGATAAATACTACAAAACAAGGGTGAGGAATGGAATAATCATAGGTGTTGTTGACAGTACGATAATTCTTGATGAATTCAAGCAGGTCGCGAACAAGGATGTTCAGAAAAAGCTCGAGGACACGGTTTTCGTGCCGAACAGGAGCTTTGCGGTTTATGTCGGATATGATACGATAGAAAAAGACATCCATTTCCCGATTTTTGGAAACAAATTCCTCCTTAGAGCAGAGGAAAGGGACGCTCCAAAAAACCAGTTCTACCTTTTGGAAAAAGCGGGAATAAAAATGCCAAAGGTTTACAGCAGGCCAGAGGATATAGACTCTCTTGCTATTGTTAAAGTCAGCGAGGCAAAGAGAAGATATGAAAGGGCATTTTTTGTTGTCTCCTCCTATGACGATTACATGGAAAAGGCGAGCCAGATGCTCAGCGCAGGAATGGTTAAAGAAGAAGATTTGAAAAATGCGAGGATAGAGGAGTTTGTGATCGGCGCGCAGTTCAATTTCAATTTTTTCTACTCAAAAGTTAATGAAGAGCTCGAGCTTCTGGGACTTGACACAAGGAGGCAGACGGACCTGGACGGGTTCCTCCACCTTCCTGCCGATGTTCAACTTGAGGCGCTGAAGCATAAAAGACCAAAAAACATAGAGATAGGCCATTCCGCATGCACAGTAAGGGAAAGCTTTTTGGAAAAGGTTTTTGAGATTGGCGAGAGATTTGTTTCTGCTGTTGAGAAAGAATACGGAAAATTTGCCGGACCATTTGCGCTTCAAGGATTTATAGATGGAAATGAAGAGATAAAGGTTTTTGATGTAAGCTTAAGGATGCCCGGCTCCCCCGGAATAAGGTTCACCCCTTACTGCTACTACCTGCATAGAAGAGGGTGCGGGGTTGGGGAAAGGCTTGCGATTGAGATACGGGAGGCGATAAACAAGGAGATGCTGGACGAGGTGACAACATGATCCCGAAGGAGAGAATAGACCGGCTGCTGGAGGGATATAAAGAATTGAAGATAGCCACCCTCTGCTCCCACTCTGCCCTGCAGATTTTTTACGGCGCAAAACTTGAAGGGATAAAAACAATAGGCATATGCACAAAAGAAAAGAAAAAACTCTACGAGCGCTTTCCGAACACAAAACCCGACGAGTTTGTAATAGTTGATGACTATAGAGATGTTGATTTCAGCGAGATTGTCGCGAGAAGCGGGGTAATAATTCCGCATGGCTCTTTTGTTGAGTATTTGGGAAAAAAGCTGGATGACGCCGAAGTGCCGATATATGGAAACAGACAGTCGCTTGTTTATGAGCGCGACAGGGAAAGGATGCTCTCTTGGCTAAGAAAGGCCGGCATAAATGTTCCGAAAACCATGAAGCCAAAGGAGATAAAAAAACCAGTAATAGTAAAATTTCCCGGCGCAAAAGGCGGAAGAGGGTACCCCATCGTCAAAAGCTATGAAGAATATAAAAATAAAGTTGGGAAAAGAAAGGCGGTTGCGCAGGAATTCATCTCAGGTATAAGGGCGTACCCGCATTACTTCAACTCAATTTTTGGCGGGGTTGAGCTTCTTGGAGTGGACAGAAGGATAGAAAGCAACGCGGATGAGTTCGCAAGGGCCATCGCGGCCGGATATTCTGATATATCATTTACAATAGTTGCAAATGAAAGCATCATCCTGAGGGAAAGCCTGCTTCTGGACTATGTAAAAATAGGGGACGCTGTTGTGCATGCTTCCAAAAAAATATTCGGCGGAATTTTTGGCCCATTCTGCGTGGAGACGATAGTAACTCCGGATTTGGAGATATATGCGTTTGAAATCTCGGCAAGAATAGTCGCCGGGACGAACATTCTCTACCATCCATATGCGGAATTTGCGTACGGAAAGGATATGTTTATAGGGAGGAGAATAGCAGTTGAGTTGAAAAGGGCGCTCAGGGAAAAAAGAATGAAGGAAATCGTCTACTGATTTTTGCCTTTGTACACCATAAGAATTTTATCCAGCATGTATTTTCCTCTGTTATCCTTTCCGCACTTTTCTATGCGGGCGAACTCCGCAAACCCAACCTTCTTGTACAGCGCAAAAGCTATTTTGTTTTGTTTGAATACATCAATAAAAATTTTGTTCGGGCTTCTCCTTTTCACTTCTTCTATAATTTTCAATAAAAGAGTTTTTCCTACTCCCTTCCCCCTCTGCTCTTTTATTACTCCAATGGATATCTCCCAGTTGTCCCTTTCTCTTTCGAGCTCGCTCCTCTTCGCCCAAACGATGCCGGCAAGCTTCCTCTTCTCCATCGCAACAAAAGCCATCATTTCATCTTTTTTTATGCTCTTCAGCACCTGCTTCATCCACTTTTTTTCTTCAGCCAAGGATTTTTTGCTCATCGCACCTATGAACGCACGCTCTTCTACAAGCGAATTTATATAGTTCAAAAACGCCCTCACACGCAGAATTTTCGCCGCGCTTTCAAACCTCAGGATTTTCAAGCCCATGGCAAGTCCTCCTTTAATGAATCGCCGGGGGTGGGATTTCCGCTCCGAACCGCGGAGGGGGGCACCCCCTCCCCAGTTTGAGGCTCCTCCTGACCCTCCCCCCAAAACTTTTATTCAAATATGAGGGGGGTGATTTTGGGAGCGTAGCTTTTAGGGGGGAAACCTCCCCCATAAAAGCTCGTTTCGAACCCACGAACCCTTTCGGGTAACAGCTTAGCAGGCTGCCGCCCTACCACTAGGCGACCCCAGCAGTAATGTTTTTATCCTGCGAAGGTTTTTTTAAGCTCTCTCCCGATGCTTTTTTAAACATTTCTAACCTTAAATTGTTCTTGTCTATGGTGATATAAATGGCAGAAGGAGAAAAAAGTTTTATAGATAAGCTTAAAGAAGACAGGGGAGCAGCATTGATGGCACTGGTGGCGCTTCTTTTGATTATATTCGGTGTTTTTGCGGTTCTTGGAGGGGCGGCAGTTGTTACGCTCAACCCTCCGACAAACCTGCGGGCTACGGTTATGAATAACGATATTAAATTAACCTGGGACCACTCAATTGACTATCCAGACCCATGCATGGGTTACAATGCCTACCTTAGCACAATAGCAGGCCAGCTCGGAGTTCTGCAGAACGGGGAGCCGGTTGCAGACAACAAATACACAATCCGTGATGTTAGCCCAGGCACTTATTATGCAACTGTTAGATGTACAGATGTAAATGGAAATGAAGACGGAAATCTTAACCAGGTAGAGGTTAAGGTTGAAATCCTTCCTCCATCAGGCCTTTCAATTATAATAAACAATGGTGAGGAGTATACAAATAAAAGAGATGTTACGCTTGCGCTTTCAGCAACAAATGCTGAAGAATGCACCAATGCTAATGAGGATATGGCTTGGAGCGCATGGGGGCCTTATACAGTAGAGAAGGCATGGACGCTTACAGAAAATGCAGGAGGAGTATGCGAGGAGAAAACAGTTTATTATAAATGCAGAAACTCCGGAGTTGAAAGCAGCGCTGTAAGCGATACGATAATTCTTGATACAACCAAGCCTTCTGTTTCTTTCAACGTTCTTTCAATAGAGAACAATCTCGTTGCGTTGCAGATATTTGCGCAGGATGACTGCGATAAAAACCTTGACTGCCATGTGTTTGCAGGAGACCAGCAGGTTGCCTCAATCCAGAATGTGGCCGGAGAAGTTACAAGAACAGTCCGGGTTCCGTATGGCAAATTTTATTTGACAGTTTCCTGCATAGATGATGCATTAAATACAGGAACAGCAACGCTTGAGATAGACGCCAAGGCGCCTAAAAATATAACAAACGACACAACAACAATATCAATAAAAATAAACGATGACGCGCCGACCACAACAAGTTTGAATGTTAAACTTACTCTTTTTGCAAGAATAAAGGGAGAAGTGCCGGATGCTTGTTATTACAGCAGCAATGAGATGGGCCTTGTAGGTCCGGAGCCATACACCACCTCAAGAAGCTGGACCCTTGATAACACAGCGCCAGAACACTCAAGAACATACACAGTTTGTTATAGATGCGAAAAAGGCAATGAAGATGCAAGGGCATGCGATTCTATAAGGTATGTTGTAGAAGGCGAGGGTGATGGAGATGGCGGTGGTGGTGGCGGAGGCGGTGATGAAAATGTGCCGCCAAGAAATTTGAAAATAGAAATAATCGGAAAGAGGCCATTTTGCATCGGTTCTAATTGCTTTATACAGATCTTAGTACCAGATAGAGAAGTTACAAAATGGAATGAAGTTGACCTCGATCTATCTTCTTCAGGTGCAACAGAGTGCAAGGTTTGGGAGGAGCCACCGCCCGGAATCATCTACATTGGCGACCCTGAAGAAATGGCGCCGTGGAGTGCAGACCTTAGGAACGGAATCGTGGCATTCTCGCTTTCACCGAAGGTCGAATTGGAAATGCCTGATTTTCAATTAAAAATTGTAATAGTGCCGGATGGTTTGAGAACTGTTCATTATAAATGCAGGAACGACAAAGGTTCAACAGGACCTATAAATGACAGCATATGGTATGATGCAACAAAACCAGACCCGGTTTCGAGCCTGGCTGGAGAGTATAGAACACAGCTTGGCGAGGGAGACATCGGCCTACCAATCATAAACATAAAGCTTACCTGGGCGCCTGCGGTTGATAATTCTTGGGAGTGGGCGGGTTATGCAAACAAAGGAGTAAAATTATACACAATTGAGAGATATTACACTCTCGCAGGCGATTTTGCAAAACGCGTTTATACGCTTGATCCAGAGGATTATACCCCAGCACAACTTGGATGCGCAGAAGGCGAGAACTGGATGGCACTTGAGTGCACTCATACTGACTTTGATCTTCCTCCAGCCCTAACTACCCAGGGAGGAAAGATGTGCTATGATATAAGCGCTTGGGACTATGTAGGATGGCAGAGCGATAAAGAAACTGTTTGCGTGGATGTTCCTGCCTCAGAACCGATAGATGAAAATCCATATATAGAATATGTTGCAATATACACAAGAGGGGTAATCGGCATCGGTGATGGAGGAGGGGAGGAGATTCTGACATCTGAACAAACAATACAGCCCATAGACCAGCAGCAAACAATATTCGGAACTACCACCCAAACTCAGGTCCCGCTTGTTCTGCTTGCGGAATTAGGGGATAGATCGCCACCACCTATACCTTCAGGCGACATGTACACAAGAACCACAGCTGTTTGGGTGGATGTGATGGCTGAGAATGCAGAAAAGTGCAGGCTAAGAAATAACGGCGCCCAAAAAACCGAATGGAGCAGCTGGATGAACTACGATGGCAACCCAACTCGGTTTACTTGGACGCTATTGGACATTGAGGGCAGCAGAACAGTGCAGGTGCAGTGCAAAAATGCCAATGGAGTTGAATCAAGCATAGCGTCTGATTCAATAATACTTGACTACACGCCCCCGAAACATCCTCTCGTTACCCTCCTGGCACAATACATAGAGACATGCGAGAGGAATTGGATATACTTTACATGGGGCGGGGTATTCAGCGATGAGATTTCAGGCATAAAGAGCTATACTCTCAAGGAATATACAAAAACCCTTAGCGGTGGAGGCGGCGGGAAAGGACAACCCGCTCCAGTATGGACAGAAACAGGCAGCTGGACCCTGCCCGCAGACCAGACTTCTTTCTATGACTACGTGTTTGTGAAAGATGCAACATACAAGTACAATATAATTGCATGCGACAATGCGGGCAACTGCAACGATGTTGGGGTCTCCACAGACGAAGTTACGCCGACCAAGAACCCGTACAACGTACAGTGCGAGTAACTTTTTCTTTCTTTTTTTATGTTTTTTAAAAACCAGCACCTAAAAATTTTCCTTTTTTCTTTTGCCCTCATCATTCTCCTCATCCTAATCTCCGCCTATTTCGCTAATTACTCCACATTTTATCTGCGCGAAGGAAAAAAACCACGCCAAGTAGAATATGGAGAGTGGATGGAATACACAGTCAAGCCAACAAACCAAACAATTCTGTACTATTCTTTGGGAAGAAACTGCTACGATGTTAAGGTTGAAAACGCGTCCTTTAGCTATTGCATAAATGAGACCGGGGTTTTCCCAGAGCCGATTGCTTTTTTCTATCTCCCAGTTCTTCCGACGAACAACTCGCCGGCCTACTATGCATCCATGGGCAATATATCCGGGAATACGTTCCCGATAGACGAAACCTACTTCTACTATACAGGCGAAGCTGAGTACATGGGCAGGAGCGCGTATATAATAAAAACAAACAAAAATTACACCTATCTTGTTGATAAGGAAAAGGAAATAGCTGTTTTTGCAGAATTCGGGGCTATGCGCCTGGAGCTTGTGAACTCATCTTTCTTACGGAAAGCGGAATAACCCCTTTTTTGAATTCCTCTCTTGCTATATCCACGAAATCCTGCTCCGGGCTCACCTTTATCAACGGAGGAGAACCAAGAGCGAGCTGGAAAGCCCTTGCGCCCATTATTCTTGCGATTTCAAATTTGTCGTACTCCACCAACTCACCTTTTTCCGCCTTTTTTTGCTCCCTTTATTTTTTTGGGTTTTCTTATTTTAAAAGAAATTCTTTTAATGCTTTCCCCCCCGCTTATTTTTTCTTCAACCTCCGGCTTTATCTCCGCCCTTTCTTTTTCCCTTCTATGCCTCTCCTTCATATCCTCGACCTCAACCTGCATCCTGGCGAGTTTTTCTTCAATTTCGTTTATTTTGTTTCCAAAAGACGAAATCGTCGCCGTAAGCCTTTCTATTATTCTTGTTTCCTCCTTTTCAAACATCTCCTCCCTTTCCATCGCATGCTTCGCCCACTCGACCTTTTCAAAAATCGCCGCCACAAGCTCTCTGTAATCGCTCACGCCGGGCAGGACTATGTCGGACTCTCCGGGGTTGCTTCCGGCCGTTTCTATCCTAAGCGTTGCAAGCCCGAGCAGTTTTTCCACCGGGCTTCTTTCTATGTTTATATTCTGAACCTTTTCATACGGTACAACGTATGTTTCTGTTTTTACTATGCCCCGCCTTATCCTCATCTCCGTTTGGCCCAGTCCGTACCTGAACGCTTTGTAATGGAGCTCCACCCAGGCGAAGTATGGCAGGCTTACAATAATGAGGACAACAAGCAGGATTACCGGCGCTATGCCAGGGTCAAAATCCAAAAAAGGAATGTTCAGTTTTACGAAAGCAAAGCTTGCAACCAGCCATACAACAAGGAGAAGCACTATCGCGTTGAGCGACCATGAAATCTTGACCCGGCTGTCAAGGTAGCGCATGGGCAGGTTGTTGTCTTCCCCGTTCATATTTCTATTACTCTTTTGTCATTTAAAAGTTTTTGGGTCGACTAGGGGGAAACTATATGTATTCTTTATCTTCCCCCTTAACACGGTGGAACAAGTGCCACCAGAGGGTTAGTATGGTTGGTGGCACCTAAGCCCTCACCCAAAAGCATAGTAAGGTTGGGTGAGGGTTGTTCCGCC
>Ga0185342_1000410_pt1 | contig 22252 bp, 20 predicted proteins | sample ConPoolayeEmetaG_FD_128045 | JGI IMG/M metagenome (GOLD analysis project Ga0185342, IMG submission 128045) | Hot spring microbial mat communities from California, USA to study Microbial Dark Matter (Phase II) - Cone Pool mat layer E metaG... ...
TGCCTTATTTGCAGCTGGCGCATGTCAAAAAGGTATTGATTTAATTTTTAAAAACCCTGGTGAGAATTTTTTTGCAATGGTTAGACCACCAGGACATCATGCATTTAATGACAGAGGAAGTGGGTTTTGTATTTTTAACAACATAGCAATTGCAGCAAAGTATGCAATTAATAATTACAACCTAGAAAGAGTTGCAATAATAGACTTTGATGTTCATCATGGTAATGGAACTCAGGACATTTTTTATGAAAGCAACAATGTTTTTTATATTTCAATGCATCAATATCCACATTATCCAGGAAGCGGTTATTATACAGAAATTGGCAATAAAGAGGGCAAAGGATTTAATTTAAATATTCCATTAACACCTTTTTCTGAAGAGGTAGATTATTTATTTGCTTTTATTGAGCTTGTTTTGCCTGCTTTATTAAAATATAAACCGCAGTTATTATTAGTTAGCGCAGGCTATGATGCACATGAAGATGATTATTTATCAAGTATAAATTTATCAAGCAGCTCTTATTATAAGATAGCAAGCTTAATCAATATTATAAATTACATAACAACTGATATTTCAAATAATTTTAATAAAGATAATTTAAAAAGAGATAATTATGAAAAAAATAGAAAAGATTTCAAAGAAGATAAAATATCCACAGTCAATAAAAAAATAACTAATTTGAAAAAATTAGGAATAGGCCTTATTTTAGAAGGTGGATATAATCTTCGGTCATTATCTGAAAGTGTTGTAAAAACTATAGAAGGAATTGAAATTTTTAACTCTGAAATAGAACTAAAAAATGCAGAGCTTGATAAGTTTGATAAGTTTGATGAGTTTGATAGGCTTGATAAATTAGATATTTTTAAGGGTAATTTAAAAGATATATTTCTAACTAATTTAAGTGGAGGTTTTAGTCCAAATAAACAAAATAAAGCAACTTTTGATGAAATTAAAAAAATTTTCTTACTTTAATATAATCAATAAGCAAAATAAATGGTTAAGTTTACAAAACTTTATTTCTAAATTTAGATTTCTGTCATTTATACCAACTTTATTTTTGATAATATCAATTTTTACTGTTTTTGTATTTTTTCCATTGATTTTTTTATCTGGCTGCAGGCAATATGATAATAAATTAGATATTTCCTATTTTTTCAAAACTGATCCTGAAAAAGCAGTTATTGATTTTTTATATGCTTTAAATGGACATGATGCGGAATATATTTATAGTAATTTTCTTTTAGATAGTGATAGAAAAAAAATTAGTAAGGAAAAATTTATAAATGAGCTGACAAATATACTTGATAAGGTTGAAAATATTGAAGTAGAGAGAGTTGTTTATCTAGGCTTTGAAAATGAAATGAGTCAAGTAGTTGCACAGTTTTATGTTTATTATACTAATAAGAATATAAGCAGATATAAAAAGTATTTTTATTTAAAACAAGAAAAAAACAAGTGGAAAATTGTATTTGATAAGACTTTTATTTAAACCATATTTTTTGTTATTGATTTTTAATTATTTGTTTTTATATTATAATAAAATTTAAATTTGTTTATAAATTTTATTATCAAATTTTTTTTATTGAGATAAATATAATGGCAAACATAATATATTATTGTATATATTATTGATTTTTATCGAGGTAGGCAAAATGAAGCAAAAAGAATTTAAAAAACCTGATGAAGAAAGCAAAAATGAAAAGAAAACAAAACTTCAACAAGATGTTAAAGAAGAAATAAAAAAAGAAATTGAGCAGGATTTAGAAAAAGAAATTAATCAATATAAAGAAGAGATAGAGCTTTTAAGAAAAGAGCTTGAACACTATAAAAAACTTGAAGAAGATTACTTAGATAAGTTAAAAAGAATTCATGCAGATTACGATAATTACAGAAAAAGAGTATTAAGAGATCAAATTGACACAATTGCAAGAGCAAATAAAGATTTACTTGAAAAATTACTCCCTGTTATTGATAGTTTTGACCAAGCTTTAACAATTGGAGAAGACTTAAAGAGCAGTGATGATGAGTTTTTAAAAGGTGTAAAAATGATTTATCAAAAGCTAATGGATATTTTAGCTAAAGAAGGAGTTTCTGTAATTGACCCAAAAGGAAAAGAATTTAACCCACACGAATGCGAGGTAGCAATAACAGAAAATGTTGATGATGTTGCAGAAGGCACAGTTTTAGAGGTATTAAGAAAAGGCTATAAACTAAATGATTTTTTAATAAGACCTGCTGTAGTAAAAGTTTGTAAGAAATAAATTTATTTAAAAGTCAAAAAAATAAAAAATAAAAAATAAGATTATAAAAATATAAACACATAAAAGTTAAAGTGTAAAAAAGAAAAAAAAGGAGAAATTAATTGATGGCTGATAATCAAATATTTGGCAATAATAATCAAAACAAAAATTTTGCTCAATATCAAGCATCTGGGCAAAACCAGTCACCTGGGCAAGGCCAAGCTTCTTGGCAAAATCAGAATAATTGGCAGGGTCAGGGTCAAAACAGTACTTATTCTGGCGGAGCAGGCTATTCTGGTTCACCTAGAAGATTTTCACCTGGTTGTATTGGTGGCGTACTTACAGTCATTGTAGTTTTAATTTTAATTATAATAGCTGTTTCTGTAATTTTTGGTGGCAGAAATAATATGGTTAGAAAAGAACTTGCTGTTGAAAATGCCTGGGCTCAAGTTCAGAATGTCTATCAGCGAAGACTAGACTTAGTCCCAAATTTAGCAGAGTCTACAAAAGCATATATGAAGTTAGAAAAAGATATATTTAAAGCAATTGCAGAAGCAAGAAGCGGCATACAAAAAGCTAGTACTCCGTCAGAACTTGAAAGTGTAAATAAAGAAATAAACTCATTTATAAGGGATATTAAGGTTGTTGTTGAAGATACACCGGAGTTAAAGGCAAGTGAGGTTGTTAAAGACTTAATGACACAGCTAGAAGGGACAGAAAACAGAATTACTGTTGAGAGAATGCGTTATAATGAAGCGGTGCAAGATTATAATACTTATATTAGATTATTTCCAAATAATTTTGTAGCAAGTCTTTTTGGTTTTCAACCTAAAGAGTTTTTTGAAGCTCAGCCAGGCGCTGAGATTGCACCTGAAATAAACTTAAACCTTGAAGAATAATTTTTTATAATAACTATAATAACTACAATAATAATTTAAAAATATTAAGTAAAAAGTATAATCACTAAGAGATTTTTTTTAAACTATTAAGAAAATACATATTAATTTTATTAATTTATGCTGAAATCACACTTAATAACACATATAATAAAAATAAGAAATTATATTTTTTTTAATAAGCAAAAATTTTTTAATAAAATTAATGGCTTTTCTACTTTTAACTTAAACGTTTTAAAATTTATTGCTTTTGCTTTTTTTATTTTTTTTACATTTTCATTATGCTTTCTAAGCTTTGCCAATTTTTTACATGCTGATGTTTCATATCCTGAATATACCTCCTTTGTAAATGACTATGCAGGAGTTTTAGGCTTTGAATGGGAAGACAGAATAGAAAGTATTTGCGCTCAGGTTGAAGAAAAAACAAGCGCAGAAATTGCAGTTGCTGTTATTGATAGTTTACAGGAAATTACAATTGAGGAGTATGCTGTAAAACTTTTTGAGAAATGGAAAATAGGTAAAGCTAAAGAGGATAATGGGGTACTTTTACTTGTAGCAATCTCTGATGGAGAACTTAGAATTGAAGTTGGATATGGACTTGAAGGTACAATAACTGATTTAGAGGCAGGTGATATAATTAACGATGTTATAGTTCCATATTTTAAGCAGGGAGATTATGAAAAAGGAATATATGAAGGTGTTGCAGCAATAGCTAACGAAATATACAAGGAATATGGCGTTGGCACCACTATAGAAACTTCACCAATAAAAAAAACTGGCTTTTTTGAATCATTAGACAGTTTTTTAAAAAATGAACAAAATGTTTGTTTTTTTTGCTGCATTCCTATTTTTCTTATTGGTGCAATTTCATCAGCTATAAGTAGTATTTTACGAAGAAAATGTCCTAAGTGTAAAAAATTAAAACTTAAAATAAAACAAGCTATTATACAACAACCTACATACTCATCAACTGGAAAAATGTTGGAGACTAGAACTTGCTCAAGCTGTGGCTATAGTGATCAAAAAGTTGTAACTCTGCCTAAGAAAGGCAGCACTTCTTCAGGAGGCTTTTATGGTGGCGGTTCTTCAGGAGGTTTTTCTGGTGGCAGCAGAGGTGGCGGTTTTGGCGGCTTTGGTGGCGGCTTTTCAGGCGGTGGGGGTGCTAGCGGAAGATGGTAAATTTTTTCCAGATTAACTCACTTGAGCAGTTAGTACTTAAAGCAAAAGAGGATAAGCTTGTTAATGAAAAACTTATTGAGCAATTTAAGCCTTTTATTGCAAGTGTTATTCAAAAGCGAATTGGGAAATATCTAGAATATGGTGTAGATGACGAGCTTTCTATTGGTCTTATTGCTTTTAATGAAGCAATTCACAACTATGATTATAAAAAGGGTAAGTTTTTAAGCTTTGCTCGGCTGGTAATAATTAATAGATTGATTGATTATTATAGAAAAGAAACAAAATTAAAAACTGTTTCTTTAAACGGATATAATAAAAATGGAGATAATGAAGAAAATGCAGTTATTGAACTTTTAGATAAAAAGGCAGTTGAAAAATTTTTATATAGAAGTGAAGACGAAGAAAGAAAGTTTGAAATTATTGAATACACAAGAATATTAAAAGAATGGAATATTAATTTTTCAGACCTTATAAAAATTTGTCCTAAACAAGAAAATCTTAGGAATGACTATAAAAAAATTGCAGAAAAAATTGCTTCAGATGACTATCTTTTTAATGAATTGTGTAAAACTAAAAGACTTCCAATAAAACAATTAGAAAAGCTATTTCCTATACATCGAAAAAAAATTGAAAGAGGACGAATATATATAATAGCGTTGGTAATAGCAATTAAAATTAAATTAAGTTTTTTACAAGTTTAAAAAATTTAGTTGTATTTAAATTTAATGTGATTAAAAAATGGAAGAAAATTTAAAAAATTATAAAAAAGCATATATTTTAGAAGTTCATAGAAATTTTTTAATTTTAATGACTTCGGATGGTGCATTTCTAAGATATAGTAAATTAAATAGCAGTATGTATGAAATTGGTGATGAGATAATAATAGAAAGCAGTGAATTAGAGAATAATGGCTTATGCTCTTATTTTAATAAACCTGATAAAAATTTTGTTCTTGAAGAAAGTTTTAAGAGTTTAAAATACAAAAATAAATTTAGGCTGTTAAGAGGTATTGCTGTTGGAGTAGCGGCAGTTGTAATTTTAACCTTTGGAATCTATTTTGGTATAAATTATCTTAATAAAACAGGTTATCTTCCATCTTTTAATCTTTCTTTTATTGCGTCTGCAAAAGATAAAGCTGTATCTGAACAAAGTTTAGCTTCAATGAGTGCCGAAAATATTACTTCTGGTACTGTAGCTTCCCAAAGCACTGGTACTGAAATGTTAGGTGCTGAAAATATTTCTATAAAAGAAGATGCAAACGAAACTGGCAGTGCTGATAAAATTGCTGAAGATACAAGTAATGGAGAGAAAATTCAGCTGAAAGAAAGCTTTAACTTGTCACCTGTAAACAGCAAAATTTTTGGTAAAGAAATAATTGTTTTAGATGAAAGTGGAGAAAATGTCATTGTGCAAAATCAAAATGATTACATTGAAAATATGCAAAAGCAGCCTGTTCTTTATGAAGGATTTTATAATATGAACACACTTAATACTGATTTTGTTGTTGATTATCCTGATATACAGATAGGGTATAAAATAAATGAAGATATAAATAAATTGCTTACTTTTAATTTTATTGCAATAAAGCAAAAACAGCTTTTTAATGGAAATATAAATGCAGTGCTTAATGATGAGAATTTAACAAATACAAGAACTTTTTCTATGATTTTTAAAAATTTTAAGTATGGTCAGCAAAGAACTGAGATAATTATTTTAGAAAATATAGAAAAAGGTTTTAAAATAATTATATATGGTTATTTCAATGAGTTAAATTAATAAAAAATTACAAAGTATTTTGTGTTCTTTTAAGATTTTTATATTAGCTATATTGTAATTAGTTCTTGCTGAATAATTAATAAAAATTAAGTAATTTAAAAAAATTTAAGCTTAGAAATTTGAAAAATATCAAAAATATTTGTATTGTTCAGCAATAACTAATTAAATATTTTATAATTGATTGCACTATCTGTGAGTTGTTTTTACAATTACTAATGTAGACGTATTCTTTGAGTATTATATTTATAAAAATGGGAGTATATCATGAAAAACAAAAATAAAGTTATAGTTTATTTGTCAGTTTTTATGTTGTTTTTAATTACTGTCAGCTCTTTTTTATTTGGTTGTTCTGCTATCAGGTCTTCAACAGAGCAAGTTGCAGTAGAGACAACTGTCCCAGGACAAATGACTGAAAATATCGGACAAGAAGCTTCTTTTAATAGGGAACAAAAGGCTTCATTTGAGGGTGAAGCTGCAGTTGAGGCTCAAGCGTCTGCTGAAGCAGCCATTCAGGATTCTTCATCTTCTGGGGAACTCTACACTCAAGCTGGAAGCTCTGATAAAGCTGTTTCACAGGCAATGGCTGCTAAATTAATTAAAAATGGTAATATTCAGATTGAAGTTAAGGAAGGCCAATTTGAAGCAGTTTTTTTTAACGTTGTATCATTAGCTCAGAAATACAATGGGTATGTAAGTAATTCTCAAAGTTATTCTGATTCTTCAGGAAAAATGACAAGTGGAACAGTTGTGTTAAGAGTAGAAAAGCAAAATTTTGATGCTGCTTTAAATGAAATAAAAACAATGGGTAAAGTTCTTAGTGTAAACATCAGTGTATCTGATGTAACACAAGAATATGTTGATAATGAAAGCAGGCTAAAAAATTTAGAAGCTCAACAGAAAAGACTTTTAGATTTAATGGAGCAGTCAAGAACTGTAAAAGACAGTATTGAAGTACAAAGAGAGCTTTCAAATATTGAGGGTCAGATTGAGGTAATAAAGGGAAGACAAAATTATCTTGATAATTTGGTAGCTTACTCTACAATTGAGGTTTTTATAACTGAACCTAAACCAATAGCTGATACTTCAGAAGGTGGATTTTTAGGTGCTGTTAAAAGAGGTGCTAGAGGTGCCTTAACATTTTTAAGAGTTGCAACAACTGTATTAATTGGAATAAGCCCACTTCTTGTTTTAGCAGGTATAATTTTAATAATAGTTTGGCAAAGCATTAGAGCAAGAAACAGAAGAAGAGCTAAAATTGCTAGTAGCACTTTGACAAATCAGCAAAATCAGCAAAAAAATAAATAAAGTTGATTAGTATTCTATTTTTTGATAGCAGTTAAGCAGTTAAAGTTAAGCTTAATAAATATGGCTTTCTATTTCAAAAACACGCTAGCTTTTTCCCAGAGAGAAAAAGCTTGCTCTGTTTCAGGCTTTTGCTCTCCTCTTTACAGAGGAACCATGCCCGCTTTAAGCCTTCAAAAGGTTTTTTCAATAGAAAGCCATATCTTTTATTTTACTTTGTGTTACAAAATTGAGGATGCTTTTGTAAAGTGGATTTAGTCTTGCTTATTAAAAAGGACAATCCCAACTGAGCTTAATACAACAATTACCCCTACTGTTACTAAGATATCGATATATAAGGGGTGCATTTGGGTAATAGTTTTACCAAGAATTATAGTTCGAAGCATATCTACGCTATAGGATAATGGGTTAATTCTTGCAACAAAATTTAACCACTGAGGAGCATTTATTATTGGGAAAAGTGCACCTGATAAGAAAAACATTGGCATTAAAATAAAATTAGTTAATACCTGAAAAGCTTGCATTGATTTTAATCTTGCGGCTAAAGCAATACCAAAGGATGAAATTGCCATGGCTGCTAAAAAAGTTGCAGGGATAAGCTTAAAAAAAGATATTAAACTTAATTTAACTTTTATTACTGGGGCAAAAGCAAGGATAATCAAACCTTGAATCATAGCAACTGTTGAACCACCCAGATTTTTCCCAATGACAATTGATGTTCGAGAAATAGGGGATACTAAAACTTCTTTTAAAAAACCAAACTCTCTATCCCAAACTATTGACATTGCATTAAAAAAAGCTGTAAATAAAACTGTCATTGAAATAATACCCGGGAACATAAATGTTAAAAACTCTTGTCCTCCACCGCCACCGAAGAGTTTAAATGAGCTTGCAAGACCGCTGCCTAATACGAATAAAAATAAAGCTGGTTGTGCAATTGAACCAATTATTCTTGGCCTGTCTCTAAAAAACTTTTTTACATCTCTTAACCATATTGTATAAACACCTAAAAATTCTTTTCTCATTTTTTTTCTCTCCTATCTACCCATTCTTGCCATAACACGCATTCTCATTAAATCTTTAGCACTTGCATTTTCTTCTCTTATTTCCTTTCCAGTTAAATTTAAAAATACATCATTTAAAGTAGATTTTCTTGCGCTAATTGACAAAATTTTAACTGGGCAGTGTCTAATAAAGCTTGGTATAAATTTTGCACTATCTTTTACTTCAAATCTTATTTCATTATCTTTTAGAGTTTCTGAGGTTATTGAAAATTTATCTTTTAAATATTGTACTAATTTATTGTTATCTTCTGAGATTATTGAGATTATGTCTGTTCCTACAGTATTTTTAAGCGTATCTGGACTGTTAAGTGCTACTATTTTTCCTTCATCTATTATAGCAATTCTATCACAAATCTCTGATTCTTCCATATAATGCGTGGTTAAGAAAATTGTAATATCTTTTTCTTTTTTTAATTTAACAATGTATTCCCATATACGATTTCTTGTTTGAGGGTCAAGCCCAATTGTAGGCTCATCAAGAAATAGCACTTTAGGATAATGAATAAGTCCTCTTGCAATTTCAAGTCTTCTTTTCATTCCTCCAGAAAAATTCCTTACAAGATCTTTTTTTCTCTTTGATAGGTCAACCATTTCAAGAACTTCATCTATACGTATTTTTATTTCCCTATAAGGAACATCATATAGTAGTGCATGAAAACTTAAGTTTTCCATTGCAGTTAATCTATCGTCAAGTGTTGGTTCCTGAAAAACTAAGCCTATATTATTTCTTATCTTATATTTGTCTTTTAAAACATCATAATTGTTTAGTTTCACAATACCTGAAGTTAAAGGAAGCAAGGTGCATATTATATTAATTGTTGTGGTCTTTCCAGCTCCATTTGGACCTAAAAAACCAAATATTTCATTTTTATAAACATCAAATGAGATATCATTAACAGCTGTTACATCTTTAAATTTCTTCACTAAATTTCTAACTTCAATAATTGCTTCTTGACTCTTTAGACTTTGCTTGCTTAGACTTGCACTAGTTTCACTAATTAATACTTCTTTATTAAATTCTTTCATATTTTTCCATTCCTAAGATAACATTTTAGTGGGCTTTTAATTTTTATAATTCCTATTTTATTTTATTGTTTATTTTTATTTGTTATTTATTTTATTAATAATTATTCATAACGCAATGCTTCAATTGGATTTAGCCTTGCAGCTCGCATTGCAGGATAAATTCCAAAAAATAACCCTACTATTGTAGAAAAAGTTAATGCTAGAATTATAGGAAAAGTAGAAATTGTGGTACTTAAAATTGTAAATTTATTTAAAATTATTGAAACAATTACTGCAAATACTATCCCTAAAATTCCGCCAGTTATACTTAATGCTACACTTTCAATTAAAAACTGAAATAATATATCTTTATTTTTAGCCCCAACAGCTTTTCTAATACCAATTTCTCTTGTTCTTTCTGTAACTGAAACCAGCATAATGTTCATTATACCTATTCCACCGACAAGAAGGGCAATTCCAGCTATACTTGAAATTGTAATTGTAAAAATACTAGTTATTGTACCGAGTATACTTACTAATTGAGTCTGATTTTGAACAGTAAAATCGTTGCTTTGATCAGGTCTAAGATTGTGGGACCTTCTTAATATTCTTTTTATTTCTTCTGTTGCTTGATCAATATTTTTTTCTGACTTAGCCTGTGCAATAATTAAGTTCACATAATCAACACCATAAAGCTTTTGCTGAGCTGTAGTAATAGGTATTGAAATTGCATTATCTTGGTCATTTCCAAATTGGTCTGTTCCTTTTGGTTTTATTGTGCCAATAACTGTGAAATTTTTTCCATCAACCTTTATTACTTTTCCTAAAGGGTCAATTTTGCCAAATAAATTTTTTATTACAGTTTCTCCTATAACTGCTACATTTGCAGAGTTTTTAACGTCACTTTGTGAATAAAACCTGCCTCTATCAATTTCAAAATTATAAATTTTTTCAGCTTTTTCACTAGAGGCATAAACAGTAACTCTAGTACTGTTATTTAAGTAAGAAACCACTGAAGAATTAAGAATAGCAGGGATAGCTCCAGTTATAAGTTTTGATTCTTTTTCAATTTTTTCTACATCCTTAATTTTTAAAGCTTCTCTATCCTTATCTTCTCCAAGCATTCTTTCAAAACCTTGCTGCTGTTCTTCTCTATTGCCAGGCATTATAATTATTAAATTAGACCCAATGTCTTGAACACTGCTTATAACAGATTCTTGAGCGCCATAGCCAATTGACATCATTGCAACGACGGCGCCAACGCCAATAATTATTCCAAGCATCGTTAAAAATGCTCTTAGTTTATTTGCGCCTAAAGATTGAAAAGCTATTTTTATACTTTCTTTAAATCTAAACATCTTCTAGACATTTTCGTTATTTAACATTCAATTTATTCTAATTTATTCTTTAATTTTAATATCAAATTTTATTACACTATTATTACAAATAGCTGCTTCTTATAAGCTGTTTATTTTATCTTCGAGTTTTGGCATAGTTTTTAAAATCTCTTCAGCATCAAGTGGTTTTTCAATTTTTTCTTCTTTAAAAATTAAGCCATCCCTTAAGTAAATAATTCTTTTTGCATGCTTTGCAATATCCAGCTCATGTGTGACAAGAAGTATGGTTTTTCCCATTCTGTTTAATTTTTGAAAAATTGCCATAATTTCTTCCCCAGTTACGGAATCAAGATTTCCAGTGGGCTCGTCAGCTAAAATAATTGAGGGGTCATTTACTAATGCTCTCGCAATTGCTACTCTTTGTCTTTGACCACCAGATAGTTCGCTTGGTTTATGTCTTTCCCATCCTGCAAGTCCAACTGCTCTTATTGCACCATATATTTTTTCTTTTCTGTTTTTTAATGTGTTTCCTTTTGAATAAATTAAAGGAAGTTCCACGTTTTGAACTGTGTTAGACCTTGCCAAAAGATTAAATGTCTGAAAAACAAAACCAATTTTTTTGTTTCTTATTTCTGCAAGCTGATTGTCATTTAACTTAGAGACATCGATATTTTCTAAAAAATAAGTTCCTTTATCAGGAGTGTCAAGACACCCTAAAATATTCATTAGTGTTGATTTACCACTGCCTGAAGGGCCCATTATTGCAATAAATTCACCTTCAGATACTTTTAAATTAACGCCCCTTAATGCAACAACTTCTACTTTTCCAAGTTTATAAACTTTGTAAATGTTTGAAATATTTATAGTATATTGTGCGTTATTGTATTGTGTATTATTTATTTTATTATTTATTATATTAGTAACATCTATCATAATGGCTGAAAATTTATTTTTTTATTCATTATTTTATTTATTTTATCATCTATTGCTTTTTTGCCTTGTTATTATTGCCTTTTTATTTATTGTGTTTTAATTAGATAAAACTTAACTTTATATAAAACTTAACTTGTTAAAACATATCTTTATAAATTTAGCTTGATAAATTTAGCTTGATAAAACTATAATATCGCCTTCTGAAAGGCCTGATTTTATTTCAGTATAATCATAATCAGAAGACCCTGTTTCGACCTGAGTTTTTATAATTTCCTTATTTTCTTTTAATACATCAACATATTTTTTACCATTCTCTTCATATACTGCCTGAATAGGAACATATAAAACATTTTCTATTTTCGATACAGTAATTGTAATATTTGCTGAAAAGCCATATTTTAAATATTGTTGTGATTGTTTATCAGGTGTAATTGTAATTTCAAAAGTAATTATACCTGCTGTGTTTTTTGAAATTGTAGAAATATTTGTAATTTTGCCGTAAAAAGTTTGACCTGGATAGGCATCTAAAGTAAATTCAACTTCTTGGCCATTTTTAACTTTTGAAATATCAGTTTCATTAATGTCTGATTTAATTACAAAATCATTGCTAATTATTGATATTGCAGGCACACCAGGAGAAGCAGTTTCACCCTCAGAGAAATTAGCCTCTTTTACTATTCCATCAAATGGGGCAATTACTGAAAAGTTATCAAATTCAAGCTTTGCCAGCTCAAGGTTTATTTTAGATAGTTCCAGTTGAATTTGAGCCTGCTTTACACTTTTTTCCATTAACTTTATTTGTGTTTGAGCTTTTTCTAAGCTGTTTATATTATTCCAATAAGTGATAGATTGATTAGATAGAGCCTGTTCATAAGCACTTTCTGCTTGAACAGATTGAGATTTAGCTGCTTTTTGTGCTTGTTCATAAGAAGCTTGGGCTGAATCAACACTTGTTTCAGCTTGTGCAATTGTTAAATCAGTTGCAAAACTTGAGTTTTTTACTTTTTCAAGGTAATAATTTGCATTATCAATTGCAACGCTTGCTGCTTTTATATTTGCCATTCCAAGAGAATTTGCACTGTCAAGGGCTTCAAATGCATTTTGGGTATTTTGTTCGGCTGATTTATTACTAGACTCTGCAAGCTGAATAGCTACATGATTAGCATCAAGTGCACTTTGATAATTAATTTTTGCAATATTAATTGATTCTTCTGCAAGTATTAGATTTTGTTCTGCTTGTTCAATATATAGTTTAGCTTTTGTATCATCGATTCTAATTAATACTTGACCTTTTTTAAAAGTATCACCTTTTTTTAAAGATTTTAATACTTTTGCAGACTGTAAAAGTGAATAACTTCTTTTATCCCTTGCGTCTACTGTGCCGGTTGCTGTTATCTGGGTAATTATATCCCCTTTAGTAACTGTAAATGTGTTAAGTTTAACTTCTTCTTTTTTACAACCTGTGGAAAGTGTTGTTAGTACTAAAGCAATTATAAAAGTTGTTAAGAATAAAGTTATTAATATTTTTTTACTATTCTTTTTCATTTTTATCACTTTTCTTTATATTTAGTTTTGTATAATTCATTAAAAATTTTTTGAAAAATCTCTATAGCTTCTTCTAAATGATGTTTAAGAACTTTACATAAAATTTCATATTCTTGTTTACCTTTTTTTGTAATTGTATATACTCTTCGAGGTCTATCTTTATTTAAATCCCACTTTCCCTCTACAAATTTTTTCATTTCAAGTTCTTTCAATAGTGGATAAATTGTACCAGGAGTCGGACTCCATGTTTTTTCTGTTCTTTTTTCTATTTCAGCCATGATTTCATTTCCAAACATTTCATGTTCATTTAATATGTGCAATGTGTATAGAGGCAGCAGCCCACTTCTTGTTAGCAGCATGTTTACAAAAGGATTTACTTCTGAACTTTCAACCCAAGGTAAAAAGCTGCGTTTTCCAAAAATCCAATGACTTTTAAGATTGTTAAATATATTTTCTGCCATGTTATCTGGATCTTTTATACCTTCACTTATTTTATTTTTTATAAATTCTTTTATTTCACTCTCAAGGTTTTTATTTTTATCAAAATTTTTATTACTCATAGCTATTATTTTTTTTGATAATTATTGAATTCGATATATACTAAATTTAAAATATTATAGTGTCAAGTATTTAATTATTAAAATGTGAAAGATTTTACATTTTTTTTACTTTTTTATTTACTTTTCTCATTTTTATTTATAATCTATTTAATCTATTTTTTTATATTTGTTTTTTTATATAATGCATTTTTGAAAATTACAGAAAAATTTAGACTTTATCTTTTTGTTGTTGTGATATAATAGCTTTAAACAAAATTATAAATTAAAAATAAATTGAAAAATCTTTAATAAGGAGTAGAGATGAACGATTTTACAACAATTTCAGAGATTTATGCTAGAGAAATTCTTGATTCTCGTGGGAATCCTACTATTGAAGTTGAAACTGTTCTAGATTGTGGCGTAATGGGCAGAGCAGCAGTTCCATCTGGAGCATCAACAGGAGAATTTGAAGCTGTTGAGCTAAGAGACAATGATAAATCACGATATCTTGGGAAAGGGGTTTTAAAGGCAGTTGAAAATGTTAATGAAATTATAGCTCCAGAGCTTGAAGGTTATGATGCAATAGACCAAAGAGAAATAGATAAAGTGATGATTGAGCTAGATGGGACTCCTAACAAAGCAAAGCTTGGTGCAAATGCAATACTTGGTGTTTCTCTTTCTGTAGCAAAAGCTGCAGCTGCTGCTGTTGAACTGCCATTATATAAATATATTGGTGGTGTAAATTCCCATGTGCTGCCGGTGCCAATGATGAATATTTTAAATGGCGGCAAGCATGCTGATAATAGTGTTGATTTGCAGGAGTTTATGATAATGCCTTTAGGTGCAAAATCATTTGCAGAGGCTCTAAGAATTTGTGCTGAAATATTTCATACTTTAAAAAATGTTTTAAAAAAAGACGGTATGAGCACTTCAGTTGGAGATGAGGGTGGGTTTGCTCCAAATTTAAAAACAAATGAAGACGCTATTAAATATATTTTAAAAGCTATTGAACAATCAGGCTTTAAAGCTGGAAAAGATGTTTATATTGCGCTTGACCCTGCAGCATCTGAACTATTTAAAGATGGAAAGTATCATTTGAGTGGTGAAGGGAAAATATTAACTCCGCAAGAAATGGTTGATTATTATGTAAACTTGGTAGAAAAATATCCAATAATTTCTATAGAGGATGGTATGGCTGAAGATGACTGGGAAGGCTGGAAAATATTAACTGACAAACTTGGTAAAAAAATTCAAATAGTTGGCGATGATATATTTGTTACAAATACTGAAAGGCTGTCAAAAGGTATTGAGCTAGGAATTGCAAATTCAATATTAATAAAAGTTAATCAGATTGGAACTCTTTCTGAAACATTGGATACTATTGAGATGGCTAAAAGAGCTGGCTATACTGCAGTAGTTTCACACCGTTCAGGTGAAACAGAAGATACGACTATTGCAGACATAGTTGTTGGCGTAAATGCTGGACAGATAAAAACTGGCGCTCCTTCAAGAACTGATAGAATTGCAAAATATAATCAGCTTTTAAGAATTGAAGAAGAGCTATATAGCCAGGCAAAATATTTAGGTCTAGATGCACTCTATAATTTAAAGAATTTGGGTTAATTTTTAGCAATATAATAATTGGCAATAATTAGTAATAATTAGCAATATTTAGTAATACTTAGTATTTATTTAATATTGATTTAGTGTTTAGTTAGTATTAAGTTAGTATTAATTTAGTGTTGAGGTAATTTTGATTAAAAAATCAGAAATATTTAACAGTATAAATAAAATGCAATAATATTAATTAGTTCTTGCTGAATAATTAATAAAAATTAAGTAATTTAAAAAAATTTAAGCTTAGAAATTTGAAAAATATCAAAATATTTGAATTGTTCAACAATAACTAATTAACTATAGTGGCATTAGTCACTAGGTTTATTAATATTATTTAATAATATCAATTAACTTGTTTTTAAAGGCTGGAGTTAAAGACGTTTATAAGCAAAACAGTTTTAACTAATATTTCACCTGAAGTTAAAAATAAATTTTTCAAAGATTTTGATAAAAAAATCGATAAAGAACTTGAAAGCCAAATGCTAAAAAGTACTGAAGATAATATGAAGAAAGTAATTTTACTTACTAATGATGATGGTATAGAGGCAAATGGCTTAAAAACTTTATTTTGCACTTTTGCTGAAGATAATAATTTTGATGTAAGAATTGTCGCACCTGATAAAGAAAAAAGTGCAGTTGGACATGCTATTACTGTATTTGATCCAATTTCAGTAAAGAAGGAATTTATAAATGGAATGTTTTGTGGTTATTCTGTAGATGGAACACCAGCCGATTGTGTTAAACTTGCTATTACGGCTCTTTTGGAAAAAAAACCTGATTTGCTAATTTCAGGTATTAATAGAGGTGCGAATATTGGCGAAAACATAATATATTCAGGCACAGTATCAGCTGCAACTGAAGGGACAATTTATGATATTCCTTCAATTGCTGTTTCGGTAGATAGTTTTAAAGATGTTGATTACAGCCTTGCAGCTAAATTTGTGAAAAAAATTGCTAATTTTATATTGTATAGTAGCCAATATTATAAAATTAGTTTAAGGGGAGTGAATCTTCCTAGAAAAGTGCTGCTAAATATAAATTTTCCTGCTGTTAGTGAAAACGAAATAAAAGGAGTAAAAGTTACTCATCAAAGTAAAGTTAAATTTAAAGATATTTTTATAAAAAGGGTTGATCCTAGAGGCAGAGAATATTATTGGATGGATGGGGATTATGAGGCTGTTGATGATGACGACCCTGATAGTGATTTTACTGCATTAAGAAATAATTTTATTTCAATTACACCTATTCATCATGATATGACTGATTATGGAAAAATTGAATTATTTAAAGAAATTTTTAGCAAGAATTTATTTTAATCTTCTATAAAAGTGGAAAATATAATCAATACAATTAATTCAATGCAATCAACTATTGAAAGTTATTATGCAAATAAAGCAAGCAAATAAAATTATAATTTATCATAATTTAAAATAGTTTGAAAAAATGACTGAAAAATTAAATTCAGATCTTAATAATTTAGAAAATTTAAATTTAGAAAATTTAAATAAAGATAAAATTACTATTAGTAAAAGTTTGTTTATTAAGGAACTTTCAGCTGGTACAAATGTCAAAGAAGCAATTTTTCTTGTTACAAAAAAAGCAATAAGAAAAAAAAGAAGCGGAGAACCTTACTGCATTTTAAGTCTTCAAGATAAAAGCGGGTCTATAGAAGCTGTTATATGGTCAGATATTTTTTCTAAAAATAATTTATATAATGAAAATCAATTTAATGAAGGAGATTTTTTATCAGTTTCTGGAGATGTTTCAGAGTATAAAGGTGGACTGCAGCTTACTATAAGCAGTTTTAAAAAAATAAGGCAAGAAGATGAAGAGTTTATTGATTTATCTGATTTTATTAGGAAAACCAGTAAAGATATTAATAAAATGCTTAAGGAGATTTTTGGCTACATCGATAGTATTAAAAATTCTTATTTAAGGAAATTATTAAAAATTTTTTTTAATGATAAAAGCTTTGTTGAACAATTCTGTTATTCTTCAGCTGCTGTTCAATATCACCATGCTTACATAGGTGGTTTAATCGAACATACATTATCCACTGTTAAGCTTTGTAATTTTATTGCTGAAAACTACAAAGAAATCAAAGCAGTCCAAAAGGCTTATACACATATCAATGATTTTAAAGATTTAATAGTTGCTGGAGCAATTCTTCATGATATAGGCAAGATTGAAGAGTATAAGGCTGAAAAAAGCGGAGCTTTTATAAAAACTTCAGATAAGGGCAAGTTAATTGGTCATATTACAATTGGTTATGGGATGGTTTTGGAAAAAATTAGTAAAATAAAAGACTTTCCAGTTCAGTTAAAAGATAGATTGCTCCATATCATTTTAAGTCATCATGGTCATAAAGAATTTGGTTCTCCAAAGAGGCCAAAAACTATAGAAGCATTTATTGTTTATCATGCAGATCATCTTGATGCAGATATTGGCGGGTTTTCTTCTGCAATGGAGAATAATGCTGATGGTGCAGAATGGTCTGAATATTTAAAGAATTTTGACAGATCTGTTTTATTAAAAGAATTCAATTTAGAAGAAGAAAACAATTTTAATTTTGAAGAACAGGTAAATGAGAATCAAGTAAAATTATTTTAAAATTTATTTTAGTTATTTTAGTAGTAATACTAAAACTTATTTTAGTAGTAAAACTGCTTTACCGCAAATCTTGTTTACAGGGTCAGGTAAGGTAGAGATAAAAGGTGAATAAGAACAGTCAAGCATGTAAACATCATCAACTTTTAATTCAGCAGTTATTGCTGCTGCAAAAATGTCAATTCTTTTTCCAACTCCATCTTTTCCAATCATTTGGGCGCCTAGAATTTTTCTACTTTTCTTATCGACTATGATACTAATATTTATAATTTGCGCACCAGGGACAGCTTTAACATGAGAATAATACTGGTCTGTAATTTTTACAACATCAAAATTGTATTTTAATGCTGTTTGCATATCTATTCCTGTACGGGCAATTTCAAAATCAAAAACTTTATCTATTTTTGTTGCAAGTGAACCAGGAAAATACTCGTGCTCACCAGCGGCATTTGCACCTGCAATTCTTCCTGTTTTTAAAGCATTTTGGGCAGTTGGGATATACTCATATGATTTTGTAATAATATTTTTTATTAAGCAGCAGTCTCCTGCAGCATAAATACTTGAGTTTGATGTTTGCATTAAAGTGGAAACTTTTATGGCATTAAAATCACCTAAATCTATAAATGAATTTTTTAAAAAATCTGTATTTGCTTTTATGCCAGCGCATATTATAAATATATCTGCATCGATTTCTTCAAAATTTTCATATTTTTCATCTTTTAAATTCTTTTTATCTTTGGTGTTTTGGCTAATGACTGCTGAAAAAGCTAAACCTGAATTGCTGTTAAAATTAAATTTAACAAGGCTATAATTAGTGTAGGTTTTTATATTTTGATTTGCTAAATGCTGGTTTAAAATATTTACTATCTCATCTTCATAATCTGCATATATCTTAGGTTTAGCATCAATAATATTAACTTTTAGGCCAACCTTGTATAAAGCATCGGCAATAAGAAGCCCAATGTAGCCTCCTCCAATTATGCAAGCGCTTTTAGGATTATTCTTTTTAAGATAGTTTTTTAATTTTAGGGCATCATCAACATTTCTAAAATAAAATATATTTTTAGAATCAGCGCCATAAATATTATCAAATCTGACTGGCGAGGCTCCACTAGCTATTACAAGTTTATCGTAGGTAAAAGAAACAATATTTTCTGATGTTTTGCTTGTTTGTATATTATCTTTTACACTAGTTTCATCTTTTACAATAGTTTCATTTCCAATAGTTTCAAGTCTTAATGCTTTAATTTCTTTTTTTGAAGTGTCTATGCTTACTACTTTATGATTTAAGAGGATTTTTATATTTTTCTTTTGCTCAAAATATTCCCTTGAATAAACAAAAAGGCTATTTATATCATCAATTATTCCAGAGATGAAATATGGCAGACCGCATGAACCATAACTTATATGAGTACCAGCTTCTAATACAGTGATATTAGCATCGGGTCTTAATCTTCTTATCTGGTTAGCTGCTGCTAGACCTGCTGTATTTCCACCTATTACTATAAAATTTTTATTTAAATCTAAATAATTTGTGCCCATAATCATTGTATAATTTTTGGCTACTTTTGGTAACCATTATATAATTTTTAATGTTCTTGTAAAATTAATTTATTTTTATTTTATATTTTTTCTTTTAAAAATTAAATTTCCAATTAAAGAATACCTTAAGTCAATTGCTCCTTGTGGACACATTTCAGAACAGCAATAACATCTAATACATTTTTTGTAGTTAAAACTTAAAAGGTTTTTATTATTTTTATTAACCTCAATTGCATCTTGTGGGCAGACACCTACACAAATTTGGCACATATTGCATTTTTCTAAGTTCTGGTAAGGTGATAATGATAAGTTATTTCTAATGAATGGAAATATATAATTATTTAAAAATTTATTTTTTGAAATTGTGTTAACAATAGAATCTTTGGGCAGAATAAAATCTTTTATTACATATTTTTCAAAACCTGTATCATTAAAAGATAAAAAATTTCCTGTTTCATCAATGATTTTAATATCTTGCAAATTTGAACCAAAAATTTTTCTGTTTTTTGCACAAGTTAATACAGGAACATTTAAGCTCCAGCTTCTTTTACCGCCCATTATTAATGACATTATATTATCAAGAGCAACTGCATTGTTGCTTGCAATTATTAACCCTACATTTTTAGGTTTTCCACTAGAACCTGGCCCTTCCCCTTCCATTCCAATAATTGCATCCATTACATTTAGAACTGGTTTAGTATATAGATAAATATCAAGGGTTGCATTGCAAAATTTTTCTATATCCATAAATTTAGTATGTAAAATTGTTTTAGTTCTGCCATAAATAATTCCGTACATATTCTTTACTGCACCTGTAATTTTTGTAAGCGAATGAGTCTTAAATTTTGGAAGATTAATTATTACGTCTGATTGTAAAACTGGTTTTATTACTTGAAGCTGTTTTAAGACACTGCCTTCTTTAAATGATACAAATTCAAAATCTTCATCGTAGCTAAGTATAACATTTTCAATTTTGCCTAAATAGGCTATTTCACATTTTTCGTATAAATTTTTTAAATTTTTTTTTGTATGTGGGGTTGAGACACCAGGGCTGTCAGCAATTATAATTTTTGTATCTGAAGGGCAATTTTCTTTTAAAGCTTTTATTACTCCCTCTATAAATCCTGGGTGTGTAGTAACTGCTTTTTCAGGAGGGGTGGCAGATAAAAGATTAGGCTTTAATAAAATATTTTTTGCATTGTTAATATAACTTTTAAAGCCTCCTAAATCATTTATACAATCCTGGACAAATTCTGCAATTTTGTCTGAATCATATTTTTGGCATTTTCTTAATGAAACTATTGCTTTGCCTTCTAAAAAATTATTGCTACTCATTTTTTACTTGGCTTCTATTTTTTAAAAATATTATGTAATATATGGTATTATATAAGAATTTTTTATAAAATTAAAATAACAAATAATAAAATAATAAAAGGGGAAGCATTTAAAATTTTGTGATAGAAGTTAATATAAAATTTATTATGGGCAAGTATGGGAGTAGAAAAAATTTGTATAATTAAATCTTTTTTAAATTATTTAAAGTAGAATAGAGAAAGGATCGAAAATGAGTGTAAAAAAATATTTTACTGCTGAGGTTGCAAAGGAAATTGGTGAAAAACTAGGTATTGACTGGAGCAAGTTTGATGTTGAGCAATTTAGGATGGGTATGGATGTTGAGCTTGAGCATGGAAAAGTTGACCCTAATACCAATGTAACAAATGATGACCCTCTGCTTACTGGTAAAATTGCGCTTGCGCATTTAAATGAATTTCCTGATTACTATGACCGTCTTTATAAAATGGAAGAAGAAGCCGAGCAGTACTGGGAAAAAAAAGAATAAAAATTAAGAGAAAAAACTAAAAGTTTAAATTAATTTGAATTATTTAAAAAGCTCTTTAATTTTTTGAGAGCTTATCTCTTTATAGCTTTTAATTATATAGTCTGCATCTTTTAAGTCTTTTTCTGAGTATGTATTTACTAGTGCTATACAATTTGCACCTGCTTTTTTGGCTGCTGTAATTCCTACAACTGAGTCTTCAAATACTACACATTCGGATGGCTTAACACCTAGCAAGCTTGCACCTTTTAAGTATATCTCTGGATGAGGTTTTACATTTTTTATGTGATTTCTTGCAATTTTTATATCAAAAAATGGATGGAAATTAAGTTTGTCAAAAATAATTTCAACCTCTCTTATTCTACTGTTTGTTGCAAGGGCTACCTTAAAATTTTTTTTAACATCTTCTAAAAGCTCATATATATTCGGGACAGCAGTTACCTCCTTTTTTAAATGTCTTACATACTTCTCTTTTAAAGTGTTTTTAATGCTTTGTTTATATTCAAGGCCTCTTTTTTCTAATATTCTTCTAACAGATTCTTTCCAAATAAGTCCATATAAAGATTTTTCTTCTTCTTCATCTAAGAATATGTTACGTTTTGCAAAAAATTCTCTTGTAACTTTCCATACTATTTTTTCGCTATCAGCAATTGTTCCATCCATATCAAAAAAAACAGCTTTTATCATTAATTACTCCTATTAATACTCCTGTTATTTCTCTTATTGATTACTTCAAAACCTTTATCCCCGGTTCGAATCCGGGTGCCGCCTCCAATTATTTATATAATAAGCTTTATTAGAATTTTACTAGACAACTTTTACTGGCATATTT
>Ga0185342_1000412_pt1 | contig 22201 bp, 28 predicted proteins | sample ConPoolayeEmetaG_FD_128045 | JGI IMG/M metagenome (GOLD analysis project Ga0185342, IMG submission 128045) | Hot spring microbial mat communities from California, USA to study Microbial Dark Matter (Phase II) - Cone Pool mat layer E metaG... ...
GATTTTTCAGTTTTAACAAAAAAGAAACCTGAAAAGTCATTGACTCAGTCATTAAGTAAGACTGGCGGAAGAAATAATAATGGAAGAATTACTAGAAGACACAGTGGCGGTGGTCATAAAAGACTTTATAGAATAATAGACTTTAAAAGAAATAAAGATAATATACCGGCAAAAGTAGTAGCTATTGAATATGACCCAAATAGAAGTGCAAGAATTGCATTAATCCAATATGCTGATGGAGAAAAAAGGTATATAATTGCTCCTCTTGAATTAAATATTGGCAGCACTGTAGTTTCAGGAGAAAACGTGGATATTGTACCTGGAAACTGTCTGCCAATTAAAAATATACCAGTAGGAACAATTATTCATAATATAGAACTTAAGCCAGGTAAAGGTGCAGAAATTGCTAGGTCTGCAGGAAGTGCAGCACAAATTTTAGCAAAAGAAGAAAAATATGCACAAATAAAGTTACCGTCAAGTGAAGTTAGATTGATTGATATTAATTGTAGGGCTTGCATTGGTCAAGTTGGAAATCTTGACCATAATATAATTAGTCTTGGCAAAGCAGGAAGAAATAGGTGGTTGGGTGTTAGACCAAGCGTTAGAGGGACTGCAATGAATCCCCATGACCATCCTCATGGAGGAGGCGAAGGGAAGAATAAATCTGCGGGTAGAGACCCTGTATCGCCATGGGGTAAACCAACCTTAGGGTATAAAACAAGAAAGAAAAATAAACAAAGTAATAAGTTCATAATCAGAAGAAGGAAAAAATAGGAGGAATAAAGATGTCCAGGTCTTTAAAAAAGGGACCATTTATTGAAGAAAGTTTGCTTAAAAAAATCAACCAGCTAAATGAAACAAACCAGAAAAAGATAATTAAGACCTGGTCCCGAAGTTCAACAATTTTTCCAGAGATGGTTGGACATACCATAGCAGTTTATGACGGCAGAAGACATGTGCCGGTTTTTATATCTGAGGCTATGGTTGGACATAAGCTTGGGGAGTTTGCACCCACAAGGTCAATTAGACCACATGCGTATAAAGGAAAAAGTGAAAAAACAGCAGCAGTAAAAAAGAAAAAATAGTAAATTTCGGACTGGTATGAATTTAAATTATTAATGGTAAGATTTTAATTTTAAATTATTAATTTAAATTATTACTAATTTTAAATTATTATTAATTATTATTTAGAATTTTTATATAGAAATGTTATATAGAACTGTTATAATAGGGGGCTTATATTGGAAGCAAGGGCTATAGAGAAATATTTAAGAATTTCACCTAGAAAAGTTAAGTTTGTAATAGACTTGGTACGTAATAAACCTGTAGAAGAAGCTATAGGGCTATTAAGCCTTACGCCGAAAAAGGCTGCAGTATTTGTTCGTAAAGCTATTCAAAGTGCTGTTGCTAATGCTATTGAAAATTTCAAAGAATATAAAGTGTCAGAAGAAGACCTTATTATTAAAGAAATTTATGTTAATGAGGGACCTACACTAAAAAGATTTAAGCCTAGGGCTCGTGGTCGTGCTGATAGAGTTTTAAAAAGAACATCGCACATAACTGTTTTAGTTTCTGACTTAAAAAGCAAGGCTAGCAAGGTAAGTAATGTAAGTAATATAAGTAAAGATAAAGAAAAAGAAGCAAAAAAGGAAATAAATAAGAAATTAAATAATGAAGTAAATAAGGAAGTAAATAAGGAAAAAGAAACAGCAGGTCAAAAAAAAGAGATAAATCAAGAAAAATATCAAAAAAAAGAAGTAAAACAAACTAGTAGTAAAAGTGACAATGAGATAAAGTCTAATGATAAATCTTCTGTTCAAAAAGAGAAGGAGGCTAACAAGTAATGGGTCAAAAAGTAAACCCAGTGGGTTTAAGATTAGGAATAAATAAATACTGGCAATCTAGATGGTTTGCAAATAAAGAATATGCCCAATTTTTAAATGAAGACATTAAGATAAGGGATATTTTAAATGACCAGCTTTCTAATTCAGGCATAGCCAAAATAGATATTGAAAGAACTGCAGATGACATTAAAGTTGATGTTTATACTTCTAAACCAGGCGTTGTTATAGGTAGAAGAGGTACAAATATAAATGATATAAGAGATATGATTCAAAAAGTAGTAAGTAAAAATATACAATTAAATATTATAGAAGTTAAGAAACCTGAAATTATAGCTAAGCTTGTTGCAGAAGACATTGCATCTCAACTTGAGGGCAGAGTTAGTTTCAGAAAGGCAATGAAAAAAGCTGTTGCTCTTGCAATGAAAGCTGGAGCTAAGGGCATAAAAGTTCAGTGTGCTGGAAGGCTTGGCGGTGCAGAGATGGCAAGGACTGAGTGGTATAGAGAAGGTAGAGTTCCTTTGCATACTTTAAGAGCAGATATCGATTATGGTTTTGCAGAAGCCAATACTACTTTTGGTAAAATCGGGGTAAAGGTATGGATTTATCTCGGTGATATGATTTTTGATTATAAAGAAGGAGATAAAAATGTCGCCAATGTTAATGCCTAAAAGGGTTAAACATAGAAAAGAACAAAGAGGAAGAATGAAGGGTATGGCTAAGGGAGGCAAAAAACTTGCTTTTGGAGAATATGGTTTGCAAGCCCTTGAGCCTGGTTGGATTACAAGCAAGCAGATAGAAGCTGCAAGAATTGCTCTTACTCGATATATTAAAAGAGGCGGTAAAGTTTGGATTAACGTTTTTCCTCATAAACCTGTTACAAAAAAACCTGCCGAAACCAGACAAGGTGGAGGAAAAGGTGCACCTGAGTATTGGGTAGCGGTTGTTAAACCAGGTAAGATTATGTTTGAAATATCAGGGGTAAATTTTGAAGTAGCCAAAGAAGCTGTTAGACTTGCTTCAAATAAGCTACCTATTAAAACCAAATTTGTATATGAAGAAGTCTAAGATGTAGGTTTGGGTGATTTTAATGAAAATGAAAGAAATAAGGGAAAAAACAGTACCAGAGCTTGAATCAAAGCTTTCGGAAATTAAGAAAAGTATTTTAGCATTAAAGTTTAAGAAAGCTACTGGGCAGCTTGAAAATGTAATGGCTATACATAATTTAAAAAAAGACGTTGCTAGAATTGAAACTGTTATTCGACAAAAACAAAAAGGTTTAACTTAAGGGGGCAGTTAGTTGGAAAGAGATAATTTAGAACGTGGAAAGAGGAAAATTAGAATTGGAACTGTAGTAAGCGATAAAATGGATAAAACTGCAACAGTGGCAATTGAAACTTATTACAGGCACCCTTTATATAAGAAAATTTTAAAGAAAATAAAAAAGTTAAAAGTTGATGACCCGGAAAACATTTTAAAGATGGGTGATGTTGTTAAAGTTGCTGAAACAAGGCCATTGAGTAAAACAAAGAGATGGCGACTGGTTGAAATTGTTAAAAAAGCGCAATAGACGCAATAGAAAACGCAATAGATTTAGTTAGCTGTAGGGAAGGGTAGAAAGATGATTAGACAATATACTAGAGTTAATGTAGCAGATAACACAGGAGCAAAAGAACTTTTACTAATTACTGTTTTGGGTGGTTCAGGAAAGCAGGTTGCAAGAGTTGGAGATGTGTTTACAGCAGCTGTAAAGGTTGCAAACCCTGGTGGAGTTGTAAAGAAAAGTGATGTAGTAAAGGCAGTTTTAGTAAGATGTAAAAAAGAATATAGAAGAAAAGACGGCTCTTATATAAGGTTTGATGATAATGCTGCTGTAATTATAGATAACCAAAATAACCCTAAAGGGACCCGTATTTTTGGGCCAGTAGCAAGGGAATTAAGAGAAAAAAATTTTATGAAAATTATTTCACTAGCTCCAGAAGTACTTTAAAAAATTTTAATTTATGTAATTTTTAATATTTTTAAAATATTGTTTTTTTGTTTTAATATATTTTTTATATATTTTTCTTTTAGGAGATAGAAATGCTGAAGGTTAAAAAGAATGATAAGGTTAAAATATTACATGGAAAAGACAGAGGTAAAATAGGTAAAGTTTTAAGAATAGAACCTCGTAAAAATTTTGTTTTTGTAGAAGGTATGAATATTGTTAAAGTTCATGAAAGACAGAAAAAGCAGAATCAGCCAGGCGGTATTATTAGTAAAGAAGGACCTATTAATATTTCTAATGTAGCTGTTGTATGTCCAAGTTGTAATAAACCTGCAAGAGTAGGGTTTGAAATTAAGGATACAGGGGACAAGGTTAGAATATGTAAGAAATGCGGAGGACAGTTTTAATGAAACCTAGATTAAAAGAAAAATACGAAAAAGAAATAGTTGGCGAGTTGCTCAAAGAGTTTAATTATAAGAGTGTTATGCAAGTGCCAAAGATCAATAAAATTACTATAAATATGGGTGTTGGTTCTGCTGTACAAAATCCAAAAGAGCTTGAAGGTGCAGCAAATGACCTTGCAAAGATAACTGGACAGAAAGCTGTTATAACTAAAGCTAAAAAATCTATCGCAAGTTTTAAAATAAGACAAGGACATTCTATTGGTTGTATGGTTACTTTAAGAGGCAATAGGATGTATGAATTTTTAGATAGGCTTTTAAATGTGGCAATTCCTAGGATTAGGGATTTTAGGGGTCTTTCAAAGAAAAGTTTTGATGGAAGAGGTAATTATACAATTGGGATAAAGGAACAGACCATTTTTCCAGAAGTTGATTATGATAGCATTGTTAGTATTAAAGGAATGAATATAACAATTGGAAGTACTGCTAAAAATGATAAAGAAGCATTAGCTTTGCTTGAGAAATTTGGTTTTCCTTTTAGAAAATAAATAGATAGATAAATAAATATATAAATATTATCAATGATGTATTAAGCTTACTTCTTAAGCTTAATTAAGCTTTATTTTATTTAATTTTTTATTTTAATTTTTTTATTTTAAATTATTTTTATAAATTAGGAAGATTATAATTAGGAGGATTATAATTGGCAAAAAAGTCTTTAATTATAAAACAAAAAAGACCACCGAAATTTAAGGTAAGGTTTTATAACAGGTGTAACAGATGCGGCAGACCAAGAGGTTATTTTAGGAAATTTGGTCTTTGCAGAATTTGTTTAAGACAACTTGCTCATGAAGGTAAAATTCCTGGGCTTACAAAGTCTAGTTGGTAGAAGGAGGATAAATGTCTGTTTCAGATCCTATAGCAGATATGCTTACAAGGATTAGAAATGCTGTAAAAGCACGTTTTGACTCTGTTGTTATACCTTCTTCCAAGTTAAAAATTGAAATTGCAAGGATTATGCAGGAAGAAGGCTACATAAGTGGTTATGAGGTTATCGGGAGTGGAAGTGCTGACAGCATTCTAAAAATATATTTAAAATACAAAAAAGATAAAAGCGGTGTTATAAATGGTTTAAAAAGAGTTAGCAAACCAAGCTTAAGAGTTTATGCTCAAAAAGAAAAATTGCCCCGTGTAATGGGAGGACTGGGAACTGTTATAGTATCGACATCCCAAGGTGTTATGACTGCCAAAAAAGCAAAAAAGCTTGGTATTGGTGGGGAAATTATTTGTTATTTGTGGTGATGCTTTAAAATATTTTGAGGTTATATTGAGGTTTTACTTAGTAATGTTGTAATTAAGAGGAGGTTTTAAATTGTCTAGAGTTGGTAAAAGACCGATTCCAATACCTTCAGGAGTTGAAGTTAATATAGATGGAAATTTAGTAACTGTAAAAGGTAAATTAGGTGAGCTTTCACAGGTCATAGATAAAGATATTAAAGTCCAGATAAATGATGGTGTTTTATCATTAGAACCTGTTTCAACAAATCTTGAAGTAAAGGCGAAGCATGGTCTTTATAGAAATATATTAAACAACATGGTTATTGGAGTTAGCGAAGGTTTTGCAAAGACGCTTAAAATAGTTGGAGTTGGATATAGGGTAAGTAAAAAAGGAGAAGATTTAGAAATATTAGTTGGATATTCTAATCCTGTAATTTTTCCTAGACCAGAGGATATATCCTTTGATGTACCTGACAACACAACAATAATAGTTAAAGGAATAGACAAGCAAAGAGTAGGACAAATTGCAGCAAAAATTAGGGATATTAGAAGGCCAGAGCCATATAAAGGAAAAGGTATTAGGTATGCAAATGAGGTTGTCAGAAAGAAAGCTGGAAAAGCTGCATCTTCTGGAAAAGGCGGGAAATAGTAAATAGGCGGGAAATAGAAGAAATAGAAAATAGTGTATTGGTTAAAGATTTTAACTATTTAAATTTAGGCTTAATAGAAGTAGTAAATTAAGAGGAGTTTTTTATGAGGACTAAGCTAGAAACAAAAAATAAGACTTTAAGAAGAAAAAGAAGGGTAACTTTTAAAATAAGAAAAAATACAACAAAACCTGTGATTTATGTTTTTAGATCAAATAAATATATTTATGCACAAATTGTTGATAGTGATGGCAAAACTCTTTTAGGCGTCTCAAGTAAAAATGTTGATTTAAAAAGCGTTGATTTAAATGATAAAGAACTACCTGGCACTGGTAAAATTGGCGTCAGCTTTGCCACCGGCTTTATTCTTGCTCAAAAAGCAAAACAATTAAATATTACAGAAGTTGTATTTAATAGAGGCGGGTATAAATATCATGGCAGAGTAAAAGCGTTAGCAGAAGGTGCAAGGAAAGGCGGACTTAAGTTTTAATGGTTTTTTAAATAATTTTTTAGTAATTAAAAAGGAGGAAAGTTTGTGCCTGAGTATATGGCTGCAGAAGAATATTCTGAAAAAGTTATAAAAATTAATAGAGTAGCAAAAGTTGTAAAAGGCGGAAGAAGGTTTAGTTTTAGTGCGCTTGTTGCCATAGGCAATATGAATGGTAAAGTTGGTGTTGGTTTTGGTAAAGCCAATGAGGTTTCAACTGCTATTCAAAAAGCAATAAATGCAGCAAAGAAAAATATTTTTGAAGTTCCATTGGTTAATGGAACAATACCATATGAGATAAATACTAAATTTGGTGCTGGACATGTATTTATGAAACCCGCGGCGCCTGGTACTGGTGTAATTGCTGGTGGACCTGTTAGGGCTATTTTAGAGCTGGCAGGAGTTAAAGATATACTTACAAAATCATTAGGAAGTGCAAATGCCTTAAGTATAGTTAATGCAACTGTAAAAGGGCTTAAATCGTTAAAAACAAGAGAAGAAGTTTTAAGCATTAGAAAATCTTAAAAAATCCTAAAAATCCTAATAAACAATAATTACAGGGGGAACAAGTTGAAGTTATGTGATATAAAACCTAATAAAAAATCTATAAAAAAAGATAAAAGAGTTGGCAGAGGCAACAGTTCTGGTCATGGAACAACAAGTGGTCGCGGAAGCAAAGGTCAACTTGCAAGATCAGGTGGTAGTGTTAGGCTTGGATTTGAAGGCGGACAAATGCCACTACATAGAAGAGTGCCTCATCTTAAGGGTTTTAAAAATACAAGAAAGAAAGAATTTAACATAGTCAATGTTGGTGTTTTAAACAAGTTTACCGATGGGGAAGTTATAGATTTTGAATTACTTTTAAAAAATGGCTATATAATGAAAGAAAAAAGTCCGCTTAAAATTTTAGGAAATGGAAATTTATCAAAAAAATTAACAGTTAAAGCAAATTACTTTAGTAAAAGTGCAGTTGAAAAAATTGAAGCTGCTGGTGGAAAAGTAGAAGTTATAAGTAGTGTAAAGAAGAAAAAGAAAAAAAATAATTAAAAAATTTTAAAATACGTATTTTAAAAATTTTTAAAAGGAAAAAATATGTGGCGAGCAATTTTAAATGCTTTTAGAATTAAAGAGATTAGAAATAGAATTCTTTATACACTTGCAATTTTAGCACTTTATAGATTTGGTGCTAATTTAACAGTTCCTGGAGTAGACGTAAATGCTATTACAAAACAAGTTGAGTCAGGTCTTCTTGGTATAATGGATTTGTTTTCAGGTGGTGCGTTAGGGAAATTCGCAGTTTTTTCTCTTGGCATAATGCCTTACATTACAGCTACAATCATAATGCAGCTGCTTCAGGTTGTTATACCTAAGCTTGAGCAGCTTGCTAAAGAAGGCGAAGTTGGTAGAAGGAAAATAAATCAGATTGCAAGATATATGACTACTGGTCTTGCTTTAATACAATCTGTAGCGATGGTATTTTACTTTAGGAATTTTAATGCAATTCCAAAATTTGATGCAATGCATATAATTTTAATTGTTGCTACATTAACAGCTGGAACAACTTTAATAATGTGGCTTGGTGAACTGATTAATATCCATGGTATTGGAAATGGCATCTCTCTTTTAATTTTTGCGTCCATAGTTTCAAGAATACCTGGTCAGGTTTTAACAATCTTTAGGTTAAAGACTGCAAATATTATTTTTATAATTCTATTTGCAGCAATTGCAGTTGGTGTAATTATGGCAATAATTGAAATGACTCAGGGTGAAAGAAGAATACCAGTCCAGTATGCAAAAAGAATTGTAGGAAGAAAAGTTTTTGGAGGTCAGAGTACTTACTTGCCCTTAAAAGTTAATCAGGCAGGAGTAATGCCAATAATTTTTGCAGTATCGGTTTTATTATTTCCAGCAACAATTGCTCAATTTGCAAATGTAGGCTGGCTTACCAAACTTGCAAATTTGCTTACACCAAGCGCGCAGGGAACTATTAATCCTTTTTATGCTGTTATATATATTTTATTAATTATATTTTTTGCATATTTTTACAGTGCAATTACTTTTAACCCTATGGATACGGCTGATAATTTAAGAAGATATGGGGGCTTTATTCCAGGAATTAGGCCAGGTAAAAATACTGCTGATTACTTGTCTCATATTTTAAATAGAATAACATTGCCTGGTGCTATATTTCTTGCAATGATAGCACTGCTGCCTGAACTTTTAATTACATATGGTAATATGCCTTTTAGATTTGGCGGTACTTCAATATTGATTGCAGTAAGTGTTGCTCTTGAAACAATGAGACAGCTTGAATCACAATTAATAATGAGAGATTACGAAGGGTTCTTAAAATGAGATTAGTTTTACTTGGAGCACCCGGCGCTGGAAAAGGAACACAGGCAAAAAGAATTGCCAAGAATTTTGGTATAATGCACATATCAACTGGTGATATTTTAAGAGATGAACTTAAAAGAAACACTGAGCTTGGCAAAAAAGCAAATAACTATATGCAAAAAGGCGAGCTTGTTCCAGATGAGTTAATAATAGAAATGATTAAAAATATAATTACAGATAATAAAAATAATATAAATAATAATAATATAATTAATAAAAATAATTTAAATAATATAAATAATTTAAATAATTTAAAGGAAGCAGACAAAAAAGATAGAAAAAATTTAGGTTTTATTATGGATGGATTTCCTAGGACTTTAAACCAAGCTGAAAAATTTGATGAAATGCTTAATAGTTTAAATTTGAAGCTAGATAAAGTTATTAATATATATGTTGATAAAAACGAGCTAATTAAAAGGCTTTCAAGCAGGAGAATATGTCATAGCTGTAATAATATTTGCAGTATTAATGAAAAACAAAACAGAGGTTTAATTTTACAAGGTAAATGTCCAGTTTGCGGTGGAGATCTTTACCAAAGAAAAGATGATGATATTGAGGTGATAAAACAAAGGCTTGATGTTTATGAGAGACAGACCAAACCTTTAATAGATTATTACCAAAAGAAAAATCTTCTTGTAAATATTGATGGAATGGGTTCTGAAGAAGAGATTACCGAAAGGATACTTGCAAATTTATGATTATATGTAAGTCTGCACATGAAATTGAAATAATGCGGCAGGCAGGAGAAATTGTAAAAAATGTTCTTTTACAAATTGAAAAGAATATAAAGCCAGGTGTTTCAACTATATTCTTGGATAAGATTGCTGAAGAATTAATTTTAAAAAGTGGAGCTGAACCAGCATTTAAAGGTTATGTAGGCAAGCTAAGTACAAAACCTTTTCCGGCATGTATATGTGTTTCGATTAATGAAGAAGTAGTCCATGGTATTCCTAGTAAAAGAATAATAAAAGAAGGCGACCTTGTTTCAATTGATGTTGGGGTAAAATATAAAGGTTATTTTGGGGATGCGGCTAGAAGTTATAAAGTTGGAAATGTAAGTAAACTTATAGATAAGTTATATAATGCAACCCTTGAAGCATTAAACATGAGTATAGAAAAGTGTAAGATCGGCAATAGGCTTTCTGATATTTCAAATACTATTGAAACAAGGGCAAAAAAAGATAATTTTTCTGTTGTAAAAGTTTTTGTAGGCCATGGCATAGGAAGAAAAATGCATGAAGAGCCACAAATTTTAAATTATGGACCTCCTGGCCAAGGTCCAGTACTAAAAAAGGGAATGGTATTAGCAATTGAACCAATGTTAAATGCTGGAACAAGTGAGGTTGAAATTCTAGAAGATAAATGGACAGTAGTTACTGCTGATAGAAAAATTTCGTGTCATTTTGAAGATACAGTAGCAATAACTCAGAATGGTCCATTAATTTTGACTCGTTAAGATAAAAATTAAGATAAAAAAATATAAATTTTTATAGACTTTTTATTTGTTTTTTGTTAGTCTATATGTTTGCGCTTTAATTGAAAATATTTATTTTATTATTTATTTTAGATTTTACTAAAAGCTAACATTTTTTAAAAAAAGCTCACAAGCTTACAATTTATTAAAGGCTTGCTTTTTAAATATACATAGAAATTTAGATATATATTCAGATATATAATATATATAAGTATATATAAGTATATATAAACAGGAGGGAAAACAATTAGTAAAAAAGAGGGTGTAATTGAAGCTGAAGGTACAATACTAGAAGCTCTACCCAATGCTATGTTTAGAGTTGAGCTAGATAATGGTCATAAGGTGCTGGCTCATATATCTGGAAAGATGAGAATGCATTATATAAAAATATTGCCTGGGGATAAAGTTAAAGTTGAAATTTCTCCTTATGACCTTACAAGAGGTAGGATTATTTTTAGGAAAAAATAACAAGAAAATAAAAAATAAGTAAGATAATGAAAAATATTTATAAGTAAAAAAAATAAAGTTATTTAAAAAATTAAGTTATTTTAACTTATGTAATTAATTAAAAAATATTATTGACTATATAGGATTAAAATATTTTAACTATAAAAAATATAATCAAACTAATGTTATTAATGTAATAAAAATAAATAATTTTATTAATGTTATAAAAATAGGGCTAATAAGAGGGCATAAAATGAAAGTAAAACCATCAGTTAAAAAAATATGCAGCAGTTGCAGAATTATAAAAAGGGAGGGTAAAGTTATGGTTATTTGTAAAAACCCTCGTCATAAGCAGAAACAAGGTTAAGGAGGTTTTAATTGGCAAGAATTGCAGGAGTAGATATTCCTAGAGATAAACATATAGTTATTGCTCTTACTTATATTTTCGGTATTGGAAAGTCTTTAGCACAGAAGATTTTAAAAGATTTAAATATAGAAGAAACTAGAAAAACTAAAGACTTAACTGAAGATGAAATAGTAAAAATTCGAACTTATATTGATAATAATTTAAAGGTTGAAGGCGATTTAAGAAGAGAAATAACTCAAAATATAAAAAGACTAATTGAAATTAATTCTTATAGAGGCATTAGGCATAAAAGGGGTTTGCCAGTAAGAGGGCAAAGAACTCATACTAATGCAAGGACTCGAAAAGGCAGAAGAAAACCAGTAGGTATTAAGTCAAAAGGCAAGTAGAGCAATGTAGATAGAATAGTGTAGATAGAGTATGTAGATAGAGTATTATAGGTATTCTGATAAATAGTATAGATAAATAGTTAAATACTAAGATATAAAATCTTGAAGATATTAGAAAGTAAGTTTTTTTAAAATATTTTTTAATATTTATTATATTTTATTAATTATAAATTATATTGATTATATTGTAATTATATTGTAATTATATTGTATTTATGTGGAGGTAGTTTTGGCAAAAAAAACAACAGCAGTCAAAAGAGTTAAAAGAAAAGACAAGAAGAATATACCTTATGGGGTTGCCCATATTCAGTCTACTTTTAATAATACAATTGTAACTATTACTGATTTAAAGGGTAACACAATTGCATGGGGCAGTGCTGGTTGTATGGGCTTTAAAGGTTCTAGAAAAAGCACACCTTTTGCTGCACAAGTTACTGCATCAAATGTAGCAAAAGCTGCTCAAGAGCATGGTGTTACAAAAGTTGATGTTTTAGTTAAAGGTATTGGTTCCGGCAGGGAAACAGCGGTAAGATCACTTCAGGCTGCTGGTCTTGAGATAGGTTCTATTACTGATATTACGCCAGTTCCTCATAATGGCTGCAGACCTCGTAAAAGAAGAAGAGTTTAGATTTCTTAAGTCGAATAATTACTTAGAGGTTCATAAGAATAGTTTAGTTCATAATAGTTCATAATAAGAGCTGATAAGATCTAATAAGAGCTAATAAGATTTAAATTTAATAAGAGTAAAATTTAATATAAGAGTAAAATAGTGTTTAAATTTAAATAATATTTGAATTTAAAAAATTGTTTTTTAGAATTTATTTTTAAAATTTAGGAGGAGTTTATAGATGAATGCAGTTGGCGGCAGTTCATGCAAGCTTTGCAGAAGAGAAAGACAAAAATTATTTTTAAAAGGTATTCGTTGTTATACTGATAAGTGCGCATTAGAGAGAAAACCATATGTTCCTGGACAAAAAGCAAAAATGAGGCTTATAGAAAGTGAGTATTATAAACAGCTAAGAGAAAAGCAAAAAGCAAAAAGGTATTACGGTCTTCGTGAAAGGCAGTTTAGGAATTATTATAAGCAGGCAGTTAGAAGAAAAGGTATTACTGGTGAAGTTTTGCTCCAGCTTCTTGAAACAAGGCTTGATAATGTTGTTTATTTAATGGGGTTTGCAGTTTCAAGAAGTCAAGCAAGGCAGTTGGTTTCACATGGTCATATAGCCGTGGATGGTAAAAAAGTTGATATTCCATCTTACCATGTAAAAGAAGGTCAAACTATAAGTGTAATGCCTTCTAGCGCTGAAATTCCACCCATACTTGAAGCTAAAGAATCAGCAGGTTCAATTAGTGTTCCAGAGTGGCTGAAGGTTGATATTAAGAATTTGAAAGGTCAAGTTTTAAGAATGCCTGAAAGAGAGGAAATCAAAGCTCCAGTTAATGAACAAATGGTTGTAGAGCTTTATTCTAAGGTATAATTCTTATTAATTCTTATTATAAGTTTTTTTAGTTTTTTTATTTAAATATATTTTTTTAGGAGGTTGATAAAAATTGCTTAAAATGCATAAGCCAAATGTTACAGTCAAGCATAAAGATGAGTTTGAAGGTATTTTTACTATCGAACCTCTGGAACGTGGATTTGGACATACTTTAGGTAATTCAATAAGGAGAGTTTTATTATCATCAATTGAAGGAACCGGAATAACAAAAATAAGAGTTGAAAATATCAGTCATGAATTTTCAACTATAAGTGGGTTAAAAGAGGATCTATTAGAGTTTATTGCAAATTTAAAAGGTGTTGTGTTTAAAATGCAGGGAGATGGTCCAGCTGTTTTAAAATTAGTAAAAAATGTAAAAGGTGAAATAAAAGCCTCTGATATAAAATTGCCAGCTGAAGTAGAAATAGTAAACCCTGATTGGTACATTGCAACTCTTACAGATAATGCAGAGCTTAAAGTTGAAATGGTTCTTGAGAAAAATAAAGGTTATAGACCTGCAGAGGAAAATTTGGGTGAAAATGAACCTATTGGTGTTATTCCTCTTGATACAATATTTTCGCCAGTTAAAAGAGTTAGCTTTAAAGTTGAAAATACTCGTGTAGGGCAGATGACAAACTTTGATAGGTTGGTTATAGATATTAAAACAAATGGGAGTATAAAACCTGAGGATGCACTTAGTCAGGCTTCCAAAATTATTAATGATTATATGGCACTGCTTATGAACCTTTCAGAAGGCGGAAATAAAGACCCAATATTTGAAGAAACTTCTGCACCTGAAAAAGAAAGGAAATATCCTACTATTGAAGAGCTAGAGCTTTCTGTTAGAGCATATAATTGTTTAAAGAGAGAAAACATAGATACAGTAGATAAGCTTTTAAATTATAGAGAAGAAGATTTGTTAAAAATACGAAACTTTGGGCAAAAATCTATACAAGAAGTAAAAAACAAGGTAAAAGAGTTAGGTTTATCATTTAGAAAATAGTAATTTTTTAGGGGAGTTTAGGAGAAGTAGACATGGTAGTACCAAAAAAAGGTAGAAGGCTTGGAAAAAGCCCTAGCAATCAGAGAGCCATATTAAGAAATTTGGCAATTTCTTTAATTGAAAACGGACGAATTACTACTACAACTGCAAAGGGCAAATATTTAAGAGGTTATATTGATAGACTTATAACTTATGCTAAAAAGGGTGACTTGCATTCAAGAAGGCTTTGTCTTAGAGCATTAAATAATGCTGATGCTGTAAAGAAATTGTTTGATGAAATTGGTCCTGCAGTTTACGGAAGAACAAGCGGATTTACTAGAATAATTAAGTATAAAAACAGGCTTGGAGATGGCGCTGAACTTGTTATTGTTGAGCTTTTAAAATAATTTATTTTTAGTTATTTGTTACTAAGTTTTATTTATAGTTTAAGTATATTTTATGTATAATTATTGCGCTGTAGTTGAATATGATGGTACTAATTTTAAAGGGTTTCAAAAGCAAAGAGAAAATGTAAGAACGGTACAATCTGAACTTGAAAAAGCAATAAAAATATTAACAGGAAATTTTTATGATTTTACTTATGCAGGCAGGACAGATTCTGGTGTTCACGCAAAACATCAGGTAATTAGTTTTAAAATTGACAAAAAGTTAGATTTATATAAATTTAAATGGCAGTTTAATAATGTTTTACCTGAAGATATTGCTATTAAAGAAATAAAAAATGTTGATTTGAATTTTAATTCTAGGAAAGATGCTGTTTTAAGGGAATACAGTTATTATGTTGTAAATAATAACTGGCAAAGTGTTTTTTTGAAAAAATACAGTATTATGATATGCCAAAATCTTGATATTAAAGCAATGCGTTTAGCAGCTGAAAAATTTATAGGGATAAAAGATTTTAAGGCTTTTAGCAATTTTAATTTAAAAAATATAGATTTAAATAGTATAGATAATACAAATAGTGTAGATAATACAAATAGTGTAGATGATAATATAGATGATATAGATAATGAAGAAAATATAGATAATAAAGATAGTAAAGATAATATAGTTAGAAATGAAATTGGAAGCGGTGCTCAATTCAGTCGTATTTACACTGTTAGGCATTTGTATTATTTGAAAGTAAAAAAATATAGTGGCAATTTAATAGTTTTTAAGATTGCTGCGAATTCTTTTTTATATAATATGGTAAGAATAATTGTAGGTACTTTGCTTGAGATTGGCAAAGGAGTAAGAAGTATAGAAAGCATTGAAAAAGCATTTAAAACAAGAGATAGAAGAGATGCTGGTAAAATTGTCCCAGCAAAGGGTCTTTTCTTAACAAAAGTTTTATATTCGTAAAATAATGGAGGAAGAATGGTTAATGTTGGAACAAAGACATATAGCGCAAAAGAAAGTGAGATTCAAAGAAAGTGGTTTTTAATTGATGCTAAAGATAAGAATCTCGGAAGACTTTCCACGGAAATTGCTAAAATTTTACGAGGGAAAAATAAAGTTATTTTTACACCTCACGTTGACTGTGGTGATTTTGTAATTGTTATTAATGCATCTAAAATAAAAGTGACAGGTAATAAGCTTGATGAGAAATTATATTACAGCCATTCAGGTTATGTTGGAAACCTTAAAAGCAGAACTTTAAAGGAACTTCTTGAGAAAAAACCTGAATTTGTTTTAAGACATGCTGTGAAAGGAATGTTGCCACATAATATTTTAGGCAGACATATGTTAAAGAAATTAAAAATTTACTCAGGTGACAATCATCCACATCAAGCTCAAAAACCTGAAATTATTGAAGTTTAATTTTTAGGAGGAGATAGAAAGTTGACAGAAAAAGTTTCTTATTATGCAACAGGAAAAAGGAAAGAATCAGTTGCAAGGGTAAGGTTAATTCCAGGAGATGGAAAAATTATAGTAAATGATAGAGATTTTAATGAATATTTTAAGCGAGAATCGCAAAAAACAATGATAATTGAGCCGTTAAGAATAACAAATACTTTTGGTGCTTATGATATTATTGCTGATATTAAAGGTGGCGGCACATCTGGACAAGCTGGGGCTCTTCGCCATGGAATTTCAAAAGCGCTTCTTGAAATTAATGAAGAATATAGACCAATACTTAAAAAAGAAGGGTTTTTAACGCGAGATTCCAGAGTTAAAGAACGTAAGAAATACGGCTTAAAGAAAGCAAGAAAAAGACCTCAATTCTCCAAGAGATAATTTAGAATTTCTCCAAAGAATACAAAGAGTAATTTATAATATTATTTTGGAGACAATTTAAAAAATAATTTGAATGAATTTTCCTTGTTTAAAAATAAATCTATTAAAAATAGCAAAGAATTGTAAAATTATTAACGACCGATGTACACAACTTGGTATATCGGTCGTTGGTGTTTTAAAGTGTGTTCTAGGTGATGTAAAAATTGCACAAGTTTTTGACGAAAATGGTATAAAGATATTTGCTGACAGCAGAATAGAAAATCTTAAAAAATTAAGGGCTCATTTTGGAAAAGACAGACAATTAATTCTTTTAAGAACTCCAATGATTTCTGAAGTTAAAGATGTGGTAAATATATGTCAGGTAAGTTTAAATACTCAAAAAGAAACAGTAAAAGCTCTTTCTAATGCTGCTTCAGCAATGGGTATTGAGCATAAAATTATCGTAATGGTTGAAACTGATGACAGACGTGAAGGTCTATTGCCAGAACAAGTATTGCCATTTTGCAAATATGTTAAAGATAATTGCCCCAACATTGCTATAATTGGTATTGGAACTAATGCAAGATGTATTTCTAAGGAGTTTCCAAAACCCCAAAGTATCACTCTTTTATTGAACTTAAAAAAAAGTATTGAAGATGAATGTGGCATAAAAATACCTGTAATTTCAGGTGGAAATTCAAGTATCTGGAAATTTATTGAAAATAAATTACTGCCAGATGGAGTAAATCAAGTAAGAATAGGGGAAGCAATTTTACTTGGACACGAAACTCTAACCTATGAGGCTATAAAGGGAGCCACCACAGATGCTTTTTGCCTAGAAGCAGAAGTAATTGAAGTAAAAAACATTAATAGCTTTATTAATAAATTAATAGTTGCACTGGGTATTCAAGATGTCGGATATAAAAACATAAGCTGTACTAGACCTGAACTTGAAATTGCAGACCAGAGCAGTGATCACACTGTTGTTATATTAAATAAGGCTATGTCAAAATCAAATGCTGGTAATATAAGTGGTTATAATTTTGCAGGCAATAACAGTAGTTATAGCAATTCTGGTAATAGCAGTGGTTATAGAAGCAATACATGTAGTAGTAGTGGTTATAATAATACAGGCAATAGTGTTATAGACAATAACAAAGCAAAGCATGGAGGTTTTTATTTAGATAGTTTTATGCAGTATAATAAGTACAATAAGTACAATAAGTACAATAAATACAATAAGCATAATATCGATGATATTAATGGAGAAAATTTTCAAAATGTATTTGATTATAAACCAGGAGATATAATTAATTTTAGGCTAAATTATTTTGGTCTTTTAGCGGCAATGACATCACCTTTTGTCAAAAAGGTGTACGTAAAATAGTGTATAAAATCATTTTAAAAAATAATAAAATATTAAAAAATAATAAAATAGTAATATAAATTATTAAAGTTATATAACATACAATAATATAAACAATAATAGAAAACAGCAATAATAAGCAGCAATAATATGTAATAAACAGCAATAATTTAAAATAAAATGATTGATAATAGATTTAAGGATTAAGTTTAAATGAAAGATTTAAGAAAATTATTTGGAACAGATGGGATTAGAGGTGTTGCAAATGTTGATTTGACACCTGAATTTGCTGTTAAAGTTGGAAGAGCGGGTGCTATATATTTGGTTAAAGATTTGTCTAATGATAAATCTTTAACTAATAACAATAATAAAAGGAATAGCAATATTAACAGGAATACTAGCAGCACTAATAATAGCAATAGTTATAATAAAGACAGTAGCAGAAATATTATTGGTAATGGCAATAGTAGTAATAGAATTTTAGTAGGTAGAGACACAAGACCCTCTGGAGATTTTTTATCTAAAGCTTTAATTTCAGGGATTCTTGCAAGTGGGGTTGATGTTTTAGATGCGGAAATTATTACAACTCCTGCAGTTGCGCTGCTTGTAAAAATTTTAAAATTAGATGGCGGTGTAGTAATATCAGCTTCACATAACCCTGTAGATGATAATGGTATAAAGTTTTTTGGGAAAAATGGGCAAAAACTTACTGATTTTCAAGAACATGCAATTGAAAAGTATATTTTAGGCGAAGCGGTTGATTCTAAGCTTAATCCATCAGGTATTTCTGTTGGAAGAAGTATTGTGTTAAATGATGCGTATGAAATTTATCTTAATTATATAAAAAATTTCTTCAAGCTAAATCTTAACGGTATTAAAATTGCTTTAGACTGTGCTAATGGTGCATCAAGTATTTTAGCGCCATTAGTTTTTAAGAATTTTGGAGCTAATGTCATTGTTTTTAATGATGATATATCTGGTGTTTTAATAAATAAAGATTGCGGAGCAACTCATCCAGAGTTTATTTCTGCAGCAACTGTAAAAAGTAATGCTGATTTCGGAATTGCTTTTGATGGAGATGCTGACAGAGTAATTATTTGTGATAGATTCGGAAAAATAATTGACGGGGATATAATAATTGGAATATGTGCTCTTGATATGAAAAATAAAAGTACTCTTTCCAATAACTGCATAGTTACAACAGTTATGGCAAATATGGGTCTTGAAAAAACTATGGTTGAAAATAATATTGTTGTTTATAAGACTAATGTAGGGGACAGGTATGTTCTTGAAAAAATGGTCCAGACTGGAAGCGTTATTGGCGGTGAACAGTCTGGTCATATAATTTTTAAAAATATTAGCCCAACTGGAGATGGGATTATTAGTGCGTTGGAATTTTTAAATGTTGTAATAAATAATAATTATGATTCCTCTACAATATTTAGTTTAATTCCAAAATTTCCCCAAGTTTTAAAAAATGTTAAAGTTGCTGACAAAAATAAGATAATGGATTCTTTTGAGCTTAAAGATACAGTTAGTAAAGTAGAACAAAAACTATCAGACAAAGGTAGAATTTTAGTAAGATCTTCAGGAACGGAAATGCTTATAAGGGTAATGGCAGAAGCAGAAGAAGAAAAAACAGCTAATGAAGCAGTTGATGAAATTGTAAATGTAATAAATAAGCTAAATAATAAATAAGCTAAATAATATTTAAACTATCATATATGTTATGATAAATTATATGAGGCATGAGGCATAAGGCATGAGGCATAAGGCATAAGGTATGAGGTATGAGGTATAAGATATAAGGTATGAGGCATAAAGCATTTACTGGGGCGGGTATTGCGTAAAGTATTTTTATAAATAAAGTATGAGAATGGAGCTAATTTATGTGTGGAATAGTAGCCTACATTGGTAATAAAAATTGTAAAAATATTTTAATTAATGGTTTAAAAAGACTTGAGTATAGAGGATATGATTCAGCAGGAATTGGGATATTGGTTGACAGAAATATTACAGACATTACAGACATTACAGGCATTACAAGCACTACAGATATTACAGGTGATAACACTTTAAAAGAAGATATTTCAAATAAACAAGTAATTAATAAACAAGTAATTAAAATTGTAAAGCAGGCAGGAAAAATAAAAGAGCTTGAGAATCTTCTTGAAAGTCATAATATTGAAGGAAATATTGGCATAGGTCATACTAGGTGGGCTACTCATGGTGAGCCTAATCAAATAAATGCACATCCTCACATGGACTGCACTGGAAAGATTGCTGTTGTTCATAATGGAATAATTGAAAACTATGCCCAACTAAAAGAGGAACTTATTAAAAAAGGTCATAAGTTTGTTTCAGACACAGACACGGAAGTATTGCCTCACCTACTTGAGGAATTTTTAAAAAATGAAACTAACGGTCAGCTTTTGGTGGCAATGCAAAAACTGCTCAAAAAAATAAAAGGTTCTGGCGCAATTGTTGTTCTATCACTTGAGCATCCAGGTGAACTGGTTGCAGGAAGAATTGCAAGTCCATTGATTGTAGGGGTTGGCAGAAATGAGAATTTTTTTGCATCAGATATGCCTGCAGTTTTAGAGCATACACGTAATTTTATAGTTATTAATGATTATGAGACTGTAAGGATTACAAAAGATAGTGTTGAAGTTTACAATCTTGAGGGCATTTTAGTAAAAAGGGAGCCTTTTAAAGTAAACTGGACTCTTGAAAGTGCAGAAAAGGCTGGTTATGAAGATTTTATGCTTAAGGAAATGTTTGAACAGCCATATGGCATTAGAGAAACTTTGAGAGGCAGGCTTACAAATGGTACGTTTCATTTTGAAGAAATAAACTTAACAGAAAATCAGATAAAAGATTTAAGAAAAATACAAATTATTGCTTGTGGAACCTCCTACCATGCAGCACTTACTGGAAAGCTTATTATTGAAAAATGGGCAAAAATTCCTGTTGAGGTTGATATTAGTTCAGAATACAGATATAGAGATCCAATAGTTGATAGCGACTGCTTGTTTATTGCAATTACACAATCTGGGGAGACAATTGATACACTTGCTGCTATTAGGGAAGCTAAAGGAAAGGGCGCTAAAGTTATGGCAGTAACTAATGTGGTTGGCAGCACAATAGCAAGAGAGTCTAGTTCAGTCGTTTATACCCATGCTGGTCCTGAAATAGGGGTATGTGCCACTAAGACATTTACTGCACAAATAGTAGTTATGTATATGATCGGGCTTTACCTGGCAAAAGTTAGAGGAACTATCAGTGATGCTGAATTTGCAAGAATCCTTGAAGAGCTTGAAGTAATCCCAAATAAAATTCAGTTTATCCTGAATAATGCAAATAAAATTAAAAAAATTGCAGATGAGACTTACAAATATACCTGCTTTTTATTTCTTGGACGAATTTATGGATTTCCAATGGCTCTTGAAGGGGCTTTAAAATTAAAAGAAATCTCATATATACATGCAGAAGGTTATGCAGCAGGAGAGATGAAGCACGGTCCTATTGCCTTAACTGATTCAAGAACTGTAGTTGTTGGAGTAATACCGCAGGATTTTGTTTATGAAAAAATGCTCAGTAATCTTCAAGAAGTTAAAGCGAGGAATGCAAAAATATTTTCTATCATAACAGAAGGCGATAAGAATACAAAAAAATATTCAGATTATATCTTTGAAGTTCCAAAAACAAGAGAAGAGCTTTATGGAATTCTTACAGTAGTCCCAATGCAGCTATATGCTTATTATATTGCTAAAAATTTAGGCAGGAATGTTGACCAGCCAAGAAATCTTGCAAAAAGCGTAACAGTTGAGTAATGGCAGATGAATTAAAAAGTTCAAATTTTTTAAAATCTTAGTCAATTATTTTGCGAGAAAAGAATATATAATTACTAAATTATTTTATATAAACAATTGCTATAAATTACTATAAATTATTATACGTTTATTATATGTATATGCTTACCTTATATTATCATTACAGCTAAAGATTATTATGGCTAAAGATTATTATTGCTGAAGATTATTATGGATGAAGATAAAAAAGACACAGATAGAATTTTTGGAATTGGCATTGATATTATAGAAGTTGAAAGGATAAAAAGCGCTGTAAACAGCAATGCTTTATTTTTAAAAAAAGTCTTTAGCGAAAAAGAGATTTCTTATTGCAGTTCAAAAAAAAATTCTGATGTAATGTATGTATGTTTTGCTCAACGATTTGCAGCTAAAGAAGCTGTGTTAAAATCATTTGGTTTAGGTGTACTAGGCAAAATTAAATTAAATGAAATTGAAATAATAAATAATGATAAAGGAAAACCAATAGTAAATCTTTTAGGAAAAGCAAATTTATTTGCGCTACGAAATAATATTAAGAGGGTTGAAATTTCTCTTTCTGGCGTAAAAAATTATGCTATTGCTTTTGCAATTTCATTAT
>Ga0185342_1000413_pt1 | contig 22187 bp, 19 predicted proteins | sample ConPoolayeEmetaG_FD_128045 | JGI IMG/M metagenome (GOLD analysis project Ga0185342, IMG submission 128045) | Hot spring microbial mat communities from California, USA to study Microbial Dark Matter (Phase II) - Cone Pool mat layer E metaG... ...
GTCTATAATATCACTTTTCTGCGGAATATATCTTGGAATAACCGCCCAGAAAAGAGACATTCTTCTGTATACCTTTTCATCAGGGCAGAAAGCAACAACAGGCATTGAAGGTCTGAGCTTTGAGACAAGCAAAGATGAAAATCCAGAATGAGTGAAAACAACAATAACCTTTGCTCCTATATCCTGAGCTACTTTAACAGCACCTGAAGCAATTGCCTCGGGGAAATGCTTGCTTACCTTGAAAAAGGGAATAATTCTGTCTGAAAGGTTTTTTTCTGTGAAACTTATTATTAAATCCATTGTTTTTACTGATTCTACTGGAAATTTCCCAGTAGCTGTCTCAGCAGAAAGCATAAGAGCATCTGTTCCGTCAAGAACAGCATTTGCAACATCACTTGCCTCTGCACGGGTGGGTCTTGAATGCTCTCTCATTGACTCCAGCATCTGGGTAGCTGTTATAACCAGCTTTTTTTTCTGATTGGCGATCTCTATAAGCAATTTCTGATAAACAGGAACTTCCTCCGCAGGTAACTCAACTCCGAGATCTCCTCTTGCTACCATGATACCATCTACTACATCAATAATTTCTTGAATATTTTGAAGTGCTTCCCTTTTTTCTATTTTTGCAATCAGCGGTGGAAGGACAATTTTATTTTCTTCTGCAAATTTCTTTATTGTTATAATATCCTCTGCATTCCTCACAAAAGAAACTGCAATGTAGTCCACATCAAGCTTGATTCCGAAAAGAAGATCAGATTTATCCTTTTCAGTAAAAGAGCTTATGGATGTCCTCGTATATGGAAGATTCACACCTTTACGTGATCTGAGAATTCCTCCTTCAACTATTTTCCCAATTAATTTATCCCTTCGCTTTTCTATTACCTTAATCTTTAAAATTCCATCATCTATTAAAATATCCTCCCCAGGTTGCATATCTTCAATCAAACAGGGATAAGAGATAAAAAATTTTTTTTCATTTGAAGGCTTATTCCCAGGATAAATCTCAACTATGTCTCCATCATTTAATTTAACCTCGCCTCCTTTAACATCACCTATTCTTATTTTAATTCCCTGGAGATCCTGCAAAATTGCCACAGATTTTTTTGAATTCTTAGACTCCTCACGAATTATTTTTACAACATTCTCAAACCATGCAAAGCTTCCATGAGAGAAATTAAGCCTTGCCACATCCATACCAGCCGATATCATATCACGAATTATTTCCCTTCTTTCGGATGAAGGTCCTATGGTGCAGACGATTTTAGCCTTTCTCATTTTGTAACCTTAGATATTTCCATCTCTGAAAAATTAAGACTTCTAAGCCTGATATGTTTTTCCCAGTTAGGAAGCTTTTCTTTATAATCTGTTCTGTAATGTGCTCCAACGCTGTTTTTTCTTGCTAAAGCTGATTCTGTTATAAGCAAGCCAACGATTATCATGTTTTTGAGTTCTATTGCGTACGGGTCAATGAAAAAATCTCTGCCTACTTTTTCATAAAGACTGCTAATAGTTGTCCTGGCTATACTTAAAGATTCTCCACATCTTATTACTCCAGCCTTTTCCCACATTATTTGTCTTAAATTCTCTCTCATTTTTTTGAATTCATATGAATCAACGCTGGCAAATTTTTCAATTAAAGGTATATCAGGAATAAAATTAAAGAATTCAAATCCTTCTACATACTGTAGTGCACCATATGCAACCCTGTAGCCATAAACAAGTCCTTCAAGCAGACTATTACTTGCAAGTCTATTTGCTCCGTGAACACCTGTACATGCTACTTCACCTGCTGCAAATAATCCTTCAATATTTGTTCTTCCATCAACATTAGTTTCTACACCTCCCATAATAAAATGGGCTGCGGGAGAAACAGGAATCCACTGTTTTGTAATATCAAAATCAAATCTGAGACATGTTGAATATATTGTGGGAAATCTATTTTTTAAAAAATCTTCATTTAAATGAGTTAAATCAAGATATACATGCGTTGAATGAGTTCTCACTATTTCTGAAATAATGGCTCTTGAAACCACATCTCTTGGAGCAAGATCCCCACGAGGGTGATAATCTTTCATGAAAGCATCTCCATTAATATTTCTTAATACCGCACCCTCACCCCTCATTGCCTCACTTAAAAGAAAGGCAGGAACTCCCGGAGCATAAAGAGCTGTTGGATGGAATTGAACAAACTCCATATCTTTTAAGTAAGCACCTGCACGAAAAGCCATTGCCATTCCATCCCCTGTTATCACTCTTGGATTCGTTGTTCTGGAATAAACCTGTCCTGCACCACCTGTTGCAAGAATGGTTGCCTTGGAAAAACATTTTATAATATCTTTGTCCTTTAAAAGTAATGCTCCGTAACACCTTCCTTCTTCAACAATAAGATCAACAGCCATTGTGAATGAGGCTTTTTTTACATTTTCAAGTGTTGATACCTTATTTATTAGAACCCTTTCTATTTCTCTTCCTGTTGAGTCTCCATGGGCATGAAGAATTCTTTTTCTTGAGTGAGCAGCTTCAAGAGTAAAAGCAAGGCGAGTTCCTTCTTTATCAAACTCAGCTCCCCACTGAATAAGCTCTATTATTCTTTCCGGACCTTCGCTTACAAGAATTTTCACTGCTTCCTCATTACACAGACCATCACCTGCTTTAATTGTATCTTCAAAGTGAATCCCTATTTCATCTTCGTCACTTAAAGCAACAGCAACTCCACCTTGAGCATATTCTGTACTGCTTTCGGTAGGTAAATCCTTTGTGGCTACAAGCACACTGCCTCTTTTACCAAGTTCAATAGCAGCTCTGAGCCCAGCAACACCGCTTCCAATGATGAGATAATCAGTATAAATTTTTTCAGACATGTTAATCCTCAAAAGTGATTCTTAATACTTCCTTTACAGAAGTGATTCCCTTCATGATTTTATGAATTCCGCTCTGTCTTAAAGTCAGCATTCCGAGTTTTATTGCTTCTTTTTTAATTTCCGCTGCAGTAGCACCTATTAAAATAAGTTCTCTTAATTCGTCTCTGATGGGCATTACTTCGTATAAAGCTACCCTTCCTGAATATCCTGAATTATTGCATTCAGGACATCCAAATGGACCATAAATTTTGATACTGTCTAACTTGTCCTTAGGAAATCCCATTTTGAGAAGAGCTTCCTTTGAGTACTTTTCTTCCTTTTTACAGTGCGAACAGAGTTTCCTTACAAGTCTTTGAGCTACAACAAGAATTACTGAAGAAGCTATTAAAAACGGCTCTATCCCCATATTTATAAGTCTTGTAATTGTGCTTGGTGCATCATTTGTATGAAGTGTGCTCAAAACAAGATGCCCTGTTAAAGCTGCTTTAACTGCGATTTCTGCTGTCTCAAAATCTCTTATTTCACCAACCATTATTATGTCAGGGTCCTGTCTTAAAAAAGCCCTAAGGGCTGATGCAAAGGTTAAACCAATTTCTTCCTTTACCTGCACCTGATTAATACCCTGAAAACTGTATTCAACAGGATCCTCAACTGTCATTATGTTGACTTCTGGTTTGTTGAGTCTCATCAAGGCTGAATAAAGTGTTGTTGTTTTACCCGAGCCAGTAGGTCCTGTAACAAGTATCATTCCATATGGTTTTTCAAGTGCTTCAAGGAAAAATTTTAATGAGCGGTCTTCAAAGCCGAGTTTTGTTAAATCAAGTTGAACAGCGCTCTTTTCAAGAACTCTGAGAACAATCTTTTCTCCGTAGATTGTTGGAAGTGTAGAAACTCTGAAATCCACCTCTTTCCCTGAAATTTTCAATTTTATTCTTCCATCCTGAGGCAGTCTCTTCTCTGAAATATCAAGATGTGCCATAATCTTGAATCTTGTGGTTAATGAGCCTTTTATCTGAAGCGGAAGATTCAGGCTGTTTTGAAGAAGACCATCTATTCTGTATCTTACATACAATCCTTTTTCATATGGCTCAATATGAATATCACTCGCTCTCGTTTTTATTGCATCCAGTATAATTTTATTTGCAAGCTTTATAATAGGAGCTTCTGCTCTGATGCTTTCTTCCTTGGTTTCAGTCAATTCTGGTTGAATTGTATCACCAAGAGCACTTTCTATAAGTTCAGCAACTGTCTCTGTCTTCTGAATATCACTGTCTGTTTTGAGATTGCTCAGAATTTTAGTCATTTCAGAATCTTTTATAAGGTATATTTTTAAATTGAATCCTGTTAGTAAAAATTTTACATAATCAACAACTGTGTTGAGAGGCTCAGATATAGCAACTTTTATAGTAGTGCCTGATCTTGCAAATGGAACTATCTTGTATCTCTTTATAATCTCAATAGGAATTAACTTCAAGGCAGTTGTATCAATTTCTGTGTTAGAAAGGTTGATTAATGGATATCCATATAGCTCACTTAATGCCTGAGCAAGCTGATCTTCTGTTATGTAGCCTAATTTTATAAGAGCAGCTCCGATTCTTATGCCCTCTGATTTCTGAAGTGTTATAGCATCAAAAAGCTGTTCTTCTGTAATAATGCCTTTTTTAATTAAATATTGTCCTAAATGTGTGACACCAACAATTCCCATATTTATATGCCAGTTTTAAAAAAATTTAATAATTTTTTCACTTCTTCTGTTCCTGAAATTGCCATTATATGAATACCATGAGATAGTTTTCTATCCATTATTTTGTAAATTGCCGATGTTGCAAAATCAAACCCGAATTTTTGCATATCTTTATCATCAAGCTTCTCTATCTTGTCTGTCAGCCAATGAGGAACAGTAACTCCTGGTACCTTGCTGCTGAGATATTTCAACATTCTTTTTGTTTTTATGATAACAATACCTGCAACAATTTTAACTTTAAATTTTTCTGCATACTCCACAACTCTCTCAAGCTTTTCTACCTCAAAAATCATCTGCGTATAAAAAAACTTTGCACCCATTCTGATTTTCTGCTCAAATCTCTTTAACTGTGGCTGAATAGGTTCTGCATTTGGATTTACCACAGCACCATAAAAAAAAGATGTCTTTCCATCTATTCTATTTCTATTTATATCAATCCCCTTATTCAGATTATTTACCAGCCTTATAAGTAAAGAGGAATCAATATCATAAACAGGTTTTGCTTCTTTATGGTCTCCCAGAAAAGGATGATCTCCTGTCATTAAAAGAAGATTCCTTATACCCAGAGCATGCGCTCCCAGAAGATCAGATTGAATAGCTATTCTGTTACGATCCCTGCATGTCATCTGTAGCACTGGTTCCAGTCCTCTTTCAAGAGAAATTTTACATGCTGCCATGGAACACATTCTCATTTTAGCTGATGGATTGTCTGTAAAATTCACAGCATCAACTAAATCTTTCAATTCTTCAATTTTTTGAATCATCCTATCTGTATTAGCCCCCCTCGGTGGAGTAAGTTCAACAGTGAAAACAAACTGATCATTTAACAGTTTCTTTTTAAATCCTGTCAATCCCTTTCCTCGCTGAATATCGTCTTGGAGAATTTGCTTTCAACCAGTTTTTTGGACCAGAAATCTTTTTATAAAACTTATCCGCAACCCCGTTTTTCTCTAAGATTCTGTAAGCAACAACCCATGCACATTTTGTGTCACTGTTGACTTCACAACACTCACCTTTATACCCTCCACATGGACCATTAAGCATCTGTTTTGGACAGAGTGTTACAACGCAAATTCCAGTAATTGCAAGAAGGCAGTCCCCGCAGGCACGACATCTTTCTTCAAATTCTCTGAATCTCCGCATATTCCCGATAAACAATGTGTCATTAACTGGTATCACAGGCTTTTCTTCAAAAAGCTCTGTTATTGTCTGAGTGCCAACACCACAGGAAAGAACAAGAATACATTGTGACTTCTCTATTAAATCTTTATAATGAGAAATCTCTCTCTTTGTGCCAAATATCTGGCAGCCTGCTTTGGCAATCATCCATCCAGTTACTGTCTTATTTTGAGACTGAAGCCAGTTTTTTAAGCTCTGAATTGCCTTCTCATCTCCTGTTCCGCAGACAGTTGCACACTCAGCACATCCAATTAAAAAAAAATTTCTATACTGTTTGATATATTTTTTAATTTCTCCAAAATCTTTCTGTCTGGTTATAATCATAACAGTCCCTTCTGAAGTTTAGTTGCGTGTATTGTATTTTCCATGAGCATCGCAATTGTCATCGGACCAACTCCACCAGGAACAGGTGTAATATAGGAAGCCTTTTCTTTAACCTGTTCAAAATCAACATCTCCAGTAACCTTGCCAGTATCTGTAACATTTATCCCTATGTCTATAACAACTGCTTTATCCTTTACCATCTGAGAAGTGATAAACTTTGGTTTACCTATAGCAACACATAAAATATCAGCTTCCTTTGTTATTTCTGCAAGATTTTTTGTCTTGCTGTGACAGATGGTAACAGTAGCATTTCTTTTCAAAAGAAGCAAAGAAAGAGGCTTTCCAACTATTATGCTTCTTCCTAAAACAACAGCATTTTTCCCGGCTAAATCAATTTTATATTCATCAAGAATTTTAATAATACCTTTAGGTGTGCATGGAATAAATAAAGGGCTATCAATTAGCAATCTTCCAAGACAGTATGGTGTGAAACCATCTACATCTTTTAAAGGATTTATTTTTTCAAGAATAACATTCTGGTTGAGATGCTTCGGTAAGGGAAGCTGAATCAGGATCCCATTAACAGTTACATTATTATTTAATTCTTCAATCAATCCACTTAAATATATCTCGTCGGTATTCTCAGGAAGCCTGAAAACCAGACTTTCAATGCCAAGTTCCTTACAGCTCTTTTCTTTGAAAGAGACATATTTAAGAGAAGCTTTATTTTCACCAACAACCACAACAGCAAGACATGGATTAATATTTTGAAATTTTAAGGCTTCTACTTCCCTTTTTAATTCTTCCTTAATTCTAAGAGCCACAAGTTTTCCATCAATGATCTCTGCGCTCATTTATTTATCCATTCTGTTTATCAGAGAGAGAGCTTCCTGTCTTGTTGTCTGGCTTTTTCTGAAAATACCCCTGACTGCTGAAGTGGTAGTCTTTGCTCTTAATTTTTTTATTCCTCTCATACTCATGCATAAATGTTCTGCCTCAATAACAACCATGCATCCTTTTGGCTTCAGTTTTTCCATAAGTAGATCAGCAAGTTCCTTTGTAAGCCTTTCCTGAACCTGAGGTCTTTTTGCAAGATAATCAAGTGCCCGGGGAATTTCACTCAAACCAACTATTCTGCCATCTGGAATATAAGCAATGTGAGCATATCCAAAGAATGGCAAAAGATGATGCTCACAAACCGAGTAAAAAGGAATATCCCTCACAAGAACCATCTCATCATGAGTTTCTCCTTCAATGCATTTAAGCAACTCTTCTTCAGGTGGTAAAAGCCCTTTAAAAATCTCTTCATACATTCTTGCAATTCGTGATGGAGTCTCCCTAAGACCTTCTCTTTCAGGATTTTCACCTATCCCTTTAAGGATGAGTTTTACACCTTCTTCAATTTTTCTTCTGTCAAACACAGCTTATTATCCTTTCGTCAGTAATTATTAAGTCAACTTTTTTATCCTGAGCCTCTCTCGGTATTCTTTCCACAATCTGTTCTTCATAGGCTAAACCAATAGATAGAGGTCTTTCATCAGTAAGAACTCTATCATAAAATCCACCGCCATATCCAATCCTGTAGCAGTCTTTATCAAATGCTACACCTGGAACAGCAATAGCTTCTATATCATGAATTAAAGCCTTCTCACAGTTGTAAGGTTCAAGTATGGATCTGAATCCTGTAGATAGCTGTTCAATGCTTCTGACCCAGTAAAACTCCAGACTTCCCTTTTCCTTATTTACCTTAGGAAAAGCTGTTTTTATGGAGTTTTCCTGACAGTATTTAAAAATTTTCCATGTATCAACCTCGCTTCCGAAGGAAGCATAAAGAATTATGGATTTTATATTCTTTATCTTCAAAAACTCTGTAAAACTTTGAGCAATTTTTTCATCTTTTTGTTTTTTTACAGGCATTTCAATTTTCTTCCTGATTTCAATCATTTTATTTCTCATATCTTTTTTTGCCTCATGCATTTTAAATATTAAAAAATTATACCATTAACCCATACATTTATGATAATATAAAGCTTTATGGAAGCAAAAGAAATAATACAACAGTCTGAAAAACTATTTATTCCAGTTTATGAAAGATTTCCTGTTGTTCTTAGAAAAGGTCGTGGTGTGAGAGTTTGGGATGTAAATGGGAGAGAATACCTTGATTTTCTTGCAGGAATAGCAGTGAATGTTCTGGGACACTGTCCGAGAAAAGTGGTGACAGCTGTGCAAAAGCAAGTTCAAAGGCTTATACATGTTTCAAATCTCTATTATACTGAACCACAGCTAAATCTGGCAAAAATTCTCACTGAAAATTCATTCGCAGACAGGGTATTTTTCTGCAACTCAGGTACAGAAGCAAATGAAGGAGCTTTAAAACTTGCAAGAATATATATGAAAAAAACTCTGGGACAGGATCGTTACGAATTTATTGCAGCTGAAAATTCCTTTCATGGCAGAAGCTTTGGAAGCCTTAGTGTAACAGGGCAGAAAAAATATCATGATGGATTTGAACCCCTTCTGCCAACTGTAAAATTCGTTCCATATAATGATGCAGAGGCAATAGAAAAAACAATAACAGACAAAACATGCGCTGTAATTCTTGAACCTGTTCAGGCTGAAGGTGGAGTGAATATCCCATCTGAAAACTATCTTAAAGAGGTCAGACAGATATGTGATAAACATAAAATACTTTTGATTCTTGATGAGGTTCAAACAGGAATTGGAAGAACAGGTAAACTTTTTGCTTATGAGCATTTTGAAATAGAGCCTGATATAATGACACTTGCAAAAGGTCTTGGAGGGGGTATTCCAATTGGTGCAATACTTACAACAGAAAAAATTGCCCAGGCTTTTGCACCAAAAACTCATGCATCAACATTTGGAGGAAACCCTGTTGCATGTGCTGCTGCAGTGGCAACACTGGAGACAATCCTTGAAGATGGATATTTACTTGATTACTGCCAGAGAATTTCAAAGTATTTTATCAAAAAACTCTCTGCACTCAAGGAAAAATATCCCGAAAAAATAAAACAGGTAAGAGGACTCGGTCTTTTAATTGGACTGCAACTGACAGGCAGTGCAGGTGAGATAGTAAAAAAATGTATGGAAAAAGGACTCTTGATCGGCTCCGCAGGTGATGGCTCTGTATTAAGATTCACACCACCTCTGATAATTGAAAAGGAAGATGTTGATGAAGCTGTTTCAGTTCTTGATAAAGCTTTAAAGGATGGTTAAAAGTGAAAAGAGACTATCTCAGGGTATCTGATTTTAATAGAGATGAGTTCAATATGTTACTTAAAAGAGCAATTGATCTTAAATCAGGTATTGATTTCACAAAATGCCCTCTTATTGGAAAAAGCATTGGAATGATTTTTGAAAAACCATCAACAAGAACAAGGGTATCATTTGAGGTTGCAATATATCAACTTGGTGGGCATCCAATCTATTTAAATCCAAAAGAACTTCAGCTTTCAAGGGGTGAAACAATAAAAGATACAGCACAGGTAATGTCCCGTTATGTTAATGGTGTTGTAGTGAGAACCTTCTCTCATAAAACATTAGAAGAGTTTGCAAAATGGGCAACAGTTCCTGTAATAAATGCATTAACAGATGACCATCATCCATGTCAGGCAATGGCTGATATGATGACAATACTTGAAAAAAAGGGCAGGCTTCATGGAATAAAGATTGCATATGTGGGTGATGGAAACAATGTTGCTAATTCTCTCATTGAGGCATCTGCCTTAACAGAAACAAAAATTCATATTGCAACGCCTCATGGCTGTGAGCCTTTAAAGGAAGTTGTTGAAAATGCTAAAAAATTTACAGAGGTTAAAATTTATCATGATCCTTTTGAAACCGTAATTGATGCTGATGTGATATACACAGATGTCTGGCTAAGTATGGGAGAGGAAGATAATACTGAAAAGAAAAATAAATTTAAAGGATTTCAGGTTAACAGTAATTTACTTAAAAGGGCAAAACCTGATGCAATTGTTATGCACTGCCTGCCAGCTCACAGAGGCGAAGAAATAACAGATGAAGTATTAGACGGACCTCAGAGTGTGGTTCTTGAGCAGGCAGAAAACAGACTTTACACTGAAAAGGCACTTCTTGAATTTCTTCTTTCTCTTTAAATATTAATCAAGCATTTCTTCCAGAGTAACTTTAACAGATTCTGAAAGAGCCTGCAGATTGTATCCTCCTTCAAGAACAAATATTTTAGGAGCATCTGTAGATTCTAATATGCTTTTTACAATACTTCTTACTCCATCTGTTGAAACATTAATATAACTTAAAGGATCATTCTTATGAATGTCATATCCTGCTGAGACAAGTATTAGATCAGGATTGACACTTCTTATCTTCTGTGGAAGAATATCCTGGAAAACTATCAAATAATCCCTGTTTCCCGAACCTGCTCTCAATGTTACATTATAAGTACATCCCTGACCTTCTCCTCTTCCTGTTTCAATTTCCCTTCCTGTTCCTGGATAGAATGGAAACTGATGGGAACTGAAATAAAAAATAGAGCAATTATCTTCAAATATATGCTGAGTGCCATTTCCATGATGAACATCAAAATCAACTATAAAAATCTTTTTTAAGCCCTTGCTCCTTGCATATGCTGCTCCAACCGCAACATTGTTAAAAATACAAAATCCCATTGCATAATCAGCTTCAGCATGATGCCCTGGAGGTCTAACTGCACAGAAGGCTCTATCAAAATCTTTATTTATGACTCCATCAACTGCATTTAAAACAGCTCCAACTGCATAACAAGCCACTTCATAAGAATCTTTGCTAAGATAGGTATCAGGATCAAGATAACCTGCTGGAGAATTTTTAATCTTCTCAATATATCCTGGTTCATGAACCAGAGCAATTTCTTTTTCTGTTGCCCTTCTTGGCTTTATATGGATGAGTTTATCCCATAAACCTGCATTTTTAAGATGATTTACAATGGCTACGAGTCTTTCTTTTGACTCAGGATGACCATACGGAGTTTCATGTTTCAGAAATATATCATCATATATAAATGCAACTTTTTTATTCATAAAGAATAATATCCCATCCCCTGCATTTCAAGTCAATAATAAATTTTTACCTGATCGGGAATTTTATTATAAAGGTGCTTCCTCTTCCTATCTCACTTTCCACAGAGATAAAACCTCTGTAATACTGAACAATAGTAAGGGCTACTGTAAGACCAAGTCCGGGACCATAAATCTTGGAAGTAAAAAACGGATCAAATATTTTCTTAAGAAGTTCCTTGGGGATGCCTCTGCCTGTATCAGAAATTTTTATCTCCAGATCTTTATCCTTCTGCTGAACAGATATCTTTAAAACTCGCTTTTCAGATTTTTCCATTGCTTCAACAGCATTTTTCACAATATTCCTGATAACAATCTTTAGATGTTCTTTATCTATGTAAAGAGTTGATACAGGCTTAAAATCGGTCTCAACTTCAATGAGTTTTTCTTCAAACTCTTTCTCAAACTCTGAAATAACCTCTTCCACAGCCTCACGTATATCAACATTCTCCATAAAGCCTATAGAAATCATTTTAAGATTTATAATTTCTTTCAAAAGTTTCTCAAGCCTTTCTGATTCCTGAAGAATTGTCATAAGATATGGCTTGTTCGGGTCTCCCGGTGGCAGGCTGTCATATATCTTTCTTGCAAATCCTGCTATACTGACAATCGGATTTCTTATTTCATGAGAGAAACTGTCAATAAGTTTTCTTACAGCCTCTATTCTTTCTTCTTCAATAGCCTTCTCGGATTCTTCCTTTCTTGTGATAAGTGAACGAATTCTTGCTGAGAGTTCCCTGTAATCAAATGGTTTTGGAACATAATCATCTGCGCCTATATCAAAACCTTTAACCTTACTTTCAACGTCAGCTTTTGCTGTTAGCATGATTATTGGAATTAATTTTGTTCTTTCATCTGTTTTAAGCCTTCTGCATACCTCATATCCGTCTATCTTTGGCATCATTAAATCAAGAACTATTAAATCAGGCAGCCTTTCCTGAACCTTTTTTAAAGCCTCCTCACCATCATAGGCTTCTTCAGTGTTATAACCCTCTGCTTTTAATCTCTTTTTTAACAGTTCAACTGTATCAATATTGTCATCAACAATTAAAACTGTCTGTTTTGTTTCATTCATTTTCTTTGAGATAAATCTTTATCTGGTCATGAAATTCTCTTACATTAATGGGTTTTGAGATGTATCCATTACAACCAGCCTGTAAAGCCTTCTCCTGATCGCCTCTCATTGCATGAGCAGTAAATGCAATTATAGGAGTATCCTTAAAATCAACTCTTGCTTTAAGTCTTTTAGTTACCTCATATCCGTCTATTTTGGGGATTGATATATCCATCAGTATAAGATCGGGTCTGTATGCAATTGCTTTTGCTATTGCCTCCTCTCCATCTATGGCTTCTATTATTTCATATCCATATTTCTTTAAGATTTTTTTAACAAGTTCTCTGCTGTCCTCATTATCATCAACAACGAGAATTGTTTTCATAAACCACCCCCTATCTTTTTCAAGCTATTTTTTAGTTCTGTAATAAGTTCCTCTTCTGAGAATAGGGATTTATTTATTATTTCTTTAATCCTGCCATTCAGAGCCTCCTTCTCCTCAGGAGTCAATTCTTTGCTTGTCAGCGCAATAATTGGAACATCTTTCAATTCAGGAGATGCTTTAATATAATCAATAAAATCAATTGCGCTGCTATCAGGATCTGTGATATTTATTATTAAAAGGTCCGGACTCCATGTTTTGACTGCTTCTATGGCTTGTCTGCTATTTGCTGTTGCATAAACTTCATAACCTGTTTCTTCCAGAATATTCGTCAAATCTGTTGATGTTTTCTTATCCCTTTCAAGAATAAAAACCCTTTTAATCGGACGTAAAGTCTCTATTGATTTTATTCTTCTCAGGAGAGCCCTTCCATCAAGTGGTTTTACAAAATAATCAGTTGCACCAAGACTAAAAGCCAGTGTTTTATTATCTATTATTGACACAATGATTACAGGAATGTCCTTTACATCTTTATCTTCTTTAAGCTCCTTCAATACCTGCCAGCCATCCTTTCTTGGCATCATTATATCAAGAGTTATTGCAACTGGTTTAATTTCTTTAGCCTTTTTAATTGCCTCTTCACTACTCAGAATTCCTATAACCTTGTAATCCTTTTCAAGATACTTTCTAATTAAATCAATTGCATCAGGGTTGTCATCAATCGCAAGAACAACTTTTTCTTTTTCAGATGGTTTTATTATTTCTGCCTCTAAAGGTTCTTTATGAAGAACAAGATCCCTTACAACCTCACAGAGCCTGCAGGCATCTGCCTTTTCAGGATAGGAGCCTATTCTAATACCTTTACAATGTGTACCTAAAACAAGCCAGCATCGCTTTTCAGGAGTACCATACTCAGGACAGTTAACATGACCACACTGTGTATAATCCCAGCATCTTACTGATTTACCTTCAAATGTTGGTTCCTGAAGAAAAACTTCTGTCGGAACTTCAAAATACTGTGCAAGTGTCTCAGCCATCTTTTCTTCTATTACAGGGCCTGGTTGATCAAATACTTCTCTTTTAAATGGTAAAAGAACATAAAATGTGCTTCCTTTGCCAACTTCGCTTTCTACCCAGACCATTCCTTTATGCAGCGCAACAAGTCCCCTGACAATGCTCAAACCAAGACCTGTCCCTTCATACTGCCTTGTTGTAGAAATATCTGCCTGAGCAAATTTATCAAATATTCTATCAAGATCTTCTCTTTTGATTCCTATACCAGTATCAGTAACTGAAATTTCTATAAATTGCGGATTACCTTCTTTGTCCTTGCCTCTTTCTGAAACCCTTGCATTTATTGTTATTCCACCCCGATGAGTGAATTTTACAGCATTTGATATCAAATTTATAAGAATCTGTTTTGCTTTATCATAATCAGCATAGAGTTTTTCAGCTCCAGTTTCAATATTCATTGAAAATGTCAATCCTTTTTTTGCTATAAGTGGCTCAAAAGTAACCATTATTCCGTCTATAAGTTCTTTCAAATCCACCTCAACTGGACGGAGTTCAATCTTTCCGGATTCAATCTTTGAGATATCAAGAACATCATTTATTAACTGGAGAAGATGCCTTGCATTTGCTGCAACCTTCTTCAAAGACGCCTTCTGGTCATCATTTAAAGGACCATCAACCTCATCAAGCAATAAATCTGTATAACCAATTATTGCATTCATAGGAGTTCTCAACTCATGAGACATATTTGCTATAAAGGCGGATTTTAAAGTATCAAGCTCTTTTAACTGTTTATTAGCTTTTTGAAGGAGTGCAACAAGTTCCTCTCTTTCTTCAAGAAGTTTTGCTCTACGGGTAAGTTCCTTTTCAAGTTCCATTTTTGATTTGGCAACTTCGTTAACCATGTAGTTAAAAGTCTCTGTAAGTGTGCCTATCTCATCCCCGGGATATTCTCTTATAACTGACATTTCACCCTTTGCAAATCTGTGTGTGGCATCAACTAAAACATTAAGCGGTTTTCTGATAACCCTGCTCACAACTAAATTGATTATTACAATACCGAGCAATGCTGCAAAGGCTGTCAATGCAATGGATCTGTTTCTCTGGTAAATAACAGTTTTATAAGCATCTTCAACATCCGTTTTCATAACAAGTGCACCAAGAATTTTTTTTGATGAGCCATGACAGTGAAAGCATTCAGACGAATTTTTTACAGGAAGTACTGAAATTAAATTTCTCCTGTTTTCTAATTTATAAGTTGATGAAGTAACTATTTCATCACCTTCTGAAAGCCTTTGATTAAGTGTTTTAGAGAAATCCTCATGTTTGATAATTTCATATATCTTTGTATTTATAGCTTTTCTATCAGTTGAAAATGAAATCCGTCCATTGAAATCACATAAATAGACATTTATATTTTTGTATTTTGCACCGATTTCCTGCAGATCTCTATGTATTGTCTCACTGTCACCAACAGTAAGAGGATGTTTCATGGTAGCATAAATGGTGTCAATTACCTCTTTATTACCTATCTCAACGAGACGGAGTCTATCAGCAACTCCAAAATATATTCTAAAACTCATCTCAATAATCATTACCAGAAAAATTATTGCCATGAATGTCAACATCAATTTGTTACCAATCTTATTTTTTATAAACTTAAACATCAATGAGCTCCACCATAAAGAAGGGGTTTGAATCTGAAAGCTTTTATTCTTTCCTCAGTATGACATGGTTCACAGATTTGTAAACTGAATTTTCTTCTGATGTGTTTCGGATTTTTTGTCTCAGCATGTTTTTTCCCTGGACCATGGCATACCTCACAGCCTGCATTTTTAAGATGTGGTGTTTTTTTAAGACTGACAAATCCTCCTTTTTTCCCATATCCAGTTGTGTGACACTGATAGCATCCCTTTAATTCATCTTGAGAGATTTTATCACCCATTTTCTCAATTGCCTCCCATGATCGGGACATTCTTGAATATTGTATGAAATTTTCATACTGTTTCAAATGACACCTCTTGCAGGCTTCTGAACCGATGTATTCTGCAGAAGCTATAAAAGAACAAATAAGAATAAAAATGAAAATAATTAAAACTTTCATAATTTAAGATATCAAAAAACTGGAATTTTGTAAACTTTTAATTAAAGGGATGTCTTAATATTAACCTTTTGATGTTCTTAGCCAGACCTGTTTGCGAGTCTGCTTCCACAACAACAGCACTGAATATAGCAGAGGATGATGGGACTTCAAATTTTCTTGGCATGCTATCAAGAAACTTTTCAATAATTTCTTCCTTTTTAAAACCTATTATTGAGTCTTCGGGTCCTGTCATTCCAACATCAGTAATATATGCTGTGCCCTTTGGCAAGATTTTCTCATCTGCTGTCTGAACATGAGTATGGGTTCCAATTACAGCACTGACCTGACCATCAAAATAGTAAGCAAAAGCCATTTTTTCAGATGTGGCTTCAGCATGAAAATCTATAAAGATTAAGTCTGTCTGTTGTTTTATCCTCTTTACCTCTTCTCTGGATGTTTTAAATGGACAGTCAAGCAGGCTCATAAAAACCCTTCCAGAAACATTTATCACAGCTATAGAGTTGTCTTTTTTTGTTTTTGTTACAATGCTTCCACTACCAGGAACACCTGATGGATAGTTTAAAGGTCTAAGGACTCTGGGCTCCTTTGCGATATATGCAATAGCCTCCTTTTTGTCCCAGACATGATTGCCTGTAGTTATTAAGTCAACTCCATATGAAAAAATCTCCTTTCCTATATTCTCGGTAATCCCGAATCCACCTGCAGCATTTTCTGCATTTGCAATTACAAACTCAATTTCGTACTGTTGTGTGATCTTGGGAAGCAGAACTTTTAAAATCTGTCTGCCTGGCTTGCCAACAATATCACCTATAAATAAAACACGGACAGTGCTACTTTGCATATTCTATAAACCTTGACTCTCTTATAACAGTTACCTTTATCTGCCCTGGATAGCTCAATTCCTTTTCTATCCTTTTACTTAACTCCCTCGCAATTAAGGCACACTCCTCATCTGTTACAAGATCTGGTCTTACTATAATTCTCAGCTCCCTTCCTGCCTGAATTGCATAGCAATTCTGAACTCCCTCATATGACATAGCAAGTTCTTCAAGCATGGCAAGCCTTTTAATATAACTTTCTATTGTCTCTCTTCTCACTCCGGGACGGGCTGCTGAAAGAGCATCTGCTGCAGCAACCAGAGCTGATTCAACACAGCTGAATTCTGTGTCTTCATGATGACTGAGAATTGCATTTATAACCTCTTCAGTTTCTCCATATTTTCTTGCAAGAATAGCTCCAATTTCCTGATGTGAACCCTCCATTTCATGGTCAACAGCCTTTCCTATATCATGAAGAAGTCCTGCTCTTTTAGCAAGCTTTACATTTACTCCCAGTTCTCCTGCCATAATCCCACTAAGCCATGCTACTTCCTTTGAATGCTGAAGCACATTCTGACCATAGGAAGTTCTGAATTTCAGTCTTCCTATGAGTTTTATGATTTCTGGATGAATTCCACTGAGTCCGAGTTCAAATACAGCTTTTTCTCCTTCTTCTCTTATAGTAAGGTCTACATCTCTGCGTGCCTTCTCCACTACTTCTTCTATTCTTGCAGGATGAATCCTTCCATCCATTATTAATCTTTCAAGTGCAATTCTTGCAACTTCCCTTCTTACAGGATCAAAACAAGACAGTATAACTAATTCAGGAGTATCATCTACAACAACATCAACACCTGTCAATGCTTCAAAGGCTCTTATATTCCTGCCCTCTCTGCCAATTATTCTTCCTTTCATCTCATCATTTGGAAGACTTATTGCGGTTACAGTTGCATCAACAACATAATCACTTGCGTATCTCTGAACAGCAAGACTGAGTATTTCTTTTGCTTTTTTATCAGCTTCCTGCCTTGCCTCATCTTCTATTTTCTTAATAAGTCTTGCTACTTCAAACCTTGCCTCCTGTTCAATCTTTTTAAAAAGTTCCTGTTTCGCTTCTTCTTCCTTCATGCCGGCTATTTTTTCAAGAAGTTGCTGCTGTTTAAAAAGTAGCTGATTGTATTGATTTTCTTTCTCCTGTAAAATTTTTTCCTTTGATGTGAGTTCTTTTTCCCTTTTAACCAGTTCACTTTCTTTTTTGTCAACCTGTTCAATTTTGCGATCAAGAAGTTCTTCCTTCTGTCTGAGTCTTTTTTCTTGATATATAATTTCCTTAGTTTTTTCCTTAATTTCTTTTTCTGCTTCAGACTTTAACTGATATACAGTTTCCTTTGCTGAAAGATGTGCTTCCTTTTTTATGGTTTCTGCTTCTTTTATGGCATTCTCAATAATTTTTTGAACTTCTTCATTGAATTTTATTCTTTCTTTTTTAAGCTTCTTTCTATTAAGAAGATAAATCCCGTATCCAGAAACTGCTCCAATGGCAATTATGATAAAAATATATAAGAAGTCCATAAAAACACCTCCAGAAATTTTTTTGAAAAGCTTCCTCGGAGGGTTATGATGATGTGGGTTAATCTATTGCTAAACTTTTATCAGCAAATTCTATTTAAAACAATTCTTTCTCCTTACATCTATCTCAAGTGGATCTCTCCACCATCATCATAACCCCGCCCTGCCGTCTGGTAGGAAAGTCAGATCCCGTATTGACAAGTGGGTGCCTTGTAGATAGCTTAGGCTTCCTCCTGAAAGGCATGCACACCACTATCTACGCTGGCTCCCAAACGATCCAACTGCCGGATCCCCTTTTCCCTCCATAACGTGCAGGGCAGGAAGCCTTTATTTATTTTATACCAAAAACAAAGAGAAAGATGCAATCTTTAATTTTTTGCTATAATTTTAAATAATAATGCTATTTTACCTGACAGACATTGATGATTCAGAAGAAGGCATTCTTCTTTTCGGTATTACAGAGAATGGCAGAAGAGAAAAATTTGTTGACCCTTCATATAGACCTTATTTTTTAGTCCTTTATTCAGACAAAGAGAAGGCTATAAAAGAAATTAATGAAATCATTAAAAAAAATTCACTTCCTGTAACTGAAATCACAACAGAAAAAAAGATTTTTTACGGGGAACAGCAGGAATTCATAAAAATATATACAAAAAGGCATCAAGACTTACAGAAAGTAAGAGATGCAATAAAATTCATTGAATCAAAAAGAGGAGGCTCAGGCTCTGTAATTGATGAGTATGAGTATCAACTTCCTGCATACAGAGTTTATCTTGCAGAGAAAGACCTGTCATGCCTTAGTTGGCTTGATATTGAAGTGGAAGGCAATATAATAAAATCAATTAAAAAAGTAGAAGCTCCTGCACCAAAGCTGAAAATTCTTGCCTTTGATATGGAAGTTATTGAAGTTCAGAGAGGCACTCCATCTATTATCATGATTTCAGTATATGGTGATGGGGTGTCAAAGATAATAACTTACCAGAAAGCTGAATATACAATTGATACCATTGTTGTAAAAGACGAAAGGGAAGTTATCAGTAACTTCATTGATATAGTAAAAGATTATGATCCTGATATAATTTCAGGTTACAATACTGATCTGTATGACATGCCTATTTTAAGAGAAAGAGCAAAGCAGTTGAAGGTTAATATTTCAATTCTTTCAAGAAACAACTCTGGAATAACGCTTTCAAAAAGAGCAAGATTCACAACTGCAAGACTTATTGGTAGAGTTCATATAGATATTTTTAATTTTGTTTTCAATATACTGTCTCCAATGTTACAGAGTGAACAGCTTACCCTTAAAAATGTTTCTCAGGAACTTCTTGGTGATACAAAGCTTGATATGGAATATGAAGATATTGTTCAGGCATGGGATAAAGGACATGAACTTGACAGACTTGCAAAATACTGCCTTAAAGACAGCGAGCTTGTCTTTGAGCTTACAAAAATGCTCCTTCCAGATATTGAGGAACTTACAAAAATAACAGGACAGTCACTTTTTGACACCTCAAGGATGCCATATAGTCAGCTTGTTGAGTGGTATTACATTAAAAAGGCAAAACAGCAAAACAGGGTGATTCCAAATCAGCCAAAGTTTGATGAGATAAAGGAGCGTCAAAAAACAACATATGAAGGAGGTTTTGTAAAGGAGCCAGAAGTAGGGCTTCATAAAGGAGTTGCAGTTGTTGATTTTGCATCTCTTTATCCATCAATAATCGCTACATATAATATATCAATTGATTCTCTTAATTGCAGTTGCTGTAAAAATAATGGACACAGAATTCCTGAACTTCCATACTGGTTCTGCAAGAATAAGAAAGGTTTTGAGGCTCAGGCAGTTGAAGAACTTTTAATTGAAAGACTTGAGCTGAAAAAACAGCTTAAAAACCTTGATCCTGATTCTCATGATTATTTAATTCTTGATACAAAACAGCGAGCTCTTAAAACAATAATAAATGCATCCTATGGTTATTATGCATATTCTGCAAGTAGATGGTATTCAAAAGAATGTGCTGAGTCAATCACAGCGCTTGGAAGATACTGGATAAAGGAAGTTTTAAGAAAAGCAGAAGAGCGTGGTTTCCATGCAATATATGGAGATACAGACTCGGCATTTTTAAAGTTTGAAGGCAGAAAAGAGGAACTTGAAAAATTTATTAAAGAAATAAACAGTTCTCTGCCTGGTCTTATGAGACTTGACCTTGAAGATTTTTATATTAAAGGACTTTTTGTCCCCCGAGAATCCGGTGGGGTAGCTAAAAAAAGATATGCTTTGCTCGATGAAAAAGGCAGACTGAAGGTAAGAGGGCTTGAAATAGTAAGAAAGGATTTATCAAGATATGCAAGACAGACCCAGCAAGAAATACTTAAAATATGCCTGATAGAAGAAAACATTGATAAAGCTTTTCAGTATCTTCAGGAAAGACTAAAAGCACTAAAAGAAGGAAAATATGATTTAAAAGAACTTGTTGTTTATGAACAACTTTCAAAACCTGTCTCAGAATATAAACTTATCTCACCTCATGTGATTGCTGCAAGAAGATTACTTGAGAGAGGTATTCCTGTTGGTGAGGGAAGTGTTATTGGATATATAATTCAAAAAGGCAGCGGCTCTATAAGTGAAAGAGCATATCCTGTGGAGTTTGCAGATCCATCAAAAATTGATATCAACTACTATATTGATAATCAGATAATTCCTGTTGCAATGAGAATTCTGAAAGTTTTTGAATCAAAAACCTTTCCCAAGCTCTTTTAAAATTTCTTTTTTTATTTGCTATCGCTCAGAATAACACCCTAATCTTTCACCCTGAACGAGGTGAAAGGGTTTGTCTTCTTTGAATCTCTTTTAATACTTCATCGGCTAATATCTCGTAATCAGCAGCACCACGACTGTAAGGGGAATAAGACTTAACTGGGGTATAATTTTCAAAGGCTTCTACTAATTTAATATCTGTTCTTATCCCTGAGAAAACTTTATTCTTTCCGAATTGATTAGAAACATTTTCTGTAACTTTTCTGTGCTGTTGAATCCTTTGATTTATCATTACAGGAACCAATCCGAGCAGTTTTAATGAAGGATTTTCTGTGGTTGCAATTTTAAAAAAAACTCTTGCAAGACTTCTTATTCCTTCCGTTGATAAAAAATGGGGTAAAAAGGGAACTAATACATAATCGGATGCAACAAGGGCGTTTAAAAGGAGACTGTCAAGGGAAGGAGGTGTATCAATCAGAATAAAATCAAATTCCTCAATTATACCAGCACGCCCTAACCCCTCCTTTAATAGTTTGTTATTTGAGACTTTTCCATGCTCAAACAAGGGATTGGCTGGCATTATGAAGAGATTTTCCCATTTAGTTTGAAAGAGCGCTTTTGAAATTATGAATTCAGGCTCCAAAAATAAAGAATGAACTGTTGGAGTATCTTTATTTACCTTAAAACCAAGCCCCAATGTAGCATGAGCCTGTGTATCAAGATCAATAACGAGAGTTTTTATTCCTCTTATGGCAAACTCTGCAGAGAGATTCACAGTGGTTGTGCTTTTTCCTGTTCCGCCTTTTCTATTTGTTATTGATATAACAATGCCCATATTTTAAAATAATTCAATTTTCGGTGCTTTTGCTTTTTCTTTTAGAGCATTATTTACAACTTTTTCATGAATCTCCCTCTGGGATTGCATAACATATCTTTGATAAAAGTTATCTAAAAGTTTTTGTATTTCCATTGGTTTTTCTTCTGTATCAGGCGATGCTAACCATTTCATTAAGGCTGTATTGTATTCGGAAATTTCTTTTAAGTCTTCTATCACTCTTTCAAGTTTTTGTCTTACAACATCCTGAAACTGGATTTTGCCGAGTAAATCTGTCACGGTGTTAAATACAACTTCATTCTGCTCATGAATTTTATGAATTATATCAAATATCATATTACCAACAGAACTAAAAGATGATTCCTAAAATTGCCGATAGAGATTTTAAAGAGTGATTTTTTGACTCTAAGAGTCCTCTAAAGGGAGATTTTTATACAAAATTTTTCATTTAACTATTT
>Ga0185342_1000414_pt1 | contig 22084 bp, 17 predicted proteins | sample ConPoolayeEmetaG_FD_128045 | JGI IMG/M metagenome (GOLD analysis project Ga0185342, IMG submission 128045) | Hot spring microbial mat communities from California, USA to study Microbial Dark Matter (Phase II) - Cone Pool mat layer E metaG... ...
GAATATGCAAACGCCGATTATGGGATTAAGTCTCCGCAATGCAAACCTTTACTATTTTACCGTTCAACCCCTTGACAAGACCACCGACTCACTGCTATCCTTAACCATATGGAGTATACTCCGAGTATACTCCATTATACCAGAAATCAGAAGACCTCGATACCAGCCTTCAACACATTATTCTTTAACAACGGTTGCTCAACCGTACAATAAATCAAGGAGGATGCTGTGGTCAGGACAAAAGGGGTGTTAAGTCTCATCGTCGCCAGCATCGTCGTTCTGGCGCCTGCCATTGGCTGTGCTGCTCCAACAACAACGTCACCGGCATCTCCGCCAGCAACCAAAGCTCCGACACCAGCACCAGCAACCACTCCATCTGTGGCTACCCTACCGGCGACTCCACCAGGCGCCTTAACCCTTGACTTCATTTCCTGCACCGACACCACCCCGCAGGGCGGCCCGATGAAGGTCACGGTCAGGACTGCGCCCGGAGCCCGGTGCATCCTCACCTTCATCAACCCCGACACCGGCACACGGAGTGCCATGCCAGCGGACAAGGAACGGATAGCCGACGCCAGCGGGCTGGCGACCTGGGAGTGGAATATCAGCAAGCATACCCACGAAGGGCAGGCCACAGTCGAAGTTGTGGCTATACTGGGAGATAAGAGCATTACCAGGACACGGCCATGCACGGTAAAGAACTAATGTGTGCCAAGACAACAACCGTGAACTGACATACCTATGGGAGGGTGAAGTAGAATGAAAGCTACAAACTTAAAGCCAGCTTCTTGGTTCTTGATTTTCTCACTCCTTTGTACGGCTTTTGCTTCAGGATGCACCCCTGCTAAAAGCTCCGATTGGAACACTGCCGGCATAACCGGAAATTCGGCCGCCGGCCCTGACCCGAACTGGAAATGGCCTGACAAGATACCTGTGGTTGCGGCGGGCACAGCCGGAGTAACCGCGCTCGTTGCCTGGTGCTCCATGCTTGAAAGAGATAGCGGCATGGCCATCATGGTAGTACCCGAGGGCAACGCCAATAAAAGGTTCTACCTCATCAAAGATGGCGATATGTTCATCCATGAGGCCGGGAAGTCCGGTGTAAGGAACCATGCCGAAGCTATCGGGGAGTGCGCCGAGCGACAGGGCGGCGGTTTTCAGGCCAGAATTGTCTGGGTTGCCGGCAACTCTCACTCCGCGGTGTTTGTCCGCGGCGACTCTCCGATTAACTCTTTGTACGACATCAAACCCGGTATCCGATGGTCGGTCTGGTCAACCGAGCCAAGCATCCTCAAGGTCCCTAAAGCCATACTTGATTGGGTACAGGTACCGCATGACCAGGTCAAATGGGTAATTTCGGGCTCAACAGAAGGCGCCGTCAGAGCTGTATCCGAAGGCCGTGCCGACATCATGTGGTTTTTTCCGACATCAGAATACGTCTACGAGGCGGCGGCAGCGCCATTCGGCATCAAATTCATAGATCTAAATTCAAAAGCTGACCCCGAAGGAGCTGCCAGGTTCCGGCTTTCCGACCCAATGTACACTTTCGGCGTCATGGGTGATACGGTAGTCCCCGAGGCGCGCGGTCGCTGGGGCACTGTGGGCGAGAAGTATTACATCACCCGCGAGCAGACCGACCCCAATCTCGTCTATAACGTCGCCAAATGGCTAGACAACAACTACGACAAATTCAAGGACCGCCATCGTGACCTGACCGATATGACCCGCCAGGTGCTCATGCAGGGTCTGGAAACAACCTACGTACCGGCCCATACCGGGCTCATCTGGTACCTGAAAGAGAAAGGCCTCTGGAATGATGACTTTGAGCGGCGTCAGAAACAGAACATTAAGATACTGCAGGTCTACATCGACGCCTATGCCGAAGCCATCGCCCTGGCTGACAAAAAGGGCATTGAAGTAGTCCCGAGCAACAAAGCATGGATAGAACTCTGGGAAAACTTCAAGAAGGAAAGGAGACTGCCACCGATTGCCATGCATCAAAGCCTCAAAGTTGATGCACCCTGGGTTGCCGAACTCGGGCTGAAATAGCTTTTGGAAAGCATCACAGAAGAACTCATTCTTTCCGCTAAGAAGTCGCATGGATGGGTAGCAATACAATGAACCCGTCACCCGAAAGCGCCCGGCATCACAATGACACTGCTAGCGAGGAACAACGCAAGGGCGGATTAAGTCGCTACCGGTTGATGCCCCTTCCATTCAAGATTATTTTTGTAGCTTCCTCCATCGCCGCACTGGTCTTTTTCATTCTTTTCTGGTTTTCCATCCCTGTTTTCGGCAGAGTCCTGACCGGTGTCTGGTACTACTACATACTATACGCCACACTCGGCTTCAACATCTTTTTGGGAGTTGGCGCCACGAGGGCACAGAAACGCAAGCCACCGCCATGGTATGACTACCTGCTCGGGTTCATCCTCTGGGGCATTATCATCTACTGTCTCATCAACCATGAAGCCATCGGCAACAATGTATGGATTCAAAACCCGACTCCACTACGGCTTACCCTGGGGTGTCTTCTCGGTCTACTGGCGCTGGAATGCGGGCGACGGGTTGGCGGATGGGGCTTTGTCGGCATGCTGATCTTTGCCATCATCTACCCTCTGATATGCGGATACATTCCAACCCAATGGCCGATTTCCGGATACCCTTTGGGGTTTCAAGGGCTTATCATGGACTATGCCTTCGGTGATAACGGTATGCTGGGACTGCCCGCCCGCATTCTCGGCCACCTTGTCATCGGTTTCTATTTCTTCGCCGGCATGATGATGGGCATGGGTGGCGGAGAATTCTTCCTGAAGTTAGCAGTTGCGCTAGCCGGCAAATACCGCGGTGGTCCGGCTAAGGTAGCCGTTATCTCAAGCGCCTTTTTTGGCAGTCTATCCGGCAGTGTCATCGCCAATATCGCTGGCACCGGAGGCTTTACCATTCCGGCCATGAAGCGCATGGGCTATGAACCCGAATACGCCGCCGCCATCGAAGCCTGCGCTTCCACCGGAGGCGATACCATGCCACCTATACTGGGAGGCGTATTCGTGATGATTATCATTGCCCAGGTAGAGTACGCCGATGTCATGGTTGCCTGCATAATTCCGTCACTCCTGTATTTCTACGGCCTTCTTGTCCAGGTGGATGGCTACGCCGCGACGCACAACCTCCGAGGGCTACCCAGAGAGGAAATACCTCCTGTAGGCAAAACTTTAAAGGACGGGTGGCTTTATCTGCTCATCATAGCCTTTCTCGTATTCGGACTGGTCTACATGCGCTGGGGTGTTATCGTCCCCATCTATGCCGTATTTCTGGTACTTATTCTCTCCTTCTTTACAAAAAGGACTCGCCTGACATGGCGGACCGTGGAAGCCGGTCTTGCCCAGTATGCCGGCCTGCTCAATTTCGGCACTGCCATCTTCCTTCCGATGGGTTTCTTCATGGTCGGCCTGCTCAAGACCGGAATGGCGGGGCGCCTTACCGCCTGGATTGTTGGCTTTGGTGGCGAGAATGTCTATCTCATCCTGTTGATCGGCGTCCTATTCAGTCTGGCTATGGGCACGGTGGGTCTTGACCGTACATCTTACCTTTTCCTGGCAGTTACCATGGCCCCGGCGGTTATCAAAATGACCGGCCTGCCAACGATCGCCGTACACCTCTTCCTCATCATGTACGGAGGGATGGGAGGGTTAACCCCGCCGGTCGCCATCCATGCTTACATTGCCGCAGGGATTGCCGGAGCTGACCCGGTTAAAACATCCTACCGTACCGTACGACTTGGGATTATCCTGGCTATCTTTCCATTCTTCTTTCTCTTGCAACCCGCACTGATTATCCTGAACAGCTCCCCTGTGGATATACTGAAATATCTTCTAATTGCTATGGTCGGCCTGGGTTTACTTGCCTCGGGGCTCGAGGGCTACCTGTTCAAAGTAGGCCGGTTAGCTGTGTGGCAGCGGTCTCTCCTCATTCCGGGAGGATTCTTGTTTGCCTTCCCTGACTGGTCATCAACGATAGCAGGTCTGGTTATCTGCACCACCGCAATTCTGCCATCTTTAGTGCGCAGAAGATTAGCAACCACAATAGCAAAATGACGCCTGGCTCGTGGATAGGCAATTATCATCAAGCATGACAGGTACAATTTCCTGAAGGAGGGCAAATCAAAAATGGCAAGAAAACGATACCGCTGGCCCGACAGCATCCGGGTCATCGGCTGGACGGGGCTCGGAGTTAACATCTACAACGCCTGGGTGCCGAAGATATGCAAAGACACCGGCATGAGACAGCGTATCGCCAACACCAAGGACAGCCTGGAGCGTTTCAAATATACCAAGCTTGGACTGTTCGATATGACCGCCGGCGGCACCACCGAGACCAGCCTGATGATGGAGGGCGACCGGCGCTTTGCCGACCGGGATACCGGGCCTTTCCAGATAAGGGTAGTATGGGTGCAGTCGCGCGGCAACTCCGGAATCGTGGTCAGGGGTGATTCTCATATCAAGAACATTTACGACATCAAACCCGGGGTTCGTGTGGTGGATATGCGCCACTACGTCGCCAGCCAGCGCATTCAGGAAGCCTGCCTCGCCTGGGCGGGCATCAAGGATCTAGAAAAGGATGTCCAGTGGGTGCCTGCCTACAGCTCTGAGGAGAAAGTCCAGCTGATTGTCGATGGCAAAGCCGACATGACACACATCGTTTCCTCGACCGTTGCCGTTATGAAGGCAGAAAAGAACCCCTACGGGCTGCGCTGGATAGACCTGAACGAAGAGAAGGACCCGGAAGGGGCTGCCCGCTTCCGTGCCATCGACCCGCTGGTCTCCTTCGGTCCGATGTTCAACGGCCCACCGTCCTGCATCGGCGTCTGGGGAACAATAGGCACCAGCCTTTACATTACCAACGAAAAGACCGACGCTGAATACGTATATCATCTGGCTAAATGGATGGATGAGAACTGGCCCCGCTATAAAGACGGGCACCCATGGTGCAAGTACATGACCCGTGACAACCTGATGGACGAGCTTAACCATACTTTCTATCCCTGCCACGAAGGCCTGATTAAGTATCTAAAAGAGCTCGGCCTATGGACGGCCGACCACGACCGGCGGCAGAAGTTTAACGTTGAAATGGTCACCCGCTACTGCGAAGCCAACGCCGCCGCTATCGCCAAGGCCGACGAGATGAACCTGTGGGTGAATCATCAGAATCCGAAGTGGATTGAGTTCTGGGAAAACTACAAGAAGGAAATAAACCTGCCCAAGTTCCGCATGTTCCGGAATATCAAGACCGATGAGTTCGCTGCTGGAAGGAGATAAGCAATGCCTGCTAAAAAAAGTTTTAAATGGCCTGAGAAATATCGCATCCTTACATGGTACGGCGTCGCCGTCGACGGCGCCCACAGCTGGGCCGACCTGCTTCAGCAGGACACCGGCATGAAAATCCAAGTTGGCGGCGACTACAACACGGTCAACCGCTTCCGCTGGCTGGGGCGAGTTGGGTTATCTGACCAGACCATCGGCGCTCCCAGCGAGACCAGCCAGATGGTGATGGCCGACCGCAAGTACGCGGTTCGCGACGGCGGGCCCTTCCAGGTAAGGGTCGTATGGATGCAGTCCAAGGGGAATGCCGCTTTTTTCACCCGCGGCGACTCTAAAATAAAGACACCTTACGACATCAAACCGGGCACACGTATTACCGATATGAACCCCTACGCCGCCGCCACCCGTGTTGTAGAAGGCCTGCTGGCCTGGGCCAAGGTCGACCCCAAAGAAATCCAGTGGGTGCCGGTCCACAGTCCGGAAGAAAATATCGGAGCGGTTGTCTCCGGAAAGGCTGACATCTGCTTCAGTTTTCCAATCAACCCGCTCGTCCATGAAGCCGCCAAGAACCCGCTCGGACTGGGGATTGTAGAGACCAACGCCGAGAAAGATCCGGAAGGCGCCAGGCGTTTCCGTGAAAAAGACCCGCTGGTCAATTTCGGCATCATCCCGGAAGAAAGCCTCAAGTGCGCCGGCGGCAAATGGGGCACCCAGGGACTCAATCTGGAACTGACTAACGAGCGTGTTGATGCCGAGCTTATCTACCACATCGCCAAATGGCTGGATGAAAACTACGACCGTTACAAGGACCGCCACAAAGAGAACCGCTTCCGTACCCGCTTCTGGCTGATGAAAGCGCTGGAGCAGACTTTTGTCCCCGCCCATGAGGGCCTCATTGCCTATCTAAAAGACCTGAAGCTCTGGACCGATAAGCACGAGCGACGCCAGCAAAAGAACCTGGAACTGCTGACGCGCTACTGCGACGACTACCAGAAACTTATCTGGGCTGCCGACGACGCCAACATCGAGGTCACCCCAAGCAACGAAAAATGGGTGCGTCTCTGGACGGAATACCGGGATGCCGTCCTGCCGCCAATCAAGCTCTTCACCAGCCTCGATGACGAAGATATGGTCGGCGTTACCAGCTAAGGAGGTAAGGAGGCCTTAATGAACGATACTTTTCTCAAAGCTTGCCGCGGCGAACCGGTTTCCTATACGCCCATCTGGGTAATGCGGCAGGCAGGACGTTGTCTGCCGAAGTTCCGCAAGATATACGACCGGCTCGGCTTCATGAGGATGATTCTCGACCCGGACATCTGCGCCCAAGCCACCGTCATGCCCGTCGACGAACTCGGCGTCGATGCCGCCATCCTTTTCTCCGACATGCTCAATCCCGTGATGCCGATGGGCATGAAACTCGTGTACGAGGTCGGTAAAGGCCCCAAGTACGAACCGCTCATCAGGAGCAAAGCCGATGTTGACCGTCTGCGTGTACCTGATGCTGAAAAAAGCCTTGATTACGTAATGAAAAGCATTAAGCTGGCTTCAAGAGCATTAAGAAATAAGGTGCCGCTCATCGGTTTCGCCGGCGCGCCATTCACCCTCGGCGGCTACATGATTGAGGGCGGCCAGTCGATGCGCTACTTTCACATCAAACGCATGCTTTTTGAACAGCCCAGGACTTTCCATTTACTGATGACCAAGTTGACCGACTTTACCTGCGACTACGTCAATGCTCAGGTTAAGGCAGGCGTTAACGCGATGATGCTGTTCGAAAACTGGGCAGTAATCCTTAACCGGCGCGATTACGCCGAATTCGCCCTTCCCTACCTCAAACAAATTGTCTCTTCGCTCCGAAAAAACGGCGCCAGGGACGTCCCGATAATTATCTTCTTCAACGGCTTTTCCGCGCTCGCCGATGAAATCAAATCCTCCGGCGCCGATGTCATCGGCGTCGACTACCGGGTCGATCTTGACCAGGCCATCAAGAAACTCGGCCCGCACTTTGCCGTCCAGGGCAATATCGACCCCTTCTGCCTCTTCATGCCCCGAAACCAGATGGAGAAGCGGGTGAAGGAAATCCTGCGCATGGGCGCCAAGGCCAAGGGGTTCATCTTCAACCTCGGCGAGACTGTCCAGCAGGAAACACCAAAGGAACGGATCATTGCCTTGGTCGAGGCCGTCCACAAATACGGCAAAAAATGAACTGCAGAACAGCTGACAAAATCGTCCAACTTCCGAAGGTGGTATAATGGGCACCAACACGTCACGGAGGTGAGACTTGTCCCGAATCATGTTACCCGCAGTTGCCCTGGCCCTGATGTTTGCCCTCCTTGCCGGATGTGCTGGCGCCGCTCCACCGGAGTACACCGACGAGAAAGTCCCCATAATTGCCGGTGCTGGCGAGCCATTCGTAATTGCTCTTACTTCGAACCCGACTACCGGTTTTTCCTGGCAGTTGAACTACGACAGCACAATGCTTACCCTTGCAGGTAAGGACTATGTCCAGGACCCATCAGCATCTGGCAGAGTCGGCGCCGGAGGTACCGAAAAGTTCACCTTCCAGGGCGTTGAGGCCGGCACGACCAAGGTTACCCTGACCTATCAACGCCCATGGGAAAGCGCCCCGCCCGCTCAGACTAAAGTCTTCAACGTGACCATAAAGTAACTCCCCACAGACCTCGACAGGGCATCATAAGCCAGGCAGGAGGACGGCAGGCTTACCTGAGCTGTCCTTTTTTCATATCATTTTACCCGCATCCCAGTAACACTCGGAGAGACACGTGGACCAGCATAGTCTGGAAATGCTCGAATTCCCCAGGGTCAGAGAGGTACTGGCATCCCTGACCTCGTTTTCGGTCAGCCGGGAGATCGCGCTCAGTCTTGAGCCGTCTTCCGACCCCGGGGTTGTGAGCACCCTGCTCAGGCAGTCGAGCGAAGCACGCCGGGTGCTCGCCCTGAGGCCGGACTTTTCAATCGGATACGCATCCGACGTCCGCGAACCAGCCCGAATGGCATCTAAAGGTAAGGCCTTAGAGCCGCTCGTCCTGGTGGATATCTGTCGCACCATGGCCTCAGCACGACTGGCCCGCTCGGGCATCGAAAAGCTGAAAACTGAAGCGCCGGCTCTCTGGAGCATCGCCAGCCAGATAACACCCCTGCCGCACCTCGAATCCGAAATCAGCCGATGCATCTCACCAGAAGGCGAGGTCATGGACAGTGCTTCGGAGAAGCTAGCCGGCCTGCGGCGTAGATTGCGCGCCGCCCGTCAGGAACTGGTAGAACGTCTCGAGGCCATCACCCGCTCCCGCCGCGGCCAGCGGATACTGCAAGAACCCATCGTTACCGAGCGCGACGGCCGCTTCGTAATTCCGGTCAAGTCGGAGCTACGCACCCAGGTCAAGGGTATCGTCCACGACGTCTCGAATACCGGCGCCACCACCTTCATCGAACCATTGGCCACGGTCGACCTGGGCAACGAGCTCCGTGAACTTGCCGTCCAGGAAAAGTACGAGGTCGAGCGCATCCTGGCCGACTTAAGCGCCCTTGTCGGTGAGAGCGAAGCCGCTATCGGCACCAGCGTCGTCAGCCTGGCCCATCTTGACCTCGCTCTGGCCAAGGCCCGCTATGCTCAGCGACTCAAGGCCACCGAGGCTGGCATCACTTTCCCCGAGCCCGATAAGCCAAAAGCGAAATGGAACGTCCTGCGGCTGGTCAATGCCCGCCACCCCCTCCTGAAAGGCAAGCCGGTGCCGATGACGGTTGAAATCGGACGGGACTTCTCCACGCTTATCATCACCGGCCCTAATACCGGTGGCAAGACAGTCGCCCTCAAGACCATCGGTCTGCTCACCCTGATGACCCAGGCCGGCCTGCCGATACCTGCCGCCGAAGAAAGCTCAATACCGGTCTTCGACAGCGTCTTTGCCGATATCGGTGACGAGCAGAGTATCGAACGCACCCTTTCCACCTTTAGCTGGCACGTGGGCAACATCAACCGCATCATCCACGAATCGACCGCCTCCAGCCTGGTCCTGCTCGACGAGCTCGGCACCAGCACCGACCCCGTCGAGGGCGTCGCCCTGGCCCAGGCGATACTTCTCCACTTCCTATCACGCGGCACAATGGTTGTGGCTACCACTCATTTCAGCGACCTTAAGGTCTTCGCCCACACTACGCCGGGTGTTGAAAACGCCTCACTGGCCTTCGACCCGGTAACGCTCTCGCCAACTTACCGTCTCATCACCGGTGTCCCCGGTGGGAGCAATGCCCTGGCTATTGCCGCCAGGCTCGGACTGCCGCGAGAGATAATCGAAAGCGCCCGGGCGGTCATGGCCAAAGGCCCCCAGCAAGTTGAAGTAATGCTGAGTGACCTCTCCAGCGAGAAAGAAAGGGCAGAAATGCTCCGGCAGTCGCTGGAAAACGAGCGGGCCGAAGCCAGAGCGATGCGGGAAAAGCTGGAAAGCGATCTGGCACGTCTCCGTGATGAGGGAAAGCGCCTTCTCCAGGAGACTCGCGACCGGCTTATGGAGGAGGCCGCCGGTCTCCAGCGCCAGATACGCGAGGCTGAGGCCGACCTTAGGAAGTCGAGGTCACGTGAATCAACCGAGCGTGCCCGCAGGGCAATCGCCGAACTCCACCACCATATTGAAAAAGATGCCTGGCAAACGAAAACAGGGGAGCCATCCCGGGAAGAACCTCTGGCCGTCGGCGATAAGGTGCGGCTCATCAACACCAATTTGGAAGGCCTCATAACCCGCATCCTCAATGGTGGCCGGGAGGTCGAGGTACAGGCAGGGCAGACCCGCGTCACCCTGAGTATCCGGAGCGTCGAGAAGATAACCCCGTTCAGTGTAAACGCGCCGGATTCGGTCTCTATCAGGCCGCGCTTCACGGCCCGCGCCATGCCGGTCGAGCTTGACCTGCGCGGCAAGCGGGCCGACGATGTCTTCCCCATCCTCGACAGCTACCTCAACGATGCCTTCCTTGCCAACCTTACCCAGGTACGCATTATCCACGGCTTCGCTACCGGCGCCATCCGGAGCGTCGTCCGCGAAATTGTCAGCAAGCATCAACTGGTCAAGTCCTACCGGCCCGGCAACCGCGAAGAAGGCGGCGACGGCGTAACCGTGGTAAGCTTGTAATAAGCTTGTAAAGAGGAGGAGGGCAGTTGCTTTGCTCTCATTAACGGAGTCACGGCTCAGGCGGAAGCAGGCGCTCGACTGGCTGGCTGAGATTGAAGCCAGGCCGGGCCCGTCGGCATCCGTTTACATACCGCCCGGCACCCTCCTGCCAGAAATCGAGATGACGATGTCCGGACTTCCCGTCGCCGGCGGAATTCCGGCCGGTCTTGCCGAAATTATCGCCGCTTCCCCCACCGGCGGAGCCGTCTTCCTCGGCGAGCATACCGGTGATCTGCTTGTCCCGCCGTTTCCGGTCGCAGACAAACACACCTTCCTCAACCTGTACACCGAGCCGCTCCGTGAGGTGCTATCCCGTGACCTGACCGTGGCAGTCATCCTGCTCCGGCTTGGAATGTACGCCATCGGTCTGTTCCGGGGAGAAAAGCTGGTAGCCAGCCGGGTAGGCACCGGCAATATCCACTCCCGGCACCGCCAGGGAGGCTCCTCCGCACACCGCTTCGAGCGCCACCGCGACAAGCAAATCAAGGAGTTCTTCAGCCGCATCTGCCTCCAGGTCCGCGACCGGCTCGACCAGTATATCAACGAAATCGACTGGATAATCTACGGCGGCACCGAGGAGACAGTCCTTGAGTTCCGCAAACAGTGTCAGTATATTGCCCGTCTCGATGACCGCGTTATCGACCGCCTGCTCAACGTGCGCGAACCAAAGCAGGCCAGTCTCGAAGCTACCATAGAAGATATCTGGTCGAGCCGGGTCATCCACTGGGAGGACTCGCCCTCCTAGACTCCCCCTACAAGATAGAGGACTAACGCCTTGCCCACCCACGGCGGCTACTATGTTCCGAAGAGAGCCGACCCCTTCGACCCGTACCTCGATAACGTCGCCCGCCTTAGTCGGGCCGATACCGGAGGGCATGACCGGTGGCTATGACATCGTGACGTTTAAGGGTAGACAGTCTTCCTTAAAATTACTTACCCTACCAAACGTTTGACGTACGATTACTGCCGCATGGTATAATTACACGCTCCTGCTTTATGAGGAGCAATACAGACAAAGGAGTCACTCATGGGCGGCTACAAGAACCGTATCCTCCGCGTCGATCTAACCACCCGCAAGTTCGAAGAGCAAACGCTGGATGCCGGCCTCATCCACGACTACATTGGCGGCCGGGGCTTTGGCATCAAGCTCCTCTATGATGACCTTAAGCCGGGAATCGACCCGATGGGCCCGGACAACGAACTGATATTCCTGGCCGGCCCACTGGCAAACACCACCGCCCAATCATTCAGCCGATGGAAGGTATTTTTCAAATCGCCCCTGACCGGAGGCTATTTTAAGTCCTGCGGCGGCGCCCACTGGGGCTCGGAGCTTAAAGCCGCCGGGCTCGATGCCATCATCATCAGGGGAATCTCCGAAAAACCGGTCTACCTCTGGGCCAAGGAAGGCCAATACGAGCTCCGCGATGCTTCCTACCTGACCGGGCTCGATTGCGACGATACCCATGAATTGATACGCGAAGAACTGCGTGACCCGCTTATCCGTATCGCCTGCATCGGTCCTGCCGGCGAAAACAAGGTCAGGTACGCCGGCATTTTCTCCGACCGCCATACCGCCGGCCGCGGGGGTGGCGGTGCGGTTATGGGAGCGAAAAACCTGAAAGCCATCGCCGTCCGCGGCAAACTGCCGATGGAATACTCAGACGCCGCCGGTTTTGCCGAAGCTTCAAAAGCATGGATGGAGGCCATCCGCACCGACCGCGGCTATCCCCACTTCTCCGAGCATGGCACCCAGGGCACCGCCGGCCTGACCAACTCCCTTGGCATGTACCCGACAAAGAATTTCCGGGAGGGTATTCTTCAAGGCTATGAGGCGCTTGATGGCGCCGAGTTCAAGAAGGTCCGCGTACGCAAGACGGCCTGTCATAACTGCATGATTCACTGCCCCAGCATCGTCCACATTGGTTCCGGCAAGTGGGCCGGTACCTGGTCGGAAGGCCCGGAGTACGAGACCATCTGGGGCTTTAGCGGCCCTATCGGTGTCGCCGACCTTGGTCTGACCGTGGCTGCGGACCACCTCTGCGACCGGCTCGGCATCGATACCATGTCCTGCGCTGTTTCCATCGGCTTCGCTTACGAATTGTACGAGAAGGGCATCATTACCAAATCCGACACCGGCGGGCTGGAGCTTACCTACGGCAACGGTGATGCCGCCCTCAAACTGGTCGAGATGATAGCCGCAAGACAGGGCTTCGGCGATTTTCTTGCCGAAGGCGTCCGTATCATGTCACAGAAGCTGGGGCGCGGTACCGAGAAATTCGCCATGCATGTCAAAGGCCTGGAGTTTCCCGCCTACGACCCGCGCGGCGCCAAGGCCCACGGGTTAAGCCTGATGACCCTGCCCATCGGCGCTGACCACAACTCCGGCTACTCTTTCCAGGAAATCTTCGGTGTGCGTTACAAGGGACAGAAAATCGACCGTTTCGCCGTGGATGGCAAGGGTGAACTGACCAAGTGGAACCAGGACTTCACTGCCACGCAGGAGACCGGCATCCTGTGTAACTTTGCCGGCGGTTACATGCGCGGCAGCCACCAGATGCTTGGCAAGCTCCTCGCCACCGCTACCGGCGTCAAGGACTTCGAAGACGAGGCCTATCTGTGGAAGGTCGGCGAGCGCATCTTCAACCTGGAGCAGATGTTCAACGTCCGCGAGGGCTTCAACCGGAAAGACGATGTTTTCCCTGACCGGATTACCAAGGAGACCTTACCTGCCGGCCCAACGGCGGGCAAAGTATTCGAGGCGGATATTCTTCTTGCCGACTATTACAAACAGCGCAACTGGGACAGCAACGGCATCCCGACCCCGGAGAAGTTGCAGGAACTGGGGCTGGGATTTACCATTAGCAAATAAAGGGGCCCACCCCCCTGCAAAAGACCCGCGGACGGAATGGCCATTGAAAGTCGAGTGCGTCTTCTTCGCCCAGCTCCGTGAAATAGTCGGAGTGCGGCAGAAGCATGTCGAACTGCCCGCCGGCGCCAGGGTCCAAGACCTGGTTGATTTGCTCGCCCGGGAGCACGGAGATAACTTCCGCGATGAAATCAAGAACCTGGAAGGCACCCGTATCCTCGTTGGCGACCGCGAATATTTCCCCGATGAAGTCATGGAGACCCGGCTCAGAGATGGCGATCAGATTGTTTTCCTGCCGCCGATTTTCGGGGGTTAGCCGATAGTCCCTATGATTAGCACATCGCCACATTATCATGTCGTTACTCAGAAGCGCCGGCGACCGGGAAGTTTTGAGGGATATATGATTCCCTTTCAGCAACATGTCTGATATCAAAGTCGAAGTGCTCCTGTTTGCCCAGCTCCGCGAACTGGCCGGCGTCAAGCACAAGACCTATGACCTGCCTGCCGGCACGCTTTTTCGTGCCCTTCTGGACCGTATGACTGTGGACTTCGGCACTGCCTTCCGCACTGAAGTGGACAGCCTTGAGGGCCTGCGCATCGTCTTCCCCGACCGTGAGTGCTCGCTTGAAGAGGCCATGACCGTCCCGCTGGCCGACAACATCACCATTGTTTTTCTACCGCCCATTGCCGGCGGTTGAGCACACACCTTGCGCCGCTACTTCGCTTTTTTCGGCGTCAGCCTTGCCCTCTTCCTGGGCTCGGTCAACATCACCGCCATTACTGTAGCTTTCCCCTTCGTCATCGACGAGCTCAAGATATCGGTTGTCCTCGGCGGGTGGATTCTTAATGCCTTCCAGCTCACCCAGATTGCCCTGATACCGCTGGCGGGACGCCTCAGCGAGACCATGGGCCGACGTTCCTCATTCCTCTTATTCACCAGCGTTTTCACCGTCGGTTCGGCTTTATGCGCCGTGGCGCCGGATGCTTACTCACTCATCTTCTTCCGCATCGTCCAGGCCGCCGGCGGCGCCGGTTTCCTGCCCTCGGCCGCCGGCATCGTCAGTGACGAATTCCCGCAGTCGCGGCAGAAGGCCATCGGGCTCTTCAGCAGTGTCTTCCCCATCGGCAGTATCATCGGCCCCAACCTCGGTGCCGTGCTCATCAACGCCTTCGGCTGGCGTGCCACATTCAGTGCTACCGCCGCCATCGGCGTCATCGTCATAATTATGGCCCGCTTTCTCCTGCGGCGCGATTCAGCGGCTAGGAACGTCAGATCCTGGCAGAGCCTCGACTTCGTCGGCGCCGGTTGGCTGGCCGGATTCCTCTTCCTCTTCATGCTCGGCCTGACCCAGCTTTCGAAGGTAGGCAACTGGCAGGCATGGGCCGTGGCCCTGCCCTGCCTCCTGGCTGGCGGTGGGTTCCTTTACGGCCTTATCCGGCGCGAGCGCTCATCACCAAATCCTATCCTTGACCTGAATGTCCTCCGCGGGCGTCCCTTCATGGCCGCCAATATCTTCAATACCGTCTATGGCCTCTGCGCTTTTGGCATTTTTACCCTTATCCCCCTGTACGCCATCACCACTTACAACCTCACCGTCATCGAAGCCGGCCTCGTCCTGACCCCGCGCTTCTTTGGCATGATGGTGGCCTCGACCGTCACCAGTCTCCTCATCAACCGCTGGGGCTACCGCGGCCCGATGCTTATTGGTTCCACAATCATCGTCCTTTGCCTGGGCGCCCTTGCGGTGCCGCTGTCCGGGGCGGAGGTGTTCAACCCCACAACTATCCTTGTGATTATCATGCTCTTCACCGGCGCAGGCGCTGGCATGTCCGCTCCGGCGGCCAATAACGCCTGCATCGAGCTTCTGCCGGAGCATATACCGACCATTACCGCCCTGCGCTCCATGTTCCGCCAGCTCGGCGGCGCCGTGGGAATCGCTATCAGCACCGTCATCATCCAGGGCATGGGCGGCTCGGCTCTTTCCTTCACCGTGGTCTTCGCCCTCTGGGGGACGGTGATGCTGGCCGCCATCCCCACTATATTCGCCATGCCGGCCAGCCCTGATGATTCGTCCGGAGCGATCAGGCCACACGAGACCGCTATTTAAGTAAGTCGGCCATCGCGATTGGCGCCGACTTTCGCAATGACCATGCACGCGGATTGTTGGTCAGTCCCCTGTAAGCTATAATCTTTCCGAACTGAATTGGTGGTTGACCCACCATCCCTTGATGAAGGACTCAAATGACTTCGCCATACAACCCTGTTGAAATCGAAAGGAAGTGGCAGGCACGCTGGGCGGCAGACCGGCTTTACGAGGTCTCCGAAGACTCGCCCAGGCCAAAATACTACGCCCTGACGATGTTCCCCTACACTTCCGGCGACCTCCACATCGGCCACTGGTACGCCATGGCCCCTTCCGACGTCCAGGCACGCTATAAGCGGATGCAGGGATTCAACGTCCTTCACCCCATGGGCTTCGATGCCTTCGGCCTGCCCGCGGAAAACGCCGCCATCAAGCACGGCATCCACCCCCACAAATGGACCATGGACAACATCGAAAACATGCGGCGCCAGTTGAAAACAATAGGGGCCATCTACGACTGGCGGCGCGAGGTCATCACCTGCCTCCCCGACTACTATAAGTGGACCCAGTGGCTCTTCCTTAAGCTCTATCATGCCGGTCTGGCCTACCGCGCCAGCGCGCCGGTCAACTGGTGCCCGAAGTGCCAGACCGCCCTGGCCAACGAACAGGTTGTCGGCGAGGGCGTCTGCGACCGCTGTGAAACGCCGGTAATCAAAAAAGACCTGGAGCAGTGGTTCTTCCGCATAACAAAGTACGCCGAAGAACTGCTCGATATGTCGCAAATCGACTGGCCGGAAAAAATCAAGACCATGCAGACCAACTGGATTGGCCGTTCCACCGGCGCCGACATCGACTTCCCGCTGGAAAAGCCCATCGGCGGCCAGAAGGCCATCCGCATCTTCACCACCCGGCCCGATACCACCTTCGGCGTCACCTTCATGGTGCTGGCGCCGGAACATCCGCTAGTACCGCACCTGACCACACCGGCACAGAAAGCCGAAGTCGAAGCCTACATCGCCCAGACACGCCGCGCCACCGAGGTCGAGCGCACCACCGCCGAGCGAGAAAAGACCGGAGTCTTCACCGGCGGCTACTGCATCAATCCGGTGAACGGGGCGAAAGTGCCGGTATTCATCGCCGACTACGTCCTGCCCACCTACGGCTACGGCGCCATCATGGCCGTCCCCGCCCACGATACCCGCGACTTCGCCTTCGCCAAGAAGTTTAACCTGCCCATCCCGGTCGTCATTTCGCCGCCGGGCTGGGAAGGCCGGCCGCTGGCCGAGGCTTATACCGGAGAAGGCGTCATGGTCAACTCCGGCCCCTTCAACGGCATGCCCAGCCCGGAATGCCTTAAGAAAATAACCGCCTGGCTGGAAGAGAAAGGCTGGGGCAGGTACGCCGTCACCTACCGCCTGCGTGACTGGCTCGTCTCCCGCCAGCGCTACTGGGGTGCGCCCATACCGATCGTCTATTGCGATACATGCGGCACGGTACCGGTGCCGGAAAAAGACCTGCCGGTGCTCCTGCCGCCGGACGCCGAGTTTAAACCGACCGGTGAATCGCCGCTCAAATACCACGCCGCTTTCGTCAATACCGAATGCCCGAAATGCGGAGGAGCAGCAAAGCGCGAGACCGATACCATGGACACCCATATGTGCTCGGCCTGGTACTACCTGCGCTATACCAGCCCGAAATACGATAAGGGACCGTTCGAGCCCAGAGCCGGAAGGTACTGGCTGCCGGTCGACCTTTACACCGGCGGTGCCGAGCACGCCGTAATGCACCTGCTCTATGCACGCTTTTTCGCCAGGGCTTTGCGCGACCTCGGCCTGCTCGACTTTTCCGAGCCGTTCAAGAAGCTCTTTAACCAGGGCACCATCATCTACCAGAAAGCCAAGATGTCCAAGAGCAAAGGCAACGTGGTCAACCCCGACGATTACGTCGATACCATGGGCGCGGACACGATACGCGCCTACCTCATGTTCGTCGGCCCCTGGGAGCAGGGCGGTGAGTGGATGGACAACGGCATCATCGGCATGAACCGCTGGCTGCACCGGGTATGGAACCTGGTGGAGGAGCCGTACACCGGAAACCACGTCAACTCCGAAGCCGAAAAAGAGCTTCTTCGGCGCACCCACCGGACGGTCAAGAAGGTCAGCGGCGATATCGAGCGTTTCCGCTTCAATACCATGCTGGCGGCACTGATGGAGTTCACCAACCACCTGACCGATGTTCGGGAAGCCGGCTCGGTGGCCCCGGAATCATGGAACAACGCCATCACCACCCTGCTCAAGCTCCTTGCTCCAACCGCCCCACACCTGGCAGAGGAGCTGTGGCAAAGGACAGGCGGGCAGTACAGCATCCACAATCAGTCATGGCCATCGTGGGACGAAGCTCTGGCCAGAGAGGAGGAAATCATCCTGGTGATCCAGGTCAACGGCAAGGTGCGCGACCGTATCAGTGTACCGGCCTCTATCTCCGAGGAAGCTGCCACCGGCCTGGCGCTTGGCTCGGAGCGCATCAAGCCCTTCCTTAACAACCAGAAGCCCCGTAAGATAATCTACGTGCCGGGGAAGCTGGTGAATATCGTTGTCTGAAACGGGATGAGCGCAACCGATATCGCCGCCAATCTGGAGAAGCTAAAGCAGCGTATCGCCGGGGCCTGTGAGCGGGCCGGCCGATTACCATCGGAGGTAACCCTGATAGCCATAACCAAGACGGTGCCGGTCCCACTAATACGGACGGCCTTCGAGGCAGGAATCCGGCAGTTCGGCGAAAACCGCGTTCAGGAAGCCGCGGGCAAGTTCGGATGGTTGACCGATATCAGAAAGGCAATCACCTGGCACATGGTTGGCCGTCTCCAGATGAACAAGGCGCGCAAGGCGGCGGAGCTATTTGATGTTGTCCAGAGCGTCGATTCCGTCAGGCTGGCGGAGGCCCTGGACCGGCGAGCGTCACGGCGCCTGCCAGTCCTGCTGGAAGTAAACGTATCCGGAGAGGCGACCAAAGGAGGCCTTGAGCCAGACGATGTCGCCGCAGCGGTCAAAAGCATCAGTGCACTGCCGAACCTGGAACTGCGCGGGCTGATGACCATCGCACCCATCGTCACTGAACCTAACGACGCCCGTCCCTATTTCCGCCATCTCCGGCGACTGCGCGACGACCTCGGTCTGAAAGAGCTATCCATGGGAATGACCGATGACTTCGAAGCGGCCATAGAAGAAGGTGCTACGATGATACGTATCGGGCGGGCGATATTCGGAGAACGGCGCTAGAGAGTCCGGGAGGACATAGCCCTCTTGTGATTAGACCGTTTTCCCTTCCCTACGGTATTGAAGAGGGCGCAACCCTCTTTAAGACTAAACCATCTCCTTCTCTATGAGAGAAGGGGCAGGGAGACAAGTATGAAAATCGCATTTATCGGCGCCGGCACCATGGGCGAGGCTATGATTAAAGGCCTCATACGCAAGAAGGTATGCGCTCCGGGAGACATTATTGTTTACGACGTCAAGCAGGCGCGGCTTGACGAAGTCGCCAGAAAACACAGGGTCACAGCCGCCGTAACGGCAGAAAAAGCTATCGCCGGGGCTGACATCATTGTCATTGCGGTAAAGCCTCAGGATATCAAGGGACTGCTTACCAAGCTTAGAGACGAGATACCACGGAGGACTTTGATTCTTTCCATCGCCGCCGGCATTACTCTCGACACTCTAACGCATGGTTTAAGACACACCGCCGCAGTGCGCGCCATGCCGAACATGCCAGCACAGATTGGTGAGGGCATGACCGTCTGGACGGCAACGTCGGAGGTGACCAAAGAGCAAAAGGAGGCGGTCTCGAAACTGCTCGGCGCGCTCGGCGAGGAACTTTACGTGACCAGCGAGGACTACGTCGATATGGCCACGGCGCTATCCGGAAGCGGGCCGGCCTTCATTTTCCTGATGATTGAGGCGCTGACTGATGCCGGTGTCCACATCGGCCTGCCGCGGGCGATAGCGGAAAGCCTGACGCTCCAGACGATTGTCGGCTCGGCCAATGCGGTTAGAAAGACCCGCCATCACCCGGCGGAGCTAAAGAACCTGGTGACCTCGCCCGGAGGCACCACCACTGAAGGACTGAAACAGCTTGAAGGTGGTGGCATCCGGCATTTGCTTTTACAGGCGGTAACAGCGGCTTACGAGAAGGCGAAAAACCTGGGTAAGAGGTAAGGAGACGCCCCATCCGGTTTCTCATTCGCCCAATACCGGCTCCGAAATGACACGATAGAGCAGTTTACACCGCCATGCCTGCCAAGAACCCTTCCTCAATTGCATCCTTGACTTTGCGCGGCCTGACACAGTCGCCGATAACCTTGAGCAACGGCACTTTGCCTTCCAGTTGACCCGCCAGCGTGTTTCGTGGCCTCATACCGGTAGCCATAACTACGGTATCGGCCTCATAGAACACGTAACGGGTCCCGTTAACTCCGGTCCAGACACCTTTACCCGTTATCTCAATCGCCGGAGACGAAGTTTCCATGCGGATGCCTAGGCCGACCAGACGGTCGAGCAGGACCCAGCGGTTGTGCTCGCCGACATCTTCACCAACTTTCGCCAGAGCCTCAAGAACAATCACTTTCTTGCCCCGCGCTGCCAGGAACTCGGCTGTTTCCAGACCAACACTACCACCGCCGATGATCACTACCCGCTCGCCGGCCTGGCGCTTGCCATCCAGTATGTCAAGCGCCACGGCCACGTTTGGCAGGTTAATGCCGGGTATGGCGGGAACCAGCGGCACCGCGCCAGTGGCGACAATCACCGCATCGGGACGCTCTTTCAATATCCGGTCAACGGTAACTTCCGACCCCAGCACAGTCCGGACATGGTTCCGTGCCACCGCCGACTCCAGATACTCCACCAGGTTCAACCACTCCGATTTATGTGGTGGTGTCGCGGCGCGGTGGAGCTGTCCTCCAAGCTGGCTGGCCTGCTCGAATAAAATCACCCGGTGACCGCGTTCGGCCGCCGTCAGCGCCGCCTGCATCCCGGCCGGGCCGCCACCGACGACCACAACCTTCTTTTTCTTCTCCGCCGGTTTCACCGGGCCGGCTTTTTCCCTGCCGACCAGCGGGTTAACAGAACAGGCCAGCGAGAGGCCTTTGGGTAAACATTCATAGCAGAAACAGCACCGGGTACAACGGCGGATTTCCCCGAACCGGCCGTCTTTTGCCTTCTGCGGCAGGTCCGGATCGGCGATGAGCGGCCGTCCCATGGTAACAAAATCGGCCCTGCCCGAAACAATTATACTCTCTGCCAGAAGAGGGTCGGTGATGTTATTACCCGCCGCCACCGGTATGCTGACGGCTTCCTTCAATCCGGCAGCCAGATACACGAAATGGTCATTTGGCACGCACATCTGGTTGCGCGGGGCGCGGGTCTCATGCCAGCCAGGCATAACGGTAATGGCATCGGCCCCGGCATTTTCAAGGATGCCTGCCACCTGTTTCCAGGAATCAAGTCCCTCTCCCCATGGCACCATATCATCTCCGGAAATCCGGCAAATCAGGGGGTAGTCTGTGCCGAGCTTCGACTTTATTCCGGCAACGATTTCCACGACGAGGCGGGTGCGGTTTTCCAGGCTCCCACCGTACTCATCGGTGCGTCGGTTGGTGAACGGGTTGATGAAACGGTTGAGCAGGTTGCCACCGACCACCTGGATTTCAATGGCATCGAATCCCGCCTGATGCGCCCTCTGCGCCGCCGTGACCACCTCCGATCGAATCTGGTGAATCTCACCGGTGGTGAGCGCCCGCACCCGCGGCAGGAAGTCGGCCGCCATAAAGTGCGGGTGCAGGCCATCCCGTGGTATTTCAATTTCGGATGGCCCGACATCCTCCGGGGTTGTGTCATAGCCGCCGCTGGCCCAGTAATCATAAGTAGCCAGTAGCGCTGCGGTTTTTGCGCCAGCCTGATGGATGGCGTCCGTAACCTTCTTCAACCGCGGGACATGCCGGTCATGGTTCAGATTGGCGGTGGCCGGCGCCTGCCGCCGGCTGGGGAATATCGCCTGCAGGGCACCGACCACTATAAGCCCGGCCCCGCCCCGTGCCCGGGCGGCGAAGAAAGCCGCCCACCGCTCCTCATCAACAAGGTCATAACGGGTGGTGATGGCCGGCATGACGATGCGGTTGGGCAACTCCATCGCACCCAGCTTGATAGGCTCGAATAACCTCTGGAGAACAGCTATGAAGACACCCCCCTTTGAGAACGATTCGCCACTGCGCCCTATGGGCCACCATTATAGAATAATCCGACGAATTTATCGTTAATTCCTCGAATATCCGCAAGGGACCCGCGGCAGAACGCTTCTGTGACCTTACGACCGCGGATACCAGAGCCCGGCGGCATTTATGAAGAAGAATGTCCCCACGACCATAATACCGACCAGCGACTGTCATGACTGCGGCGGACGGTGCGTCCTTAAAACTCACGTCGAAGCCGGGTTAAGAGACGGCGGCACAACATCCAGCTTATCAGCACCCACTCATGGCGGCGCGCCAACTTCTGCTTCGACCGCGTTCCATAGTTGAAGGAAATCGGGCCACAGGCGATAATAGAAAGCGCCGCGGATGCCGGAAAGCGCGGCATC
>Ga0185342_1000415_pt1 | contig 22076 bp, 23 predicted proteins | sample ConPoolayeEmetaG_FD_128045 | JGI IMG/M metagenome (GOLD analysis project Ga0185342, IMG submission 128045) | Hot spring microbial mat communities from California, USA to study Microbial Dark Matter (Phase II) - Cone Pool mat layer E metaG... ...
GACATCACCATACTGGCCCGGCGTAGCCTAAGCGTGGCGGAAGTAGGGCAGGGCCAGCACCACCGGTATCAGCAGGTAGGTCATCGTCGCCCAGCCGGGGGCCAGGAAGGCAACGCCCATGGCTACAATTGCGGTCACCGGCACAACGGCGGTGCGCCTGGTGCCGGCAACGGCCGCCGCCCGCGGCAATTCGGGGGGTACCAGGCGATGATTTCCGGTGGCGTACACCCAGTTAAGTAGGTACATACCGCCCACAGCGAACATGTTAAGCCCGAAGACTACCTCAGCGGCGGGTTCGCCCGGATAGTCTCCGGCCAGGTCGCATGAGAACGGTATCAGGACCACAAACATCAGCATGACGATATTTATCCACACGTGCAGACCGTCGGTACGCTCAATAACGTGGAACTGGATGTGGTGCACTACCCAGAACACCGCCAGGAGCATGAAGCTCAGACCATACACGTAGAACTGGTGCCACTGGCCCAGCACCAGACTGCGGATGCTGTGGTCAGATGTTGATGCCAGGCCGGGAAGGGCAATGGTCGTTACCAGCAGGGTCATGGCAAAGCCGAAAATGCCGTCAGTCAGCGCCTCAATGCGCCGGGTGGTCAGGATGCGGCCGATGCCCCCGGACTCTTTACCGCTCATATGCGCTGTCCTTTGTTGACCGTAGCCATGAACAAAGCAGGGATACGTCTCTAACAGAGTTTCCTGATCAGTATCATAAATCTACCAGCTGTGGCCTATCGCTTCCGGCTTGCAGACGGTGTGGCAGGTCTCACCGATGGAAGCCCGGCAACGTTCGTGGCCGGGGCAGAGATGGGCGAGGCGCTTGCGGGCGGACTCTTTAACGGCGGCTTTGGGAGCACCGCTGTCGCCGGTGGTCATCTCGAAGATGCCGGCGGGGCAGGTGGTAACGCACAGGCCGCAGCCGTCACACCGGTTTCGGTCGATGCTGATGAAATAATTGCCGGTGGCGTCGGTATAGCCGTAGTGGACCTTCATCTCCCTTATTTTGCCGCCGTTCAACCGGTCGGCGGCAAACAGCGCTGCACCAAGGGCACCCATCAACTGCGGGTCGGGTGCCAGAACCGCCTTAAGGCCAACCTTCTGCTCAATTTTGGCTACCATGCCCCGGTTCTTGGCAATACCGCCGGTGATGGTGAAGTCGCTCTGAATCGTCACCCGCTTGAGCAGGTTCAAACACCGTGTGGCAATCGCCTCATTAAGACCGGCCAGAATATCCGCCTTGCTCACGCCCTTCCTGAGGGCGGTGATGGCTTCCGACTTGGCAAAAACGGCGCAAATGGTGTTGAAGGGAATCTCGCCTTTCGATTCCAGCGCCAGAGCGCCAATATCGGTCAGCTTAACCCCGAGGACATCAGCGATCATTTCGAGAAAGCGCCCGGTGCCGCCGGCGCACTTGTCGTTCATGACAAAGTTGGTGACCGTACCATCGGCGGTACAGTTGATGGCCTTGCAGTCCTGCCCGCCCATGTCGAGGATGGTCCGCACCGAGGGGTAATAAAACGTGATGCCCCGGGCGTGACAGGAAATTTCGGAGATGTTTTCGTTGGCAAAAGGCACCAGCACCCGGCCGTAGCCGGTAGCCACCACGTAGTTAACATCCTTAAGCGCCAGGCCGGTGCCGTTGAGCAGGCAGTCCATGGTCATGTAAGAGGTCTTGACACTCTCCGGGCCGGTATCGCCAATCTGCGACGAGATAATCTCGCCGTCCTTCATCAGGACACCCTTGGCACCTCTGGACCCGATATCAATTCCCGCGACAATCATTTCTTACCCGCTTCCAGGCTCTCTTTAGCAATAATGGCCGCGCCAAGTGCCGCTACAGTCTGGGGGTTATCCGGCACAATCACCTTGAAGCCAAGCTCCCCTTCGAGTATCCTCACCAGCCCGATGTTCAAAGCCACACCGCCGACCACAGCCACATCCTTTTCGATGCCGATGCGCTTGCACAGGGCCATGAGGCGGCTGACGGTGGCGAAATAAATGCCGGCGGCGATGTCCGGCTTGGGCGTGGGTGGGACGCGGTGCACGTGTGAAATAACCTCGGACTCGGAAAAGACGGCGCAGGTGCCGGAAATATCGGCGCGGCCCTTAGCCTCAAGCGACAGCCTGGAAAACTCTTCCAGCGGCATCTGCATCAGCTTGGCCATGGCCTGAAGAAAAAGCCCGGTACCGGCGGCACACTTATCGTGGTTGGCCCAGTCGGCCAGCCGGCCGCGCTCGTTGACTTTGATGACGGTCGAGGTCTCGGCACCGATATCGATGACCATGCGCGCCGTCGGCATAAGCTGTTTCGCCCCGCGGGCAAGACAGGTGGTAATGGCCTTCTGCTGCTGGGCCAGTGTCTGCGATTTCGCCCCAACGCCGGTAACAACAATTGATACGCCATCACCGGCATTCCCCGCCTTGTCCAGGGCCGATTTGACCGCGCCGCGGGCAACGGCTTCGGTGTCATCCCCGGAGGGCACCACCACCTGCGCCAGCACCCCGACGCCGTTTATCACCACCACTTTGGTGGTCAGGCTACCGATGTCTAAGCCTATGGCAGGCATCTTGTCCCCCTGCCCCTTCCCTTACCGGCGGAAAGGGTTCATTTTCTGAGGTCTTCGTCGTTTAAACTTCCCGCTACCGGGGTTAATCTTATCTTGGACTCGAATGAGAGGGGATTCACCCCCCATGACCCTTACCCTACCTGTCGGCGAGGAACTCATAAAAGCGTTCCAGTTCCTGTCTGATGTCCTCCTCGCCGGCCACGGTGGCATCAACGATGTCCATGCTTATCTGGAGCATCGGTACATCGATTTCCGCCAGGGTTTCCTTCATATAACGGGCGATGCCGCCGAGCTGGCCGCAGCCCATCTGCTGGTACATGACGGCACCGTCCACTTTATGTTCTCTGGCACTCTTCAACAGGCGGTCGGTGGCCCGGCGGTCCAGCGGCCCCCAGCTGCACATCACCGGGTTCATCATCACCTTCCTGGCCACATTCTCCAGTGGGGTCGGGGCATCCAGCCTCCCATCCTCCCACTCCAGAAGGAACGGGTCGCAGACGCTTACCGCCCCGTGGGCCAGGGAGATGCGGTCAATGGCATTGAACAGGCGGAGAGGGGGAAAACCGATGTTCATAGTACGGAACCGCTCCGGTCTGGCCCAGCCCTCACCCCCACGCACCTTTTCCGCCATCTCATCCCTTAAAGCTACCAGATAATCAATCACTCCCGGCATTCCGGAGAAAAGGCAGTCAGCCGTCATGAGCTTCAAAAAGTCCTGCGGCGGCAGCGGCGACGGCACGTTCTTTCTCAACTCGTCGATCTCCCGGAAAAGACGGATTTGCCGGTCAACCTGCCGCATCATCTCCCCGAGCCTGTCTTCGTTTAAGCGACGGTTGGTGCGCTCTTCCAGAAAGCCGACAAGCTCCTTAATCTCATCAAGGTAATGGCCTTCTTCGACCGGCGACTGCTGGAAGGGCCGATCAATAAGGAAGCCGGGGCAACCGTAATGCTCCATGAGATGAATGCCGCTCTTAAAGCTGGAATCGCAGACGACGTCGATCCAGGTAACCAGGTCAACCCCTGGCAGGACCCCGGCATGCATCGCTCCGTAAAAAAGCCGGTGGGCGGAACAGATTTCCTGAGCCATCCGCTTTTCCGCCGACACCGCCAGCAGGTCGGAGACATCGCCGGTGAAAAGGGCAATGAGCCACGAGGTAAACTCGCAATGCATCGGCACTATATCCATGGCCAGCAGGATTTCGTGGGGAAAAAAGATAGTATGGGCAGCAACAACTTCGTTGCGCTCTCTTGCCCGTCCCAGCCGCTCATAGTAGGCCGCAAGCAGGTCGTAGTAGATGACGTCGCTCGGGCGCGACCGGTTGATCCGGCTGAGAAGCCGGCAGGTCCTCACAATGGCACCGATACGGTCTTTGCCTGCCGTAACCGTCATCCTGTCCCCCTTACCTGTCCTCCAGCATTTCAAAAAACTGCTCGAACCGGGCACGCATATCGTCCTCGGTGGTGCTGGTCGGGTCGAGGATATCGCAGTCGAGATTGAGCAAAGGTACGTCAATGCGGTTAAACTCGTCCTTAAAAAGCTTGACGGTGGCGCAGGTGTGGCGGCAGGCGACGTGGGCAAAGTTTACCGCCCCATCGATCCGATACTCCCTGCCGGACTCGGTGAAAAACCTTATAATTGAGTCATCAAGCGGCTGGTACATACGCATCGGCGGGTTGGCATAGCACTTCCGGGCGACGCTCTCCAGCGGGTAGGACGGGTCCAGACTGACCTCAGGCCAGGCGGTAAAGTATGGCTCGGTGACCATTACTGCCCCAAACTGTGCCAGTATTTTTTCGATAGCACCATGCAGGTAAAGCGGCGGGATGAACAAAAGCATCAACCGGAAGCGCTCTGCAGGCAGGCACCCTCTGCCCTGGCCGACCATCTGTGCCAGCTCGTCGCGGACCGCTTCAAGATACTCAATGGCCTCCGGCTGGCCGGTAAACATGTAGTCGACACCGACGAGCTTGAGGAAACTCATCGGGCCGAACGGGCTGGGTACCGCCTTACGTAAATCGGCTATCTCGCGTAACAGTCTTATTTCACGGTCGATACGCGTCACCGTTTCCGAAAGACGGTCCATGTTAAGCTTGCGGCCGGTGCGCTCTTCCAGGAACCGGATGAGGTCGGCCAGCTCGGCAACAAGGTATCTTTCTTCGTCTGCCGAACGCTGGAACGGGTGGTCCAGGAAATAGCCCGGACACCGGTTGATTTTCTCCAGAAGCTCACCGCTCTTGGCAGTATTATCGCAGACAAGGTTTGACCACAGGACCGCATCGGGCCGGGACAGAGTGCCGTTGGCAAAGCCGCCGGCCAGGGCACGGTGCGCCGAGCAGACTTCAGGCCCCAGCCCCTGCTCCGCCCCGGCCGCCAGCATATCGCCGGTGTTCCCCAGAAAAAGGGCGGAAAACCATGTCGTACCCTCGGTATGCATCGGCACGATGTCCATGGCGTAAAGGATTTCCGTCGGGAAAAAGACGGTGTGGGCAACCACCGGCCTGCCCTGAGCCGGAGCATTCAGGATGCGTGTATAGTAGTCGGCCAGCATCCGGTAATAAATGATATCGCTCCTCGGTGTCTGGGGACGCCCCTGCACCATGCGCAGGACCATGCGGGCACTGCGGGCCAGCGACTCGATGCGGCTTTTCTTTTCAGTCACCGTCACCTGCGCTTTGCCTCCAGCATCTCAAGGAAGGCCTGAACCCTGGTACGTATCTGGCCGGAACCGGAGGTGTTATACTCCACATCCAGGGCCAGCACCGGGAAGCCATTCTCCTTGAGACGGTCAATCAACAGGGGCAGGTCGTGGGCATAGGGAACGCAGTAGCGGATTATCTCGCTGACGACACCGTCGACCCGGAAGTCCCGAGCCAGCTGGATAATACGGTTGAAGCGGCCGTCAGAAGGGTACATCCGGGCGCAGGGGAAGTTGTCTAAGTAGCGGCGGGCGATGGCCTCCAGCGGCGACTTCTCACTATCGACCACTACCGGGTCCGACCAGTAGCGGGTGCTGGTGCAAAGCTCATCGGTGACCACCAGTGCCCCGAGCTCCTCAATTGACCTGAGAAAGTCGGCGTTGGTCAGGACACTGCCGACCACCATCAAGCGCGCCCTCGGGGTGTAAACCCTGTCCGACCCGGCCAGTTCGTCGAGATATTCCCCCAGCCACCGGTTGAAGCGCTCCTTGGTCATACGGAAGCTGGCGTTGAGGACCTCCATCGTCTCGGCGCCGCTGATGGGCGGCCGGTCCAGCTTACGGAGCTCGTAGAGCTTGCGCATCAGCGACCGCTGTTCGTTCATTACCTCGATGGAGTGCTTCAAGGCCTCATCGGTAATCTCGAATCCCAGGTATTCTCCGAAGTGCTCCTTGAAGCGGCGGCACTGGTCGTAGTAGAGGGCGTGGGCGCGCTCGGTGGTCTTACGCGGCACCGTCAGAACGTGCCAGAAGCCGGGCTTGAGGTAAATACGCCATAAATCAAAAAGTCGGCGGACGCCGTCGCAGGTCGAGCCGCCGACCACGCCGTCGAGGAAATCGTACTCACCCCGGATGCCGAGCTGGAAACAGGAGCGGGTAAAAGAGCAGTTGTTGATATAGAGATAGGCGTTGCCGTCGTCAAGCTCCATCTCGCGGGAATAGCCGGTAATGCGGATGGGCAGGACGCCCGCGGCGTGGATAACCTCTTCCGGCACATAGGTACAGAGCCAGCCGATGACTTTTTTGCCTGCTTTCTTCCATTCCATGATCTCGGCGGTCCTGGGGAAGGCGGCGTTGACTTCGCGGAAGCGGTCGAGCACGCTAGTCCCGGGCCTAGTTTCAACCACCATGGCTTATCGCTCCTTACTCAAGACTTGAGGCCGTCACAAGACATAATGTTGTAGCGCCGAATTATACATCAGGGACTTCCCCCGGACAAAGCCGGGAACCCTACGAAATAAGCTGTCCGCCATCGGCAACGACCATACTGCCTGTCATGTAGGCGGAAAGGTCGCAGGCCAGGAATAGCGCCACGCGGGCGATTTCGTCTGGAGTCCCCATGCGCCTGAGGGCTGTTCGGGACAGGAAGTCTTTAAGCCATGCCTTCATATCAGCCGGCGCCCCGGCGTTACCCTGTCCCATCGCCTGGCGTGTGCCCTCGGTCATGACGCCGCCCGGGGCGATAGCGTTGACCCGTATCTTATACGGCGCCAGCTCCAGCGCCAGACTCTTGGTCAGACTCCAGAGTCCGCCCTTGGAGGCATCGTAAGCGGCCAGGCCCGGCTTCGACGGCCGGATGGCATCAATGGAGGCGATGTTGATGATGACGCCGCCGCTCCTCTGCTCAATCATCCGGCGGCCGGCCTCACGACAGCAAATAAAGGCGCCTTTAAGGTTGACTGCCAGCACCTTCTCGAAAAGCTCCGGCGTCATCGTATCCATCAGACCGAAGGGGAAGATGCCGGCGTTGTTGACCAGAATATCGATGCCGCCCACGGCTTTGACCGCGCTTTCAACCATCGCCCCGACTTCGGCGCTACTGCCGACATCGCATGGTATAAAGAAGACACTGCGGCCCTGAGCGGCCAGCCCCTGCGCCGCCTTTTCGCCCTTCTCCCGGTTGACATCAGCCAGAACCACGGCGGCCCCGGCCTCAGCGAAGCGGGAAGCGATAGCCAGCCCGATGCCCATGGCACCGCCGGTGACAACGGCGCGCCTGCCCTTAAGGCTGATAAGCTCGGATATGGGGGGCTGCTGCTTCGGCGTGGTCATGTTCGCGGGATTACCTCGCAATTCTAGGTATCATATACAAGCCGGCGCAGGGTGTCAAACGTAGCCCAAACCATCTCGCTCTATCTTTGCGTGTCACGCAAGCGTTAACCATATGCATTGATATGCTAAACTAAAGTTAAACAATCATGAAGCGCCATTCGATTCAGCAGTTCCTTTGCCTGGCCGCCACCGTTCTGGTTATGGCCGGCTTTCTGGCGGCGTGCACACCCCGGGCGGCTCCAGCACTCCCATCGCCATCTGCGCCACTGCCAGCACTACCAAAATCGGTGCCGCCGGCTACCGCGCCCGGGCCGCTGGTGCCTGCACCGCAACCTTCACTCACTCCTCAACCTCAACTGCCGGCCCGGACGGGCAACTTTACCCTGATACGTGATGTCGAGTACGGCAAGGGCGGAGATATTTCCCTGAAGCTGGATATCTACATACCTGAGACGCCGCTAGCCCTGCCAATGCCGGCGGTCATCTTCATTCACGGCGGAGGCTGGGAGGGCGGCGATAAATATCCCGGCCAGATAGCCAGTCTGGTCCGGCGCGGCTTCTTCGGAGTCAGCATTAACTACCGCCTCAGCGGCGTCGCTCCTTTCCCCGCCGCCATTGAAGATTGCAAATGCGCCGTACGCTGGCTTCGGGCTAATGCCGGCAAATATAACGTTGACCCCGACCGCATTGGCGTCTGGGGCGGTTCTGCCGGCGGGCACCTGTCACTGCTGGTCGGCACCGCCGACGCATCAGCCGGGCTCGAAGGCAGCGGCGGCTGGGCCGGCTATTCCAGCCGGGTGCAGGCAGTCTGCTCTTTCTACGGCCCGAGCGACTTCGTTAGCTGGTACCAGGACAACGCCCGCTTCGGACGCACCCTCTCCAGCGCCGAAACAAAGTTCCTCGGCGGCACCATGGAGCAGAAGCCGGAAATCTACCGGCGGGCAAGCCCGGTCACCTGGGTCAGCGCCGATGACCCGCCGCTCCTTCTGGTACACGGCGACCAGGATACTATCGTACCATTCCGGCAATCCCTGATTATGCGCGATGCTTACAAAGCGCTGGGCCTGGACGTTACGCTAATCAGGGTGCCCGGCGCCGGTCATGGCTTCATCAACTGGCCAACCCAGCAGATTGAGCAGGCGGTCTACGAGTTCTTCTTCAAGCATCTGGGGGAAAAGGCCGAACCGGCAGGCGCCGTGGGCTGGCAACAGATACCGACTCCGGCCAGTGACCAGCCTTAGTCCTGACCAATTGTTGGTTGACAGTACCTTCAAGCCTGGTTATATTGTATGTATAGTAGGCATACAGCACTTACATGGACATTACTCTCAATCGCGCAGGCAAGGCGCCGGCGTACCAGCAGATTGCCGATTTCGTCCGCAAGCAGGTCGCTTTAGGACAGCTTAGACCCGGGGAACGCCTGCCGGCGATAAGAGAGCTGGCGCAACGGCTCGGACTGGACCCGGGGACGGTTGCCAGGGCTTATCAGGAACTGGAGCGCGACGGGGCAATCATTGCCCGCGGGCGTAGCGGCAGTTTCATCGCCGAGGCCCGGAGGCTGGGGCGTTCCGAGCGCGGCCATCTGACGGCGGCGGTCGACCGGGCTATTCTGGACGGACTCGGCCTGGGCTTTACCCACGAAGAAATCGCGTCCGCTTTCGCCACGCGGCTGGCCGGCTGGCGGGAGCGCCGGCAATTAGCTAAAAGGCAGCCGGTTCCGGTAAGGACCGACCTTCTGCGCTTCTCCGGCAGTCACGACCTGGCGGTAGAACTGCTGGTCACCCACATGAAATCCCTCCATCCCGGCGTCCGGATTAACACGTCGTTCGTTGGCTCGCTGGGCGGGCTGGTAGCGCTGGAATGCGGTGAAGCCGACATCGCCGGAGCGCACCTGCTGGACGAAGAGTCCGGCCAGTTCAATATTCCGTTCATCAGACGGCTCATGCCCAGCGAGACGGTAGCGGTGATGAATCTGGTCCAGCGCATCCAGGGGCTGATGGTCGCTCCGGACAACCCGAAGCAGATAATCAGCCTTGCCGACCTTAAACGGCCCGATGTGAGCTTCGTCAACCGGCAAAAAGGCTCGGGGACACGCATCTACCTTGATTCCCAGCTCTTACGGCTCGGCATCAGCCCGGACCAGATTAGAGGCTTCGAGAGGGAGGAAACGACCCACGTCGGAGTGGCCGCCGCAGTGGCTGAGGGAAAAGCCGATTCCGGCATGGGCACGCAGTCAGCCGCCGCCAGCGCCGGTCTGGACTTCATCCCGCTCATGAAGGAACGCTACGACCTGATATGCTTGAAAGAACACTTCGACCGCTCTCCCTTGGCCTGGCTGGCGGTAACGGTGAGGAGCCGCGATTTCAAGGCGATGCTCAACTCCATGCCCGGCTACGATACCAGCGATACCGGAGAGGTCAGGTTTGTCGGACCCGTCCCCTCCCTTTCCTCCGAAGGTGAGGGGGCTTCATTGTACGAAGGAGAACGCCGGTGAAGGCAGGCGTGCTGGCTATGGTCTTACTTCTGCCCTTCCTGGCAACGGCCGGCGCTGGCTGTACCACACCCAACGACATCATTCTCGCTACCACCACCAGCACCCAGGACTCCGGCCTGTTGAGCATGCTCATTCCTGACTTCCGGCAGAAGACCGGCTACAACGTCAAGACCATCGCCGTCGGCTCCGGCCAGGCGATGACCATGGGCGAGCGCGGCGAAGCCGATGTCCTGCTGGTACACTCACCCGACCGGGAAATGGAGTTCATGAATGACGGACATGGCATCGACCGCCGACCGGTCATGCATAACGACTTTATCATCGTCGGGCCGGCCGTCGACCCGGCCGGCATCAGGGGGATGAAATCAGCCACCGATGCACTCAAGAAGATTGCCGGTAAGAAGGCCCTTTTCCTAAGCCGCGGGGATAACTCGGGCACGCACCAGCTTGAGACCAGGCTGTGGACTGATGCCGGTATCAACACCAGGGGCGAGACGTGGTACCAGTCAACCGGTCAGGGCATGGGTGCGACACTCCGTGTCGCGGCTGAAAAAGATGCCTATACCATAACCGACCGCGCTACCCAACTGGCAACTGCAGGCAACACCAGGCTCGTCATCATGGTCGAAGGCGACAAACCGTTGCTGAACGTCTACCACGTCATTCAGGTCAACCCGGCCAAATCGGTGCGAATCAATGCCCGGGGCGCCAGGGCTTTCGTCGATTACATGGTCAGCGCCGATACGCAGAAACTCATCGCCCGGTTCGGCACTGACAGGTACGGTTCGCCGCTGTTCTTTGCCGATGCGGGGAAGCCGGAACCAAAATGACACGGAAGGTGGTTTATGGAACTGATCCTTGATGGCATTGTTCAGGGCTTCTGGCTCCTGGTGCGCGGCGACCCCGAGGTCTGGCAGGTGGTCCTGCTCTCGCTGGCCGTCTCCGGTTCGGCCACGGCCATCAGCCTGTGCCTCGGCGTCCCGGCCGGGGCGGGACTGGCCCTGAACCGCTTCCCGGGGCGGCAGGTGATTGTCAGCCTCATCAACACCGGCATGGGCGCGCCGCCGGTAGTGGTCGGCCTGATCGTGACCATCTTCCTCTGGCGGAGCGGCCCGCTGGGCATCCTGCACCTGCTCTACACGCCGTACGCCATGGTTATCGCCCAGTGTGTTATCTCTTTGCCGATAATAATCGGCTTCACCATGGCCACCATCCAGCAGATTGACCCGAAGCTGAGGCTTCAGATCACCGCCCTCGGCGCCTCACGCGCTCAGATGGTGTGGCTTCTGCTCCGGGAGGCACGGCTCCCGCTCCTGGCCGCAGTTATGGCCGGCTTCGGCGCCGTGATATCAGAGGTCGGCGCCTCGATGATGGTCGGCGGTAATATCGAAGGCCAGACGCGCGTGCTGACCACGGCCACGGTAATGGAGACGGGCAGGGGCAACTTCGGCCTGGCCATGGCCCTGAGCTTCATCTTGATGTTGCTGGTCTATCTGGTCAACCTCCTCCTGACCTACGTCCAGCAGAGGAGCCGTGTACGGTGACGACGGAGCCTGTCCTGCGAGCTACCGGCCTGATTATCGACCGCGCCGGGCGGCGGATTCTCGATGTATCATCATTCCAGCTTGCACCGGGCGAAGTATTGACTGTCATCGGCCCCAATGGTTCGGGCAAAACAACACTGGTTCAATGTCTTGCCCTGCTCCTGAAGCCGGACTCGGGCACAATTCTTTATTATGGCCGCCGGATTACCGGCGGGCGCCCGGCCCTTCACCAGCGGCGGCGACTGGCAGTAGTCTTTCAGGAGCCGCTCCTGCTCAGCGGGACCGTCCGCTATAACGTTTCGCTGGGACTCAGACTGCGCGGCTTTGCGCACAAAGAGATAGCAGTCCGTACCGACCGGTGGCTGGAGCGGTTCGGCATTTCCGGGCTGGCCGGGCGTCAGGCCGCCACTCTTTCCGGCGGCGAAGCTCAGAGAGCAAGTCTTGCCAGGGCCTTCGCGCTTACGCCGGACGTCATGTTTCTCGACGAGCCTTTTGTCGCCCTCGATGCCCCAACACGGCAGGCGCTCACCGCTGAACTCAGCCAGGTACTGCGGGAAACTCAGACCACCACGGTCCTGGTGACCCATGACCGCAACGAAGCGGTGGCGCTGGGAGACCGTGTTGCCGTAATGATGGACGGCCAGATCCGGCAGAGCGGCATGCCGCAGAGCGTTTTTGCCCGGCCGGCTGATGAAGCCGTGGCCGCTTTTGTCGGCGCCGATAATATCATGCCGGGTACGGTTGCCGCCCAGAGCGGCGGGGTGGCCGTGGTCTCCGTGGCTGACGGCAGGACTATCGACGCCGTTTCCGACCTTGGAGCCGGCACCTCCGTGGTCGCCTGCCTTCGCCCTGAGGATATCATCCTGACAACGGCTGAATCTCCGGCGTCAGCAACTTCGGCACGCAACCGTCTCCCCGGCAAGGTAATAAGTCTCTCGCCGAGCGGCGCTCAGACGCGGGTACACCTCGACTGCGGAGTCAGTTTGACCGCCCTTATCACCACGCGCTCCTGCCATGAGCTGGGCCTGATGCCGGGGAAAGAGGTTACTGCCTCATTCAAGGCGACCTCGGTCCACCTGATACCCCGGCAGTGAGGGGGCGAAATCCACCCCGCAAGATTGCCACGCTTCGCTCCAGCACGATACAGGTGCAAATATGCTAATATGTCCGGCAATTAAGCCTGCTTCAGCGGAGGGAAGCCATGGTCCACCACAGCCGTCCCGACTATGAAATCAACCAGCTCGCCAAGGAAGAGTCCTGGCGGCTCTTCCGCATCCTCGGCGAGCTTACCGAGGGCTTCGACCACCTCACCGGCATCGAGCCGTCCGTGTCCATCTACGGCTCGGCGCGGGTCAAGCCCGGTGATCCCATCTATGAGAAGACGCGGGATATCGCCTTCCGTCTCGGCCAGCATGGCTTCAACATCATCACCGGCGGCGGCCCGGGCGTCATGGAAGCCGGCAACCGCGGGGCCAGAGAAGCCGGCGTCAAGTCGGTCGGTCTTAATATCACCCTGCCCGAGGAGCAACAGCCCAACCCTTACACCACGCTGACCCTCACCTTCCACCATTTCTTCGTCCGCAAAGTGATGCTGGTCAAATATGCCACCGCCTTCGTTATCATGCCCGGCGGTCTGGGCACGCTCGACGAGCTTACCGAGGTGCTGACTCTCATTCAGACGGGCAAGCTCAAGCCGTTCCCGGTCATCGTCTTCGACAGCGAGTTCTGGAGGCAGTTTATCGACTGGATTCACCATGTCGTCTATCCCAGGGGTTACGTCGATGCCGAAGACCTGAAGCTGGTCCGCGTTTGCGACGAGCCGGCCGAGGTCGCCGATATCGTCAAAGCCTGGTATCAGACCAGGGCATTCACCGGAAGGGAACTGCTGAGCGAGTAACCCGTGCTTAAGCTTACTTTCCACGGCGCCGTCCGCACCGTTACCGGCTCGATGCATCTGATTGAGAATGGGCGCGGCCGTCTTCTGCTTGACTGCGGTCTCTACCAGGGCCGCCGTCAGGAAGCTTTCGAACGCAACCGACATTTGCCCTTTCCGGCGGACAGCATCGACGCGGTTCTTCTCTCCCACGCCCACATCGACCACTGCGGCAACATCCCGCACCTGGTCAGGAAAGGCTTCTCCGGTGAGGTACACTGCACCCGGGCCACCGCCGACCTCGCCGGTATCATGCTCCTGGACAGTGCCCGTATTCAGGAAAAGGACGTCGAGTACGTCAACAAGGTGCGGGCCAGGCATGGCGAGCCACCCACCGAGCCGCACTATACCACCGAAGACGCCGAAAAGGCCCAGGACTGCTTCGTCGGGCACGCCTACGACCGCTGGTTTTCGCCATTATCCGGTATCCGCGTTATGTTCCGGGATGCCGGACATATCCTCGGCTCGGCCCTGACGGTAGTCGAGGCCTCCGATGGTTCGCGCAAAGTCCGTCTGTGTTATGCCGTTGACCTGGGCCGCGAAGACCTGCCGATCCTGCGCGACCCGTTCGTGGTCACCGACGCCGAGGTGCTAATTATAGAAAGCACCTACGGCGGCCGGCTCCACGGCAGTCTGCGTGCCGCTGAGGAGAAGTTAATCCGGGTCGTCAGTGAAACGGTGGAGCGTAAGGGCAAACTCCTGATACCGGCCTTCGCTCTGGAGCGAACCCAGGAACTGGTCTACTGCATCCACCGGCTGATGCTGGCCGGCAAGCTTCCGGAACTACCCATTTTCGTTGACAGCCCGCTGGCAATAGACGCCACCGATATCTTCCGCGCCCATCCGGAGTGCTTCGATGAGCAGACCAACCGCTTTATGCAGAGGGTAGATGACCCGTTCGGTTTCCGCCATCTCCGCTACGTAAGGGACGTTGAAGAATCAAAAAGGCTTAACCGGGAGAAGGGCCCGTTCATCATCATCGCCGCCTCGGGAATGGCGGAACACGGGCGCATCCTGCACCATCTCAAAAACAACATCGGTGACCCCGGCACCACCGTGCTCATCGTGAGTTTCCAGGCGGAAAACACCCTGGGACGCCGCCTGGTCGAGGGCCAGACCAGAGTCCGGATATTCGGCGAAGAATACGAGCGCCGATGCCGCATCGAGGTCATCGACGAATTTAGCGCCCATGCCGACCACCGGGGCATCGTCGATTGGGCCACTAAAGGCCTGGGGCGCTGGAAGCGGGCCTTCGTCGTCCACGGCGAAGAACAGGCATCCCTGGCCATTGCCGGTGCGCTGAAAGAACTGGGCATCCCCGAGGTGGTGGTACCCACCCCCGGACTGAGTGTTGAATTATAAATAGCTAACCATGGCTGTATTCGAAATCCTGGTCAAAGGCTACGCCCGTATCCTGGGCAAGCATAGCTACGTCGCCTCCCCGAATACCGTGCTTATAAAGGAGGGGAACAAGCGGGTACTTGTAGACCCGGGTGCCAACATCGACCTCCTGAAACGCGCTCTCGCCCGGCGCCGGCTCAAGCCGTCGGATATCGATCTCATATTCCTCACCCACTACCATCCCGACCACGTCCTTAATATCCGGCTTTTCCCCAAAACCCTGATTTGCGATGGCTATTCAATTTACCGGGGTGACCGCGCCGAACCCCACCCGAGCCACTACCTGCTCGATACCGATATCGAAATCGTACGGACGCCGGGACACTCTGCCGGGCACTCATGCCTCCTCTTCGATACCGATAAGGGGCGCTGTGCGGTCGCCGGTGATGTCTTTGCCTGGTACGATAACCAGGAGCCCGCCTGCGACTTACGCTCGCTGATTAATCTGTCCGACCCATTCGCACAGGACATGGCAACACTGAAAAAGACCCGGCGGCGGCTCCTGGAAATGGCCGACTGGATTATTCCGGGACACGGGAGACCTTTTCCCTCACCGCGTGCTAAGGACGGTCAATGTTAGGGGAACTGGCCGCCCTCTTCGTGGCCGTCCTTTGGGCGGCCACCGGCCTGATGCTCAAACCCATCAGCACCCGGCTCAATCCCTTCTTTGCCAACCACGTCCGCGTGTTTGCTTCGACCATTGTCTACCTGCCGATTGTTATCACCACCGGCGGCCTGAGTTATCTACTCCAGACTCCGATTACCTCAATCCTTTTCGTTGTCGGCGGGGCGGCAGTCGGTTTCATCATTGCCGAGACCTGTTTCCTGCTGGGGATACGCTACATACCTCTCTCTCATGTCTATCCCATCTCACTTTGCGGCTTCCCTGTCGTCACCCTCGTCATCGCCGCCGTTTTCCTTGGCGAGCGGCTGGCGCCGGCCGCTCTGCTCGGTGTGGCGCTGGTGCTGGTGGGACTTTACCTCACGGCCTTCCCCGGTCAGGGCATCATACCGAAGATTTCCCTGGTCTCGCCTGAAGAACGAAAGGGGCTGGTACTGACCGCGCTGTCGTTCGTCTTTTACGGCGTCAGTATTAATATGACCACGTTCGGCATCAGGGACATGAACCTCGATCTGGCCAATTTCATCCGCTTTGCGGCGCTGACGGTTATTCTGATACCGTTCACCTTTCGTCACTGGACCGATGCCAGACTCCTGAAGACCGAGATGAAGACCATTGGGCTGGCCGCTCTGAACGGGGCCATCGCCATCGGGCTGGCCGGGCGCATTCTACTCTTTTCGCTGACTGAAAGCGGCGCGGCACTGACCTCCGTCCTTACCTCAACCTCGCCCCTGTTTCTCCTGCCGATGTCCGTATTCTTTCTGAAGGAAAGGGTGACGCGCAAGCTGGCGGCAGGCGTCGTTGTCAGCGTTGCCGGTATTTGCCTGGTGTTCTTACCCGGACTGATGTGAACAGCAGAAAACCAGACCCTCCAACTCATCCACGGCCGGCTCTTGCCTATCCAGTTGCTGAATCAGGCCGGAGATAAACCGTTGATGTGCCTGGACTCGTGGTCGATAGCTATCAAGCTTAACCTTGCTATACCGCTATAGAAGACGCATCTGGAGTTTTCGACTACCCGACTCAAAAAAGAGGGCGTCCATCTAAGAAAGTGGTCTGCCAAGAATTGCTTTTCAACGCTGGCCAGCATTCCGGTTAAACCGGTATCAGCCCGGTCAACTCTCTGTTGTTCCAGAATCAGGTACGAAAGAAACTCCAGTTCGGCAGCGATGTGGTCAGGAATATCGTGGAAATCTATACTGATATCAAGCCCGGCTGATTTATATAGTTTGATGACTTCAGAAGTGCTTTGTCCCCAGACAAGTCCTTCATTCAGGTATATGGAACTGTAAGGCGGCGCCACAACCTTAGGATAGGCCACGACAAAAAGACGCGTGTACTCTTTGTCCAGTTCGAGCCGGGTCGTGTCGCGGCCTGGAAACTGCGCCAACCAGCTGGTTATCCCGGCCACGGTTTCACCGGCATCTAAACCCAGACACTGCCACGCTTGAAGGAACTCCTGTAATCTGACGCCCTCAAAAAGCTCAAAAAGGTCGGCGTCAGGGTGAGAAAAACACCGGGACAAAAAGCGGTAGACTACTGCCCGGGCAATGGCCGTCCCCTGATTTTCGCCGGGTGCGTTCTTCATTAGTCATTCGGCCCTATGCTTTTCTTACGTTAACGCAAACGTCAAGGATCGCGCTTCCCATGCAGGCATTGTAAGCATAGGTTTTCCTAGTATCCTCTATCCGGCGCTCCGGGAGAAGCTCCCCATCGCAAGTGCCCTGCCCGTAAGCTACCCGCATGTCTTTGCTCCAGTAGCCAAACCCGTGCTCCGTCAAGACACAATCGGGCCGGATGCCCCTGGTAAGATGCGCCCTTATTTTGAGTCTCTTGCCTGTAGGAGATTCGACCAACACATACCCGCCTTCTTTTACACCGAGCCTAGCGGCCGTATCTGGATGTATGTGAAGGAAGTTTTCCGGCAGGAGTTCACGTAGCAAACGGTCGTTAGAAAGCCTGCCCATCCTTTGCCAGGGCAAATGCTCGGTAAGAACATAATAGGGATATTCGGCTGATGGCTTGGTGAAACGGTCATGCCAAGTGGGTAACGGCTCGTGTCCTTCCTTCTCCAGCACCGTTGAGTAAAGCTCAATTTTCTTGGTAGGAGTGTTGAATTCTGTCTTACTCACCGGTGGCTTCTTATCCTCCCAGACACCTTTGTTATTCTTCAGGTATTCCATAGATGTTCCCGCATCCTGGAGGCGGGCTTCCTCCAGTTTAGTCCAGTCCACTTTGAACTCCGGTTTGCCCATTGCCTCAAGAATGCCGTTGACAATGCTGCCCCATCCCTTCTCCTCCCAGATGGCACCGACCCCCTCCCTGAGCATTATCTGGGGCCACATACAGTGGTATTCTCTCGTCTCAACTCCACTCTTCTCAAGGAAATGCAAATCGGGCAGGACAATATCGGCAAGCTGGCACATTTCGTTGGGATAAAGGTCAACCGCCACGAAGAAGTCAAGGGTTTTAAGAGCCTCCACCATTGTATCCGGGTTGGGAAAGGAGAGAATATTATATCCCTTGGCCAATCCCACCCTGACTTTATAAGGCTCGCCGCTTAGGATACCCCGGGCCAAATGGGCAAAAGCGCCCTTCCGCTTCTTATCCGCCAGAGGGAAAAGTTGCTGGCCATCCACCCGCCGTTTTTCCTTCATCTCCGGATACTTTACCGGCGCGAACTCATCCATGGTGCGGGCTTTGGGTTTCCGATCCAAGTAATAGCCACCAGGTTTCTCTATAGAGCCTACTAGGGCACACATAATGACCTCTGCCTGTGCCGTACCAAACCCATTGGCATATAGAGGGCCACCGGCATCCCGTTTATGGGTAGGGATAATCGCTGGTCTGGTGCTGGCGAACTCGCGGGCAATCCGGACTATATCCTGCGCCGGTACTTCGGATATCCGAGCCGCCCACTCCGGTGTGTACTGCTTCACATGCACAGCTAATTTATCAAAGCCGTAGGTGTATTTGTCAACGTATTCTTTATCGTATAAACCTTCGCTGATGATAACGTTAATCATTGACAGGATAACGGCGAGGTCCGTCCCGGGTCTTATTGGAATCCACTCGTCTGCCTTAGCTGCGGTAAACGACATCCGCGGGTCGAAGAGAACAACCTTGGCGCCTTTTTCTTTAGCCTTAAGAAAGCCCTGCAAATGTGACTGCATCGACTTTCCCGGCTGGTCCCAGCCAAAGCAAAGTAGGTATTTGGCGTTCTCCAAGTCCATCGTCCATGACCGGCCGGCGCCGGTAGCCATGGCCATCCAGGCCACCTCGTGGGTGATGTAGCAGGTATCCACATGACATATCTGGTTGGGTGTGCCAATAGCTTTCTGCAGTCTGGTATCCTGCTCTTTAGGCCTGACGATGAGCAGGACTGATTCAGGGCCGTATTTGGCAATCGCTTCGTTAAACTTCGACCCTATTGTGCGGAAGGCCTCATCCCATGATATCTTTACCCATCCGGGATCTTCATCCTTGCCTTTTTTAGGGTTTGTCCTCTTTAGCGGCCATTTCAGGCGGTCGGGGTCATAGAGCGTCCTCATGGCAGAAGCGCCCTTGACGCAAAGATGACCTTCGCCGCCCAGGGCATCCGCCGGATTCCCCTCTATCCATTTGATGCGTCCGTCCTTAACGTATGCCTTCATGCCGCAGGTGTTGTCGCACACACCGCAGGACTGGTACAGAACTTTGTCCCAGATGATTGGCTTAGTCTGACCGCCGTTGCGGCTAAAAGCTTTTAGTTCTCTATCCAGAATCGACGGGAATACGACTATACCTGCCGCACCGACCCCACTCGCTTTTATAAAGTCTCTCCGGCTAAGCTCCATGGAACAGCCCTCCTAATTTGTGTGGTTGCGCAATTACGTAAATACTAACCGGCTCTACTGCTCTTTGCAGGAAATTGCGAGACAGCGTCCAAGTAGTTTCACTTATGGCGACAGGCATTTTAGCGCATGCCAACCGCCAATGCAATGGGCTCAATTGCAGTATTGTGCAATCCCGTGAGCCGGAGTGTAATTTCTAAAGCACTGGGGTACAATAACATCGGGGGCAGATATGCCTTCCAATTCCTTTCAAGGAAGCGGGCTAAGGCATGATTAGATTTTGTAATTGCGCCAAGGCGCTTACCGATGATAGCCGGGTAAAAATGCTAAAACTACTGACAGAGAAGGATATCTGCCTGTGTGAGATGGCGGAGATATTCCCTTTATCCAAGTCCCAGATATCAAGGGATCTCAAAATATTATTCGATGCCGGGTTTCTAAAGCGCTGGAACGATGGAAGGTGCGTCGTTTATATGGCCGACCGGGTAAACAGCGACGAATATTGTCGGGCACTGCTCGAACTAATCGCCAACTCATTCAACGACGATGAGTCAATCCGTCTCTGTAGAGAGAAATTGCAGAGAGTAATCGACAGCAAAGTGCGGGAAAGAGCAAAATAGGATTATACCTCCTGACAGTTCTCATAGACATTGTTAGCCGCAGGCTACCGTTGGCTCTCACTCAAGCAACTTGACAAGCGCCTGACGCAGGTCAGCATACTCTGACGTCAGGAGCGGCGGACATTCATCAGCGCGGCGTTTTCCCTTGGCCACTTTGATGGCAAAGGCGGTGCATTTGGCTTCGCCGCACTGTTTACAATCAGTACCCGGCAGGAGCTTGCTGATCGCCAGCCAGCTTACTTCGGTCTTTTTAAGCTGGTCACTGCCCCAGGTCTGCGCCAGCTTCCAGGCGATTCTGTAAACGATGGGCGGTTCTGTACAGGCTCCCATGTCGTACAGGGTGTAACCCATGAATTCGGCCGGCGATTCCTGATAGCACGCCCTCACGGCTTCAGCTACACTGTTCATATTCAAGCCCGGGAGACTGCGGTCGGTGGCTCCCGGCCTCGTCAGCATATTGACAACGGTCACTATCTGGTCACGAAAGCGGGATATAACGTCTTCCGGCAGGTTAGCGAGGTAGGCGGTCGGCGCATTAGACCCGATGATGCGTTTAGCGGCATCTACTCCGTTATCTTTCAAAGCCATGATGGTTTGCCCCGGCAAATGACCTGCTGACTCGCGGCCGCAGAGGATAAGGTAGCGGATATTCGGGTTGGCCACAATGTTACAGAGTACCTTCTCAAGCCCGACATTCTCCGTCTGGAGCATGCCGGCCAGGGCGGCCCCGGCGTCAAGCCCGGCCATAACCAGCTCCTGAAGGTCAGGCGGGATAGCAAAATCGAAGGTGTCCAGGATGACGCACACCGCCGCTGGTGAGAAGTCGTTGCCCCGGGTGTAGCGTCCCGGCTCAGGCGGGTATTCGGGCGGCGGGTTAACCTTCAGCACAAAAAAACCTCTCCCGAACGTTAACAGCAACTGGCCATTATGTAGACCAGCCGGATGCAGTCACCGTCGTTAAGCGGCGAGGAGATGCCCTCTTCCGGCAGGTCCCTATGATTGAGCATGACGTAAACGCTCGGCCGCAACGCTCCGTTGCCGTCAAGAACTCTGGCAACGTCAAAATCGGGCAGACTGCGGCCAAGTCCAAGAATACAGTCACGCACCGTCGGCGCCGCTTCGACGTTTGCGGTTACCCAGTTAATCTCATTCCGGCCAAGCAAATACGGGTGAACGATCACCTCGACTCCCATACTCATGCCCCCGTTCTAGCCGACGGCAAAATGCCCATCTCGTTCTGCGCGTTCTGCAAGGCTGAATTAGCTTGCTTCACCCGACAGCGATTCCCTGACACGCCGCACGATACGGGCAACATCCCGGGAGGCCAGCTTGAAATCATGGTTCTTGGTTATGCCTTCATCGGTGACGCAGATCCAGTCCGTTACGGTTATCCCGGCATGTTCAAGGGCCCTCTTAGCACAGGCGGTGCCGCAGCCGTCCAGAGCGACGACCCTTTTCGCCGCCTTGCCCGTATCAATCATTACCTTATCGTGAGCACCGATTCCTGCCAGGCAGTAGATTATTGCAACACCCTGCTCGGTGAGACGCACAGCCGCCTGGTTGGCAATCTGGCCGCAATTGGAACCTCCAGAGCAGGGGAAAAGCAATATCTCACTGGCCTGACAGGTGCATTTCGAGCCACTGGTCGGAACATAACCTTCTACCATACTAACCCCCGTTTCCCATTATTGCTGTTTCTTTTCTGTAAGCCACTTCTTTACCTCCTGCGGAGTGGGGATCCTGCCCTCGCTGACCTTAACTCCGTCGATAATCACCGCCGGCGTCATAATCACTCCCCTGGCACTGATCATCTTTATGTCCTTGATTTCGTTGACCAGAGCATCCTCTCCGGGTTTCATACCGAGCTCTTTAAGCGCCTGTATGACATTCTTCTCCGTCGCCTGACACTTGGGACAACCGGTGCCACATACCTCAATTAACATTTCAATACCTCCTTACTATTGTCGGGACAATACTGCCGACAAATAATTTTGCCATACAATCTGAATCAGTCCATGATAAACCCGGCAACCCAACCCACCAGCGTCCCCAGCATAATAATGGTAGGAACATAGACCAGGGCCTTCTTAACACCGAAAACCCTAGCGACCGCAATCCAGTTAGGCAGGCTGATGCCAGGTCCGGTCAGCAGGAGAGCCAGAGCCGGGCCCTTACCCATACCGAGGTTCATCAGCGTATCCACAAAAGGCGCCTCGGTCATGGTAGCGAAATAGGTGATGGCTCCGATCATGGTCGCCAGGAATGATTGACGCAGTCCGGCGCCGCCCAGCCAGGTCTT
>Ga0185342_1000416_pt1 | contig 22041 bp, 17 predicted proteins | sample ConPoolayeEmetaG_FD_128045 | JGI IMG/M metagenome (GOLD analysis project Ga0185342, IMG submission 128045) | Hot spring microbial mat communities from California, USA to study Microbial Dark Matter (Phase II) - Cone Pool mat layer E metaG... ...
CGTTCTCCTACATTATTTTTCCCTCAGCCCCACAAGAAACGCTACAAAAAGCAGGATCAACCAGAAAAAAAGCCCAGTTTATCCGAATCTATAGTCCTGAGGAAGCCATCACTCTAAAACTGAGGGAAGACCGTGAGGAGCCCTTCGACAGAGTATATGAGATGGGCCTAGCAATTTTGGAGGCTAAAAAGAGAACTTCTAAATAACCATTCTTTAAGCGGCTACAGCTACACTTTCCACTTTGGGCTATGGACTTGATGCATTTGGAAATTTTGGGGATGGTTTCGATTAGGCGGCTGGCCTCTTGAGGGTTTCGATTGTTTTACAAAAAGAGGCTCAAAGGACTCCTCTTGACAAAAGAATAAAAAGTGTAACTGGAGAAACAGCGCACAACCCCGGGCCGCCAAACAAGCCGAAAAACTATTCACAAACAGGCTGCGCCAGAAATTTTTTACTTCCTTTTTTTTCAAAATTTGGGGAAAAAGGTAAATAGTTATTTTCGATTCTGTTTTCAGGTTTTCATTTATTTGAATTGGTTAGAGGTGGTTCCTGTTGGAGAAGTATCCCTGGTTTAATGAAAGGCAAAAAAGGCTTGTTGATGAGGTTAACGAATTTGTGGATGAAATAACTCCCAGAGCTTATGAGGCTGCCGTTAAACAGGAGCATCCCCGGGATCTAATTAAGATGGTTGCGGAAAAGGGATGGTTTGGGGCCCTTGTACCAGAAGAGTATGGCGGTATGGGAAAGGAAGTTGGGGTAACAGGTTGCCAGATTATTTGTGAGGGTTTGACTCGAGCCGGGACGATAGGCGGCATATATAGTGCGACTTCCTTCGGCGGTGTGGAGCAAATATGTATGTTTGGTACAGAGGAACAGAAGCAGAGGTGGCTACCTAAAATTGCCAGAGGTGAGCTACTGGGAGCCATAACTCTCACAGAACCATTTGTGGGCACTGACGCTGCAGGTATCAGAACCACAGCCAGACGCGATGGCGACTACTATATATTGAATGGGAAAAAAAGGTTTATTTCAAACTCGGGAGTGGCAGACATTTACATGGTGTACGCGAAAACCAGCGAAGACCCCAAAGATAGAGCATCCTACAAGCATTTATCAGCTTTCATAGTTGAGAAGGGTACTCCAGGCTTCACTGTTGAGAGAATAAATGAATTGGCTGTGTTTAGAGGCATACGTAACGGAATTTTGGATTTCGACAACGCACGGGTCCCAGCATCCAACATGCTGCTGGGAGAAGGAAACGGCTGGGGAGTTATGACTGCGGGTTTAAACTTTGAGAGGCTAACGGTGGCAACCCAGATAATTGCGGGTATGAGGGAGGCCTTAAGATATGCGCTATACTTTGCAACTAAGAGGGTGCAGTTCAACCAGCGCACCATAGATTTCGAATCCAACCAGTACAAACTGGCAGACATCATAATAAGGCTGAAAACCGCCAGACTCCTTACCTATTACGCCGCATGGATGATGGACCAAGGATTAAACCCGGTAGTTGAAGCCAACGCAGCCAAAATATACGCCACAGAAGCCTGCAGGGAAGCGGCTATAGACGCACTCCAAATCATTGGAGGAGACGGCTTCACAAAGTTCTACCCAGTAGAACAGATACTGTTAGACGCCAAAATATTAGAAGTTGGTGCGGGTACCAATGAAGTTCTCAGGAGGCTATTAACTGCCCAGGCTAGAAGAATTATGGCTGATGAGCTTAAAGCTCCCCGAAGGCGGATACACAAGGAATTGAGGATCCCGATACCCTATTATAAGCCCTCACCAGAATTTGCTCCAAAAAAGGTTCCCAAAGATTTGCAGGGCATGGAGGAAGCTATTCTTGAGGCTCTAGCAGCAGACTACTTTGTTAATCCCGGTCTCCACATGAAGAGGGAAGAGTTAATCGAGGACACAGGACTCGACGAAGAACAGCTTGACGAAGCCCTAGTATCGCTTGAGGAAAAGAAACTGGTTGATCTCTACAGAACAAGGCAGGGCGTAATAATACTTGCAAAAGCCACCTACGAAGGTCTCAAAAAAGCCAAACCCAAAGAGTACTACCAGTGGTATCCACCCTGGAGCAAGGAGGACGAAAGATTCTAAGACTACACTTCTTATCCTTTTTATTGCCTTTGTTAACCTGATTCTAGAGCGGCTTGGCAACCAGCAACCAGAGCTTTCAAAAAGTCTTCTGGACTAATTTCAGATGTTTCCCAGTTGGGTTTCTGGTAAGCTGCCTTTATCTTTTCCAGCATAGTTTTTTCATCTTTTGCTGAGACGCCCTTTAGGGATTCCTCCATCTCCCTTAGAACTGGTACGGGTTTAGCGTAAAAGTCACCACAGAAAAACATGTCCTTGATTATTCCTTTGCTATCTAGTAGTACTCGGCTCTCTACCAGTTTGCGTGACTTGTATCTACCGATACCATATTTGTGGTCGGGTGGAATTTTTCCGAATCTTCTCTTGCTGGAAACGGCGAACATGTGTTCATCGGATTGAGCCTTTACTGCGAAGTCTTCGCACATTTCCCACTCTTCTTCAGTGTACTCACCGATTCTGAATTTTACACCAAAAACTTTTCCAAAAGCCTTATAGGCGGCGCTTGCAAACTCATAGGGATCTGGTCTGTGTCCAGTTTCGGCCTCCACACCACCCTGATACTCTCCAAAAGATTTTATCTTCTTATCTTTCCACTTCTCCTCTGGTATTCTAGCTATCTGTGGCAATAAATCGCTGCTAATATATCCAGGGAAGTTGGAAGAATTAATTAGATATAATCCGCCCACTTCCGTAACTCCTACGGCTCCCATTTTTCTACCTGAACGCTCAGCCCTCACATCATCCGGAGGATAATACTTGGCATCTTTAACACCCAGAATCTTGTACATTTCTGTTAGTGCGGTTCCAGACTTGTAAAATGCTTCCTGCATACTTGAAAAAATAGTTTTATCAGCCAGTATTCCGATGCCCATGAACCCCTCTGGGTCTAAGAAAATTACTCCTCCGCCCATACCCTCAAGTCTCCTGCAGATTTCAATATTGTGCTTTTTTGCCAGTTCTAGGTCTATATCCGTGTCTATGTCTTGGAAGTAGCCTAGAGATATGCTGGGTTCCGGAAAGTACCATACTGAGATTCCATTTGGCACTTTGCCCTGCATTCTGAGGCTTATGGATGCTATACTCATACCTAAAATTCTGGTTGCGGTTCCCTTAGTGAAAAGGGTGAATTTCATTTCGTTGCTTTTCCAATCTTTAAGCACTTTTCTCCCTCCAAATAGGAATAGATTACTTTTATTATATCGTTATAATATTAAAATTTATCTACGGAAAAAATTTTGAGATTTTGTTTCTCTCTAGTAGTTTATTGTAACATTAAGTCCGTAGGACTCTATTATGTTTTTTATCTCTTTGAGTTCTTCCTCACTTAATGGTTTGGTTCCAGTAAAGGGGTATTTTCTGCCTAGAAGCTTGTATTTGTGTCTTCCCCATTCGTGATAATTTAAAATTGATACTTTTTGGAATGGCCTTTTGGATAGAAATTTTGCTAGGGTCTCTATGTATTGGCAGGAATTGTTGAAGTTGGGGATAATGGGAATTCTTGCCCAAACTGTTACTCCCTTTTTCAGAATTTTGTCTAAGTTCTTTAGAATCAGCTCATTACCGACACCAGTGCCTTTCTGATGTATTTCTGAGTCTAGATGCTTTATGTCGAAAAGAACTAAGTCCGCATAATTGGAAACTTCATTTAACGCCTCCCACGCAGCGTGTCCGGAGGTGTCTAGGGCAGTGTGTAGTCTTCTATCCCTACACTCTCTTAGCAGGTTAAGGGTGAATTTCGCCTGGTAAAGTGGTTCGCCTCCGGATACTGTTATGCCTCCGCCAGAATTTCTGTAGAAAATTTCGTCCTCCATAACCTCTTCCACGATTTCTTCTAAGGTCATCTTTTTCCCTATTTGATTTATTGCTCCTGTTGGGCAGGCTTCTTCACACTTCATGCATAAATTACACTTAGTCCTATCTATTTGGACACCATCTTCATTCATCTGAATGGCCTTTAGTGGACAGGCCCCAATACACCTCTCACACTTATTGCATTTTTCCTCTCTGAAAAATATGTCGGGGAAGGGGTTTATTGATTCGGGATTGGCACACCATCCGCATCTTAGGGGGCAACCTTTTAGAAATACTGTGGTTCTAATTCCCGGGCCGTCATGAATGCTATATTTCTGAATATTGAATACCATTCCCTCTCTGCCTGTAGGGTCATTCCTCCAATTATGCATACCTTTTCACTGTGCTTGGTGTTAGAAGCAGTGGGGAGTACGTGCAATGATTGAATCCTGTAAATCTTTGCTCAGATCCACGAAATAAGCTGAATATCCACATACTCTTACCATAAGGTTGGAGTGTTTTTCTGGGTGCCTTTGGGCCTCCTCCAAGGTTTCTCTCCCCACCACACTGAATTGGATATGATGGATTCCCAGATCTGCCCATGTTCTCAGGTACTGGGCAAAGACCTCTGCATTGTGTCCCTCCAAGTACTGGGGCATAAAGTTTTGGTTGAGTAGGTGATTCCAACTAATTAATGGATCAACTTTTGAAACTGACTTTAGAACAGCGGTCGGTCCCTTATGGTCCCTACCCCCCACCGGTGAGACACTTCCATCATGGAAAGTCTCTCCTGCTTTCCTCCCGTCTGGTGTGGCTTCGCATATTCTTCCCCAGAGCCAGAAGGCTGAAGCCACAGTCCCATCTGGAATCACGGGCGTTCCAAGATTTGTTTTGCACTTCATGGTTTCTTGGGTCACCCTTTTCGCCACTTCTCTTGATATTGAGTCCACGTAATCGTCGTCGTTGCCAAATTTTGGTGCCTCTAGACACATTTTTCGAATTTCCTCGTAACCTTCCCAGTTATTCTTCAGGGCTGCGATCAATTGTTTCATGGATATTTTTTTCTCTTCAAACACTAGTTTTTTGATGGCGGCTAGGGAGTCTGCTACATTGTTTAGTCCCAGTATAACTACGTCTCTGTAGTCTGGATTATAATTCCATTCTCGGATGTCCTGTGCCCTCTCTATCGAGTCGTCAAGCACTGCTGATAGAAATGGTCTGGGTACGTATTCTTTGTAGAGGCTGTCCGCAATGTTTGATAGGAAGACCAGTTTCCGAATTCTTGTTGCATATTTTTCTATGAAGGCGTCTATGAGCTCCTCGATTGAGTTAAATTCTTCTCCCCTCGATATCAATACTTCGTATAGGAGTTTGGGAAGAGGAACTGCGTTGGCCCACGCCGAGCGGTGGTTAAGGTTTTTTCCCGGGATGGTAGGAACCATACAATTATTTATGGAATAGTTCCTAGCGTCACTGAGGGGTACGCCAAGACTAACCAGTCGGGGTATGTTCACCTTGTCGTTGAAGAATGCGGGTTGAGGCATTCCTGTTGCCAATACCTCGATAGCTTTGTCTATTAGCTTCTTTGGAATTTTATCATGCCACCTTAAAGCTATTGGAGGAGTTACTGTTCTCACGCTTTTCATTGCGTCTAAAACTATGTAACTCATCTCATTGGTGACATCATTTCCCTCAGAATCTGTTCCCCCGATGGTAATGGTTTGGAATCCTATAGCACCTCCTCCGGCGCCGGACCATACGGGTGGGTGGAGGAAACCGGTTTCTTGGGATTTCACGAATATGCATTCCACAAGTTCTTGGGCTTGTTCCCGAGTTATTCTTCCCTCTTTTAAATCCTTTTCGTAGTAGGGATTAAAGCATACATCGAATCTTATGCCGTCTCCCACCATGGGTAATTCGATGAAATTGACGATGAGGTGAATTAGCCAATAGCACTGAATAGCCTCATGTAGTGTGCGTGGAGGGTTCTCGGGCACCCACTCACAGTTTTTCGCTATGGTTTCAAGTTCCCTTCTTCTCGCCGGGTTTTCTTCACGCTCAGCCAGCTCTCTTGCCAGCTTCGCATATCTTTTAGCCCAATTTATTGCCGCCTCCAAAACAATGATTACACTATCCAAAAATCTGGTTTTCTTCACATATTCTTCACCGTTGATCTCTCCCTCTACCAACTCTTTGACAAGCCTCTCCTTTCTCTTTTGAGCTTCTTGAATGATTCCCCTTAACCCTATTTGGAATATTTTTTGATAATTTGGAGTAGCGCACTCCCAATTGAAAACATAAACTATTTCGTCGGCCACGCCTTTGGGAATCATTCTCTTAAATATGTGGTGTACCGCTAATTTGTCCCAGTACGAGTCTATTTCTTTAAGCTCCCTTCTTCCCTCATCGGTCAACATTTCACTATAAACATTTCCGGGCTCTGTTTCTCTTTCCACCCATTTCCAAGCAAACTCCGGGTAGTGAACAACTGAATCCGGAGTGGATGCAAAGTTTCCCACCACCAACTCGTCCTGCCGAATATATATTGTCATTTTCTCCAAAATGTGTTTCAGTCCTTTAGCCCTCCTCAGAATCATGGGCTCCCCCTCGGTTTGCTTGTAAGACTCTGTTAGCAGTCTAGCCCTCTCTAAATCCAAGACCCATATCATACCAGGTCTGCGGGCTCGAGCATCTTGGGCTATCTGAATATTAGAAACTTGGAGAGCTTTAATAGGAGTGCTCAACATTAATCTTTGGGTTCTTTCAGTCATAATACTTCTCCACACCTTCGTTCTATTATGTAGGAATTGGGCAATGAAAAAAATAAAAACTTATGCCCTAGAACTCTGAATTTAGAAAGCATAGCTTATTTTTAGAGATACCTCTCTATTTCTCGAATTATGTAATTTGTGTACCAAAGTGCCTCTTCTAGTGTGTCTTGTACCTTGTTCTTTTCTTGGACTAGTTTTGTGGTTAGTAGCTTGTACCTTTCCGAGTCGGGACTCAAATTTGCATACTCCAGTAGTGGTAGTAGTACGGGTATGGGCTTATTTACATAGGTGGCTCCGTAGGGGTCTCTTTCGTATCTGCCGATGTAGGTGTAGTTTATGGGTATCAGTATTCTGCTGAGCTTCATAATGGTTTGGTTGATTTCTTTGAGCAGCTCTTTTCCCTCTTTTGAGGGCTGGCTTTGATACTTGTTCCAGAACTTTTGTATGGCTTCGTCCAGCTCTTTGGTTCTTTTTTCCAGTTCTTCAGCTGTTCTGATCAATGGTTTCAAATCCATTCTTCCCCGGGCTTCCTCGTTTAATTTTATGAGCCTATTTTTAAGAACACCAGCAAGTGAGAAGAACTCGAAGGGAATTATGGGTGTATTCATGAGTCTCAAAAGAAATATGGAGTCCGCCTTCATAACCTTCTCCAACATTTTGGGATCCACTTTGTCGATGGTGTCTTCAATGCTTTGGTACCACCATCCCAAAACCGCCATATGCTCCTTGGTAAGGGTTTCCACATCAAACATTGTTCGAGCATCAACCACAGGAACGCCAAGTCCAAAGAATGAACCATTATCCGCCACCTTGCTTGGACGTAAACCAACATCAAAACCAATGCTCCTGGCAAACTCCCTTGTATCCATTATCTGCTTAACTTCATCCTTCCCCAAAGTGTCTTCAATTACCTTCATAAGGAATCTTTCAACTTCCTCGTGGTATAGCGGAAAGTATAGTTTGCTTCCAACCATTCCTGTAGAGTCACAGTTAAGGTAGGCTATACAGTTCTTGTTTAAGTCCGACCAGAAGTTATCTGTGTACCAGGTGGAGCCCTCCATAATGCCGGTTTCGTGGGCTGCCCAGAATCCAAATTTTATGGAACGCTTTAGTCTGTCTCGGTATTTCTGGAAAATCCGAGCCATCTCCATCATGCAGACAATTCCTGTTCCATTATCCGTTACTCCCCCACCCCACGCATCCATATGCCCACCCATCATAACAAACTTTTCAGGCTCCTCAGTACCCTTAATGGTTGCAATGGGCATAGGAATTTTTATCCACTCCCGTGTTGCTTCAACCCTCAACCACACTCTCACCTTTCCTTTGCTCAAGAGTTCTTTTAGCCACTCTCCACTCTTGCGGCTGATAGCGAGGCCGGGAATGGTGGGCATCAATCCTATCGTGTCGGGTGTAGGGTTACCCCACACTGGCTTCATTGTTCCCATGGGCAGGACATCATGTTCCAGGGAGCCCCAGTTCATCTGGATTTGGGCTTTAACTCCGTGGTCTTGGGCTATCTTATACTTGTATGGTCGGGGTGGATCATAGGAGATTTCTGCTAAGGCTATTTTGCCCTCTGCGTCCACCTTTTCATAGTCTTTTTCTCCCCCAGCTCCCACATAAACCAGTTCTCCGCTTATGCCTGAGGCTGTTGTGGAGGCACTGTGTGCGTAGGCAACAGCATCTATAGATCGTGGCGGACCAGGAGATAAAACTTTTAACTCCGCATAGATGGGGAAACTTAGGAAGGCTTCAAACTCGTACATATCAACATGAACTCCGTAGCTTTCAAGGGTGCTTTTAATCCACTCCGCAGTTTTTCTATCCTCTGGACTTCCTGCTAAGCGCTGAGGCACCTCTTCCGCAAGCCACTTTAGGTTCTTCATAATTTCTTTAACAGATATTTCATTCATTATTTCCTTCTCAAGCTTCGGGTCTAGCCCGTACAAAAAATAACCTCCTTCCACTTTGAAATCGACATAATTGAAATTGAACCTTCCTAAATTTAAATTTAGGGGTATCCCGCTCAAAAAATTGGTGTGACAGAATCCTGTAACCCTTCAAAAATATACGATATACATTTGGGCATTCCTTTTCACTTGTCTGGTATCCATAAATAAAGTCGAAACAGCCCTTTCTTCAGTTTTTGTAGACTCCTCACCCTCTTTTTGACCAAAAATGGTTAAATGTTTAGCAAAAGTTTTTATATGACCTAAAATAACAAATGAGAGTAGCATATTATAATATTATATTGCATTTATATCAGTTATTATTTAAGAATTACTTCAATGTAATAAATGGCCAAACTGGCAACGGCTACCTGCCAAGCATCACAATAAAGTTACCACCACTAAAATACAATAAACATTGAAGCAAGTAAACACGCCAAATTCAGTAGAAACAAATAATGGAGATGCTGTGATGAGAGGAGTTTTTCTAAGTAGTTTAAGGAAACTCTTGAACGACATAGAGTGTGGAGAGTTGACAGACATAAACGAATATCTTAGTGATTGCTGGAAGGAGTTGAGTCTAAGAGAAAAAGATAGCTCCATAAGTAGGGAAATCCTATCTAAAAATAGAGAAATATTGGAAAAATTGACTCAAACCCTCCAAGAACACAAAGAGAGACCCCTAAGTGAAGAAAAACTACACCTAGTAAAATCAATTATTTACGGAGAACCAGCAAAACTGCAATACGCCGAAAAGCCCCCAAACCTTAGTGAAATCTCAGAATTAAAAGACTTATTAGAGGAAATAGAAAGAAAAATGAAAAAACGCGGCAAACCAAAAAGGTAGTAAACGCTAACCCCCTTCATTTTCTAGTGTCGGTACACTTCCTGTTATGTTTCACTCTTTTACCATACTGGAGATACTCCAAGGCGCGAAGGGTTGGGAGGTTATCCACAATGCTCTTATTTTTCAACTTGAAACGTTTCTCCTGTGAATCTCTTTGATTCTTTTCAGTGGTAGGAGATTTGGCTTATGGTTGACATGTCCGCGGAGAGGCGTCCTAATAGGTTGATTTTTCAGAAAAGTCCTTATCTTTTGCAGCATGCTTATAATCCTGTGGATTGGTATCCTTGGGGTGAGGAGGCTTTTGAGAAGGCCAGGAGGGAAGATAAACCCATTTTTCTTTCCATAGGCTACTCCACTTGTCACTGGTGCCACGTAATGGAAAAGGAATCATTTGAAGACCCTGAAGTAGCTAGACTGATGAATGAAACATTTGTTTCCATTAAGGTGGATAGGGAGGAGAGACCGGACATAGACAATGTTTACATGATGGTTTGCCAAATGATGACTGGCTCCGGCGGTTGGCCCCTAACCATAATTATGACGCCTAGTGGGAAGCCCTTCTTTGCAGGCACATACATTCCTAAGGAGAGTAGGTTTGGTTTAACTGGGATTAAGACTCTGGTACCAAGGATTAAGGAGTTTTGGGAGAAACGTAGAGAAGAGGTGGAGAGTTCGGCTGAGCAAATAATCGCGTCAATCAAGTCTGCTTCAATGGAGACTCCGGGCGAAGATTTGGGCGAAGAAATTCTCCACAGATGCTACGAAAATCTTTACGATATCTTTGATGAGCAAAACGGGGGCTTCGGGTACGGTCGCAAGTTTCCCACGCCACACCACCTCTATTTTCTGCTCCGCTACTGGAAGCGCACCGGTGACGGTTGGTCTCTAAGAATGGTGGAAAAAACTCTTCAAGCTATGCGTCTTGGCGGCATATATGACCATGTAGGTTTTGGCTTCCACCGATACTCGGTGGATAACCAGTGGCTGGTTCCACATTTTGAAAAAATGCTTTATGATCAAGCATTGCTGGTGTTGGCTTACATAGAAGCCTATCAAGCCATTGGAAAATTGGTGTACGCCCAAACGGTTCGCGAAGTGTTGATCTATGTTTTGCGAGACATGGTTTCCCCAGAAGGAGGGTTTTACTCTGCTGAGGATGCCGATAGTGAAGGTGAGGAAGGGAAGTTTTACCTTTGGAGAGAGGAGGAAATCAGACAAATACTCTCGAGGGAAGAAGCGGAAGCCGTAATTAAAATCTACAACATTAGCAAGGAGGGTAACTTTGAGGAGGAGGCATCAAGGAGGAAGTCTGGAAAAAACATATTCCACCTCAGAAAACCACTCACCGAAATAATTTTGGAACTTCGAATGCCCTTGGAAGAAACATTAAAACTCTTAGAGAATGCGAGGCAGAAACTCTTTCTAGAGAGGGAGAAAAGGGTTCACCCACACAAAGACGACAAAATTTTAACCGATTGGAACGGTTTAATGATTGCGGCACTGGCTAGAGCAGCTCAAGTCCTTGAAAAGCCGGAATACCTGCAAGCGGCCCAGAGGGCAGCTGATTTCATACTTGGGAAAATGCGCAACACAGAGGGACGCCTTTATCACCGTTACCGTGAAGGTGAGGCTGCTATACCTGGCTTTTTGGATGACTATGCCTTCTTCATCTATGGACTCATTGAACTTTATGAGGCAAACTTTGAAGTAAAGTACTTGAGGGAAGCTATCACCCTAGCTGGAGAAATGATTGAACATTTCTGGGACGATGTGAATGGAGGATTCTACTTTACTGCGGATGACGCGGAAAATGTTCTTATCCGAAAGAAAGAAATATATGATGGTGCTTACCCCTCGGGGAATTCTATAGCAATGCTGGATCTGCTTCTCCTCAGTCGCTTAGCGGCAAACCCAGAATACGAAGATAAGGCTACACAAATAATGCGTTCCTTCTCTAGAACCGTCTCCATAAACCCCATGGGGCACACACAGTTAATGGTGGGATTAGATTTTGTATTAGGGCCTTCCTATGAGGTAGTCATTGTGGGTAACACTCATACTGATGATACCAAAACTATGCTAATAGCCCTCAGGGAAAAATTTATTCCCAACAAGGTGGTGCTCTTTGTTCCAAGCGATGTAGAATCTCCCGAAATAACGGGAATTGCAAAGTTTACTGGAAATCAGAAGGTTGTTGGGGGAAAAGCAACAGCCTACGTGTGCCAGAATTATGCCTGCAAGCTCCCAACTACAGATATTGGAGAAATGCTCGAATTCCTAAAGGCATAAAGAGGAGTAAAATGAGGTGTTCTCACCTCTTCCCATATTTTGGGCTTCTTTTCTCCATAAAGGCCGTTAAAGCTTCAAAAATGTCTTTGGTACTCATGCAAACTACTTGGTTCCGGTTCTCAAGATATAATGCTGCTTCAAGGCTTGGAGCATCTATATTCATGTTTATTGCTTCCTTGGTTAAGCGTAGTCCGAGGGGGGTTTTCTTGAGCATTTCTCGTGCTAGTTCTAAAGCGGCTTCCATTAACTTGTCGTCTGGAACTACTCTGGAGACGAACCCTATTCTTTCAGCTTCCTGTGCATCTACGAATCTTCCAGTGTATAGTATTTCTGCAGCTCGTGACAATCCGATTAGTCTTGGTAGAAAGTAGCTACTGCCCACATCGGTTCCCGACATGCCAATGTTGATGAATGCGTTGTTAAATCTTGCACTTTCACCCGCTATCCTAATATCTGCAGCCATGGCTAGGGCGAAGCCTCCACCAGTTGCGGGGCCCTTCACAGCGGCGATCACTGGCTGATTGATTTTCCTCAGCTGAAGTATGACATCAGCGATTCTTCTTTGTCCATACATTTTTCTCTTCGCTTCGTCTTCCACATTCAAATATTTCAACTTCGAATATTTATCTGGAAGATTGTCTAGGGACGCAAATAGAGAAGCTTCCTTGAGATCCGTTCCGGAACAAAACGCTCGGCCTTCCCCAGTAATTATTAGCACTCGACAATCTACGTTCCACTCTAACTCGCCTAATAAGTCGTGAAGTTCCTCAATCATCTCAAAATTAAGTGCATTAAGTCTCTCCGGCCTATTAAGAGTTAATATACCTATACCTTCCTCTAATTCCTGATACCTAATAGTATTGTAATCCTTCATTTAGAAACCTCCACTAAGACAAGTTTGCTTAATTCAACGTGATTAGAAATTTATAAAATTGTAGGCAAGTCCCAGAAAAAATGGGTTAAAAAGTTGTAAATTGGTAAACGTTTTGGAAAAAATACTAAAAACTCTCAAAATTTGCCATCAGAGAAAAAGGTGGAGAGGGAATTATCTTTTAGGCCTTAAATTTTTCCCTCATGATTTTTTCTAACTCTTGTACTTGCACTTGTTGTCTCTTTTTAATTGCTTGTTTTACTTTTTGGATTGCCATTTCTTTTGCCACTTCGGTGGGAACTCTTTTCTCTTTGAGAGCCTTGGACAATACTTTTTTCACTGAATCCGTTATTTTTTCCTCTACCAATTTGAAAGCCTGATCCTCGGTAGCACTCATGCGGTCTAAAGTGGCTGCAATGACGCCTCCAGAGTTTGAGATGAAGTCTGGAATAACAACTACTCCCTTCTCCAAAAGGATTTTTTCAGCCTCATCTGTGACTGGAATGTTGGCTCCAGAACTAATTAGTTTAGCCTTAATTTTACCTGCATTTTTCTTGTTTATCACGTATGGTCTGGCGCCAGGAACAAGTATATCTACAGGCAGAGTAAACAGCTCCTCTTTTTTGATTGGTTTGGCGTCCTTATACTCAAGAACCACTTTATCTCCATACTTCTTCCTCATGGTTAACATTTTTTCTACATCTATACCATTTGGATTATATATTGCGCCCTCAATTGTAGATAATGCCACAACTTTGGCTCCCGAACGAGCCATATATCTCGCTACTCCCCCGCCGACTTTTCCGAAGCCCTCTATAGCCACGGTTGCATCCTTTATGGGAAGCTTTATTTGTTGGCAGGCAACTTTGGCAGCTACAACTACCCCGTATCCTGTCAGGTGATCTTCTAGAGGCATACCTTCCTTTTCTTTGAGAGTTAACCCACTGGGAGCTATTTCACTCATACCTGCATACTTGTATATTTTGCCCACATCCTCATCCGAAGTGCCCATATCCGCACCAGGAATATACATGAGTTGCTTCAAAAAGGGGGCGATTTGCCTACCATAAGCGGCGAGTATTTTTTCCCTGTTGGGAGCAGCAGGATCAGCGAATATTCCGGATTTAGCACCGCCCACAGGCATGTCCAATGCTGCAAACTTATAGGTCATAGCCCTAGCAAGGTGGAAGATTTCCTCGGTGGTTATATCGGGAAGCATTCTGATACCACCTGCAGCGACCCCAAAGGCGGCGGTATCAATTACTATTACGCCTCTCATACCAGACCCGGGATCATACATTTGAAGTATGTACTCTGGACCCATATCATCCTTCAATCTATCGATAATGTCAACTGACAACTTCACACCTCCAAAGGAAGCGAATAAATTCAGATTCTTTTTCCGTCATTCAAAGATAAAATATTTTCGATAAACTTCCAAATTTAAGAACCAATCACAGAACTAATTAGAAAAATCACATAAGAATAAGTGTGAAACCACTCTTGGAAAGCATTTAATATGAGTTACTCAATAGAAGTGTTGCTGTAAAGCCTTAAGGGTCAACTATATGCAAGATAGCGGGTATCTCTGGATAGGTGGATCTGTATTTTGAGTTTTCTGGTTTCTTGCAAGGGAGAAGGAGGACTGGGTTTAATGAGCTGCTTGTTTTACCAACCGGGTGATGTATATTCGCACGATTCCACCCCCCTATTTTGAGGCTCTAAATTTGAAAAGAAGCTGTATAAACGCTCTTTTTTAAGCAGAACTCTTCCAGATCACTCTGCCAACTATTCCTCTGGTGTGTAAGACTTTTTGGCATTTTAAGCATTGAAAATTGAACATCATAAAGGGGTTAAAAAAAGATGTTTTTCTTTGGAGACCCATAAGTATGTGTGGATTATAAAAAAATGTCGAGGTTTTAGGGTTACCTTCTGGGATATCTGGGTTCTCTTTTCTCAAAAAATGCTGCGATACCCTCTTTGGGATCAGTGGTGCCCATGCATATCACTTGAGCCCTGTTTTCCATGGCAAGAGCGGTTTCTAGGTTGGGGGCGTTAAAGTTTATATTTATGGAGGATTTAGTTAGCCTTAGACCTAGAGGACTTTTTGCCACAAGAATTTTTGCCATTGCTATCGCTTCATCCATAAGTTTGTCATCTGGAACCACGCGGGAAACAAGGCCGATTCTCTCTGCCTCCTGGGCATCTACAAACCTCGCAGTATAAATAATCTCCGCTGCTCTAGACCAGCCCACCAATCGGGGTAAAAAGTAGCTATTGCCTATATCCACTCCTGATAGTCCAAGCAGAAACACTGAGTTTCTAAACCTTGCGCTCTCCCCTGCGATGCGTATATCTGCAGCTAGAGAAAGAGCGAAGGCCATGCCCACCGCGGGACCCTTTATAGCGGCAATAATGGGCTGGGGTATCTGGCGCATTTTTAAAGCAAGCTGGGAGGTGCGCACCTGGGCATAGTATTGCCTTTTGGCCACTTCTGGAATATCCATGTACTTAATATGTTTGTAGTTCTCAATTATTTCTGGGGCATAGATTCTTGCACACTCGTTGAGATCCGTTCCAGCGCTAAATGCTCGTCCCTCACCGGTTAGGATCAGCACCCGCACATCCAAGTCCCACTCCAACTTGTTGAAAAGGTCGTGGAGCTCCTCAATCATCTGAATAGTGAAGGCATTCAGCTTATCTGGACGATTTAAGCTCACAACGGAGATTCCATCCTCTAACTCCTTATACTTTATTGCTTCATAACTCTCCACAAATATTACCTCCTTTTTAGAAAATATGTGTTAAACTAATTATTTTCACTACTCCTCCGTTATAAATTTAGAGCTAGAAATTAAGCATCTAAAAGCTGAAATCTAAAAGTTTTCAGAGCAAATTGTTTGGGGAGGAAGTTTTTAAGAGGGAGATCTTTTATCATGTTCTTAGAAAAACAATTATTCCTTCCCTCTAATACCACAAAGCATTTCTTTAGCTTCTTTTGGGCGATAACCAAAATTCTCCAAAACTGTACACTAAGCGAAAGCATATTATCTTGACAATGTTAAATTAGGTTGGTTTCCTTCCCAAAATTACCAAAAACAGGAGAAAAGTCACTTTCCCTCAAGATGAAAAGGGGAAGAAACTAGGGGAAAATTGCTAAGAAAACAAATTTAACATTGTCAAGTTATCCAAAACTCCTAAACAAAAAATTGGAGGGGAAAAATGGATTTTATTGTGTTCTCTTATTTTATGGTAGATTGGGTAGTCCGGTTGGTCTTCTCTCGATTCCTTCAGCTTTGAAGTAGTCGTCTAGGGTTCTTTTCTTCACCATTTCCAGGTAGTCTAGGAGATTTTTCTCAATGCTTTTATCTAGTGGTTCGGGTTGATGTTCTTTCAATATTTTTTGCCATTTTTCCCTCGCAACATCAATGATGCTTTTTGAGCCTCGCTTTTCCCACACTTCCCTCTTGCTCCTATCTATTAGGAAGGGTATGTACTGTTCCTTCTGGAAGTTTTTAAGGGTGTGTTTGTGGCTTAGATATGAGCCGCCTGCACCCACCTCTTTTATTACGTCTACAGCTAGGGTGTTTTCGTTTACCTCTATGCCTTCCAAGGATCTTCTTATCATTCCTATGAGTTCCTCGTCAATCATTATGAGCTCCATGTTTGTTGTTATGCTGGATTCGATGGTTCCAGCGCAGGTGATGTAGTTTATTCTGGCAGCAGCCGCCATGAAGAGGGTGAGAGCCTTCTCAAATCCCGCTTGAATGTCCACAAGCATCGACTCGCTTGTTCCCGCTAACGCCCTCGAGGGAAGGCGATAGAACTTCGCAAGTTGGGCTGAGGCAGCATATATTAGTCCGGTTTCTATGGAGCCCAAGGCTATGTTTCCGGTGCGCATATCCGTTATGGTTGAGACGGTGCCATAGAGTACTGGTGTTCCCGGACTCACAAGTTCGCAGAGAACCAAGCTGCTGAGTATTTCGGCGTTTTGTTGGACTAGGAGGCCGGCGAGGGTTGAGGGTGCTGTGGCTCCAGCTTGGGCTTCAGGTGCAATTATCATGGGTTGCTTGTACCGGTTAAAAATCATCATTCCTCTCATAACAATGTCCGAAGTTTGCAGGGGACTAACGGGATTATAGAAACCAATTATGCGGGGCTTCTTTATGAGCTCTTCCTCTCCTCCCGCAACCATGGAAACCATATTTATTACGTCTTGGGAAGCCATAACTCCATAGGGGCCTATGCCGAAACACTTTATCGTGTTTTTAGCCCAAGTCAATATCTCATAGGCGTGTATGGTTGTGAGGGGAACATCGTGGGCCCAAACATCAGTGTGGGAGGTGTTAATGTATTTTAGAGCGTCTATCAATCGGTACTTGTTCTCCACATCCTTAAGTGTGGTTTCTCTGACCTTTCCCGTTTCGGAATCGATAATCTTAACGGGGGTGGGTGAAAAGGTGAAGGTTAGTGTATCGCCTCCCACTCTCAGCTTGAACTTTTCCTCGCGACCGTATAGTATGAATTGGCTGGGAGCCTTGTTCAAAGCTTCTTTAACCATGTACTCCGGCATTTTCACCATGTGGCTTTCCTCGTTTACTTCCGCTCCCGCCTTCCTCAATATTTCTCGTGCCTCACCTACATCTATTTTGACTCCCACATCCTCCAGTATTTCCATGGAGGCATTGTGGATCTGTGTAATATCATCGCTACTTAAAACCTCTAATCTTGGAAGCTTCAAATCACCTTCCTCCTTTATGTTACTCCTAGAAGTTCTTTGGCTAGTTTTACCGCCTCCACGGCGTCGGTGGCGAATCCATCGGCTCCAATCTCTTCAGCCCACTTCTCGGTGACTATGGCTCCGCCAATAATGTATTTGACCTTGTCGCGGATTCCATATTGTTCAAGGGCTTTTGCCACGTTGAGCTGTTCTTGCATGGTCATGGTGAGCATGGCGGAGGCTCCAACTATGTCTGCGTTTAGCTCCTTGGCTTTTTTGGCGAATTCTTCCGGCTGGACATCTTTGCCCAAGTCGTAAACCTCAAATCCATTTGCGAAGAGCATGGAGGCCACAATATTTTTCCCTATGTCGTGGATGTCGCCAAAAACTGTGCCAATAACCACCCTCCCTACGGGTTCCCGTGATTCTCCGCTTTTCTTGAGAGCAGGTTCCAAGACCTCTTTTATTGCGCCCTGAGCAGCATCCCCAGCAGCTATTAGCTGAGGCAGGAAGAACTCCCCACTCTCAAATTTGTCTCCGAAATCTCTCAAAACATCGGTTAGCACATCTATGAGTTTCAGGGGACTCACACCCTTATCTAGGGAGTCTTTGAGGATTTTGGCCAGCTTTTCCTCTTCAAATTCCAGCAATGCTTCCTCAATATCCTTTCGGATTTTCTCCTCGGACAAAACATCACCTCAAAATACCCACAATTACGGTACATTTTGACTATGACAAAGGTGGTCACAGTTCATTTTCCTATTATCTTATGCTCTACGAATTTAAAATTATTCTCTTCCTAAAAAAGCGGAGCGGAATAATTGTTCGGGTTCCTGTTTCCTCCTTTAGGAGGCGCTTTTGCAAACTCGCCTTTAAAATCTCCTTGAGAGCGTTTCCATTTTAGAGTAAATATTAGGAAAAATGAACGAAAGCAATGCAAAAGGAATAAAAATAGGATTGAGAATTTCTCTATCGGTTTTCCTTGCTTACTCATCGGCGACGATGGCTTATGGCTGAGTGGCTTGTGTGAGGTGGTTTCGAGTGAAATATCTTTACTGGAATAAGGACGTGGAGCTTTTTTCAAGGGAAGAACTTGAGAGGATGCAATCTAAGAGATTGAGGAGCATGGTCAAATACTGCTGTGATAATGTTCGCCTGTATAATGAGAGGTTTAAAAAGGCTGGGCTGAATCCCGAGGACATAAAATCCGTTAAGGATGTCACTAAGATTCCCTTCACCTTTAAGGATGACCTTAGAGAAAACTATCCCTTCAAAATGTTTGCTAAACCCTTGGAGGAAATCGTTAGGCTACACGCCAGCTCGGGGACAAGCGGCTCCCCCACAGTTGTGGGGTACACTCGCAACGATATTGAGACCTGGACTGAGCTTATGGCTCGCACCATCACCTGTCCAGGAGGTCATAAGGGAGACATTTTGCAGAACGCCTACGGTTATGGGCTTTTTACCGGAGGCTTAGGATTCCACTATGGTGGTGAAAGAATTGGGGCCGCGGTCATTCCAATCTCGGGCGGAAATACCAGTCTCCAGATTAAGTTGATGAGAGATTTTGGCTCAACCATCCTTACCTGCACCCCATCCTACTCCCTATACATTGCGGAATATGCGAAGCAGGAAGGAGTAAATATAGAGAAGGAAATCAAACTGCGACTGGGAATTTTTGGAGCTGAACCTTCCTCAGAAACTCTGAGAAATAAAATTGAAAACTCCCTAAACATTGATGCCTTCGACATATACGGACTCTCAGAAATATATGGTCCAGGAGTTTCCGTTGAGTGTCCTGAGAAGAACGGGTTACACATATGGGAGGACCAGATACTTCCAGAAGTTATCGATAAAGAAACAAGGGAACCGGTTTCACCAGGAGAGAAGGGAATCCTACTTTTCACACCCCTCACCAAGGAGGGTGTTCCACTCTTGAGATATATTACAAATGACATTGCCTCCCTGAACTATGAGAAATGCAATTGCAACCGCGAAATGGTTAGGATGTCTAAGGTTACGGGAAGAGCTGACGACATGCTCATAGTCAGAGGAGTTAACGTTTATCCCTCACAGATAGAGCATGTCCTAATGGGAATACCTGGCGTTGGTGAGAATTACCAGATAGTTGTTGACCGAGACATTCTTGACACTCTGACAGTTAGGGTTGAAGTTACTCAGGAAAAGTTTTCCGATAGAATTAAGGATTTGGAGAACTTTCAGAGAATGATTGAGGAAAGATTGTTTGAGGCGCTTAGGGTTAAGGTTAAAATTGAGCTAGTCGCTCCCGGCGAGATTCCCAGGTCTATGGGGAAGGCTAAGAGAGTTATAGACTTAAGGAAGGAAAACATTTAAAATATGGAGGAATGAGCTGATGGTTAAACAGATTTCTGTTTTTCTCCAGAACAGACCCGGCACTCTGGCAAACTTAACAAAAATACTCCTTGATAAAAAAATAAACATAAGGGCGCTTACCGTTGCAGATACCTCGGACTATGGAATCATCAGGATGATTGTGGACGACCCCGAAAAAACCCTAAAAGTTCTGAAAGACAGTGAGTACTTGGTTTCAGAAACAGAAGTCGTAGCAGTGGAGGCTCAGGATAAGCCAGGCGGACTCTACGAAATAGCATCCACCCTAGGAGAAAAAAACGTGAACATAGAGTACCTATACACCACACTGAAAGAGGGAAAAGCCATAATGATAATAAGGGTCTCAGACATCGAAGCAGCCATAGAAGCCCTAAAGAGCGGCGGATTCAAACTGGTAAGCGAAAAAGAACTCTACGAATAACAATATAAATCCACACCCCACCGTCTAATGGGATAAAAAGGTCTAAACGCTGGAACCCTGATTAGAAATGTAGACGCTTAAAGGGGGCTTTTGAAGATTGTCAAAAATTGAACAGGACTTGGAAGAACTAAGCAAAATAGCTTTGAAGGAAGGAGCATCCAGAGCCAAAGCCATAGATACAAGCCTAATTGTGGTAGACGAGAGAGTGCAGCTGAAATGCAAGTATCCACCCTGCATCAATTATGGAAAAAACCTCATGTGCCCTCCCCACACCCCAACTGCCAAAGAGTTCAGAGAGATCCTCCAAAAATATAAGCACGCCATAATCTTCCAAATAGACAAAACAATAAACAAAGAAATACAAGACTACCTCAAAAACAAGGCAACAACCCTCCTAGACCTAACCAAAGACGAAAAATTCGCAGAACTACTACTAAGTAAAGGCTTAGGAAACGAAGGAGCAGAAGCCAACAAAATAATAACTGCCATAGAAAGAGAAGCATTCAAAAGGGGATACCGCCTAACACTAGGACTTACAACAGGACCCTGCATACTTTGCAAAGAATGCAACCCCCAAAACACCTGCAAACACCCCTTTGAAGCAAGGCCATCAATGGAAGCCGTAGGAATAGACGTCTCAAAAACCGCGGAAAACGCGGGGTTCAAAATACAGTGGGGAACAAAAGAATCAATGAACCTCACAGCCCTAGTACTAATCGATTAAAAACAACTTAATTTAGAAATAAAGCCTCTATACCCCATTCATATCCAGCCACTACACGAAAAATCCATTAAGTTTCGTCTAAAACACACAAATAGATAAGAATTTGCTGTGTCAATTAATTGATGAGTCCTGTATTTTGGTGTAGCCTTACTATTTTAAACCACCCAAAAACGAATTAAAAAACAGACCACATCAAAACACTACCTCGCAAAGATTGCAGAACCCTGTGAAAATAAAATTAGGAAAAAAGAGAGGAGATATTTTCTCCCCTATATAAACTTTTGACAAATCTTAAAAATTACTAAATCATGTAGCACTTGAATATACAATGTGGTTTGTAGGATTCTTCTCGTTCGTAGTCCCAGTCAAAACCTGTTAAAATTTTTAGAAATCGGCATGTAACTGCTCCAGTACTGCACCTTAGCCTGCCGTCTGGTCGTTTAAGCAACCCCTCAACAAAAGCTTTTTCACACGCTTCTCTTGTGGGGCAGTCTATAAAGAGGATTTCTACACTTCCATCTCCTTTTTTCCTGTACCCCATTTCAGCTGGGGCAACTTTTAATCCAACTATGGTATTGCGAAACATTGATAGACTTTGTTCTAGGTCAATGTTTCGTTCTTTAATGGTTGAGATATCCACCATTTTCTTGGTAACACCTATTGCTTGGAGGAAGGTTCCGGCTCCAGTTTGTCCCTGTAGCTCATTTTCAGTCTTTATTTGGGCATAGGACAATGCACAAATTGGTTTATCGTATTTGATGGTTTCTGAAGATAAATAGTTTTCCAGTTGGTCTAGGTCTTTAATGCCTTGGGGTTGCGGTTCTCCGGTTTTTTGGGCTAAAAACTCCAAGCTATTCTTTATAATTTTGGCGGTGAATACTGGACCATACATTTTTTCTTGGTCTTTCATTCCTTTGATCATTATGTCCACTAGAGCCTTTTTGTCAATCTTTTCGTACGGCGGCTTTTCAAACATGGTGAAACCATGTAAATCCATAATGGTCACTCTCTCACTTGCATTGATGTGTATATACTTTGGTATGTGTATATATATGTTATACTATTAATTAAATTTTTCGGGCATAAAAAGTTTTTAGTGCACTTTGGGGATTGGATTGTCCAACAACCTTGGTACGTCACGCCTTAAAGACCTTCTTGAGGCGTATTTTCTCCCAC
>Ga0185342_1000420_pt1 | contig 21923 bp, 14 predicted proteins | sample ConPoolayeEmetaG_FD_128045 | JGI IMG/M metagenome (GOLD analysis project Ga0185342, IMG submission 128045) | Hot spring microbial mat communities from California, USA to study Microbial Dark Matter (Phase II) - Cone Pool mat layer E metaG... ...
AATCAACCTTCGGTTGAAGCACCGATCGACCGAATCCATGCTCCTCGAACCTTTTCTTTTCCAGGTCATCCCGCTGCGCGAATGAAACGGGGATAGGCGTCGAGTTCGAGGTCGAGCCGGGGCTTCTTCGTCCGCCCGAGCTTTTCCAGAGCTAGGGCACCCACCATGGCGGCATTATCGGTGCAAAATCGGGGCGCCGGGACAAAAGCGGCCAGGCCGGAAGACCGGGCCAGAGCCTCAAACTCCGTGCGCAACCTTTTATTCCGGGCGACGCCGCCGCAGAGGATAAGGGAAACCGGCCGAAGCTCAGCGAGCGCCGCCGCAAGCTTCTCGATCAGAGCCCGGACCACCGCCGCCTCAAAACCGGCCAGGAAATCGGCAAGTCCGGAGTGATCTTTGGACATTCCCGTCTCGGCAATGCATTTCAGAGCCGCCGTCTTCAGCCCGCTGAAGCTGAAATCAAGACTCGAGTCTTTCATTCTCGGCCGGGAAAAACGATACCGTTCCGGATCCCCCCCGACCGCCATTTTCTCGATGACCGGACCGCCGGGATAGCCAAGGTCGAGGAATTTGGCGATTTTGTCCAGGGCTTCCCCGGCCGCATCATCCCTCGTCCGACCGAGAAGTCTGTATCGTAGCCGCTTCTCCAGGAAGAAGAGAGAGGTATGTCCTCCGGAGACGACGAGGGCCACCGCCGGGAAAGAAACCTTCCGCCCTTCAAGGAAGGCCGCCTCGATATGGGACTCGAGGTGATCGATTCCGACGAGCGGTTTCTTAAAATAATAGGCCAGGCCTTTGGCAAAGGACAGGCCGACGAGAAGCGAGCCAATGAGTCCGGGTCCCTGAGTGACCGCAAAAGCGTCGAGGCGATCGACCCCAAGCGAGGCGCGCCTCAGGCTTTCTCCGACCACATATCCGATGGACTGAAGATGCCGCCGCGAAGCAAGCTCAGGGACGACCCCGCCGTAAGGCGCATGAATTTCGTCCTGGGAAAGGACGATGCTGCTCAAGAGGCTTCGGTCAGAGCCGAGGACGGCGGCGGCCGTTTCGTCGCACGATGTCTCGATCGCCAGAAGGTTCATCAAAAAAGGCTTAATTCCTCCTCATTTTTTTCCCGCCAGGGGCGAAGGCTTTTCGAATAGGGCGGCCGGGCGATCCCGCGCTCGGAAATGATGGCGCTGACGAGTTTCCCCGGCGTCACGTCAAAAGCCGGGTTGCGAACCGGGACATGGGGCAGGGTGACGGTGCAACCTCCGACTGCTCGGACTTCGACGCTGGGTCGTTCCTCGATCGGAATGTCGCCGCCGTCCCGGAGGCTGAAATCGAACGAGCTGAGCGGCGCGGCGATATAAAAGGGAAGCCTATGGTGCCGGGCCAGCACGGCAATCGAATATGTTCCGATCTTATTGGCCGCATCGCCGTTCGAGGCGATCCGATCGGCACCGGTGATCGCCAGATGGATTTCCCCTTTTTTCATCAGCCAGCCAGCCATGTTGTCGGTGATCAGGGTGAAGGGAATCCCCAACCGATCGAGTTCCCAAGCCGTCAGTCTCGCCCCCTGGAGAAAAGGCCGCGTTTCGTCGACAAAGACATGGATTCTTTTGCCCTGCTCGAACGCGGCCCGGATGATTCCGATCGCGGTTCCGTAGCCGGCTGTGGCCAGCCCGCCCGCGTTGCAGTGCGTCAGCACCGAGTTCCCGTCTCGGATAAGTTCTCGGCCCAAAAGGCCGATTTTCTTGTTTCTTTCGAGATCATCCTTCTCGATTGCCTGAGCCTCGCGGACAAGCCTCAGGGCGAGCGCTCCGCAAGGCAGGCGCCGGTTTTCTTCAAAAACCCTTTTCATCCTTTCGAGCGCCCAGAAGAGATTCCGGGCCGTCGGCCGCGTTCGGGCGAGACGGCCGATGATCTGACCGAACCTTGCGGCCAGGTCTTCCTCCGGCCTCACCTGTAAAAGCCCCAGCGCGACGCCGTAGGCGGCGGCTACTCCGATCGCCGGGGCGCCGCGAATGGCCAGGCTCTCGATCGCCTCGGCGACCTCGTTTTCGTCCCGGCATTCAAGATAGACTTCCTCGAGCGGCAGTCGCCGCTGATCGATGAGGACGATTTTTCCTTCTTTCCATTCGATCGTCGGACGCATTATCTTACCCGGGGCGAGGCGCAGGTTCGCCTCTTGCCCTTCTTGAGGATGATGATCTCTAGCCCGCCTATTGACCGGCACGCGATCATCGTCATCGAGAAGTCATCTTGGCAGAAAGCCGGAAGCGAGTCAACCTGCGCCAGGAGGTGAGGCCGCCATCGCCGTCACGGTCTTATTGACTTTTCCCGGCCGTTCGAGTAGTTTTGTCATATCGAACGAAAACTCCGGGCCGGTTGAGGATAGTGCCTCAAAGGAGGTCATGATGTTTCTTTTCGGACCTGTTGGGCCGACTGAGCTTCTTCTTATTCTTTTGATTGTCATCATCATCTTCGGCGCGCGCCGCCTGCCTGAGCTCGGAAGGGGCATCGGTGAAGGGATCCGGAATTTCCGCAAAGGGATGAGCGGCAAAGAGACGAAAGATTCGGAAGAGAAAAAGTCAGACATGGAAAAGCCCGCTCCTCCTTCCAAGGAATAATGAAACGGACTCTGGAAAAGCTCGCTCAAGAGCGTCAGGAGATTGAAAAGGCTTTCGCCCAAAAACTCGAAGAAATCAAGGCGGAACTTCCTCTTTTAAAAAAAAGGCGGTCTCTGCTCGGTCGTTCAAACACCTCCGTCCAAAAATGGCTTGAGAAACTCACCGAACTCGTCGCGATCCAATCCGCTCTCATCGACGCCAAGGACAAGGAATGGGACGCCCTGGGAAGCCACCACGTCGGTTTGATCTTCAAGAGCCTGGAATGGCGGGTCGATCAGCTGGCCGCTGAGGCGGAAGACGCCAGGGCCCTGATGAAGAAGTTCATCCTCCTGAGGGAAAAGCTCGATCGGTTGCTTGCCGCCCTCGAAACCCGTCAACTGCCGGAAGCATCCTCGATCAAGGACATCCTGGAGCCGCTTGAAGACTGCAGATATGCCGGGTTTGAAAACCGCTTTCGGGGCACGGCGGAAGACGTCAAATCCCAGTTGCGCGGCTATCTTTCCTATTTTCCGAGAGGAAGAACCGTCCTCGATCTGGGATGCGGGCGGGGAGAATTTCTGGAGCTTCTCCGGGAGAACGGAATCGAAGCCGAGGGAATCGACATCAACAGCCAGATGGTCGATCTCTGTCTCGAGAAGGGGTTGCGCTGCGAAAAAGGCGACCTGCTCATAAAGCTCTCCGAGAGACAGGAAGCGTCTCTGGGGGGGATTTTTGCCTCCCAGGTGATCGAGCACCTGAAGCCGGCCGAGCTGAAAAACCTCATCGAACTCAGCCGCCGCAAGCTCGCCTCCGGAGGCGTGATCGTTCTTGAGACGGTCAATCCGACCTCCGTTTTCGCCCTGGTCCAGATTTTCTATCTCGACCCGTCGCATCAAAAGCCCGTCCACCCTCAGGCCCTGAAATACCTTCTGGAAACAGAAGGGTTTTCCGAAGTCAAGATCATTCATTCTTCTCCCTTGGTCCAGGAGCGCCTGCAGAACCTGCCGGGCGCGGATGAGAAGACCGCCGTCCTCAACCGCAACATCGACGCTCTGAACGAGCTTCTCTTTGCGCCACCGAACTACGCCGCTGTAGCCAAAAAGATTTGACCATGCCTTTTTATGCCGGTTTCGATGTCGGCGGGACGGCAATCAAATACGGCCTGATCGACGAGCGCGGCCGAGTCGTTTACAAAAACGAGGTCTCCTCCCCCGGCTCCGGCGGCGAATTGCTCGCTCTTTTCATTGCTCTGTGGCAGAGGTTGAGGGAAATCGGTCGAAAAAAAATCAAGGCTGCCGGTTTCGGCCTTCCCGGAATCTTTCATCTGACCGAGCAAAAAATCCTCCAATCGCCCAACTTTCCCGCTCTCGACGGATTCCCCTTCCGTCCCCGTCTGGCGAGACGGATTGATGTCCCTTTCTGGATCGATAACGACGCCAATCTCGCCGCTTATGGCGAATTCCGGTGGGGGGCGGGGAAAGGCGTCCGGAATCTCGTGCTCTTAACCCTGGGCACGGGGATCGGGTCGGGAATCATCATCGACGGCAAACTTGTGCATGGAACCCGCGGGTTCGCCGCCGAGATGGGGCATCTCATCGTCAACCCCGAGGGGGAGCGTTGCGCCTGCGGCTCTCGCGGTTGTCTTGAAACCGAGGCCTCCGCCGGCTCGATCGTCCGCAATTATCGCCGATTCAGCGGCTCAAAAGAGCGCTTGACGGTGAAGGAAATCGCCGCCAGGGCAAGACAGGGAGATCGGGCCGCTCTTCGCAGCTTCGCCAGGGCCGCCTTCTATTTGGGCATCGGCCTCGGCAGCGCCATCAATCTCCTCAACCCCGAAAAAATCCTCCTCGGCGGCGGAGTGATGCGGAGTCCTAAACTTATCCTTCCCGAGGCGATCAGGGAAGCCCGACGAAGATGCTATCCTCCTTCTTTCGCCTGCTGTTCGATCGAAAAGGCCGGACTCGGAAACGACGCCGGGTTCATCGGCGCTGCCTCTTGGGCCGGGGACAGGATGGAAGCCCGGCCCTGAAGATTCATCCGCTCGGGCCGTTCTATTTCTTCATCTTCTCGATGGCGGCGATGACGTTTTTGACCTGCGCCGCCTCGGGATTCTCGGGATCCAGCTGAACGAAGGCGTTGAAATTTTCCAGAGATTTGGCGAAATCCCCCTTGTTCAGATAGGCATAGCCGAGCTTGAGATAGGGCTTGGACCAATCCTTCTTGATCTGGATCGCCAGCTCGAAATATTTGACGGCCTCGTCGACCTGCTGGTTGGAGAAAAGAACCTCCCCGACATTGTAGGCCGCCACCTCGTCCCGGGGGGAAATCTCGAGCGCCTGGCTGAAATGCCCCCTGGCGGTCTCGAAATCCCCCTTTTTCAAGGCGATCTCTCCGAGCCCGGAAAAGGCGCGGAAGGTCGCCTCAGCGTCTCTTTTATAATTGCCATGGGCCAGGAGAGCTTTTTCCAGAACGTACTCGAACTCGAATTTCGCCTTATCCAGTTCGTCCTTTTTCAGATAGCAGGTTCCGATATTCAGATGGACCTGATAGATCTCGGGATATTTCGTCAGAAACTCCTCGAACAGCTTGAGAGCCTCGTCATACTGGCCTTCTTTGATCAGAGCGTTTCCCTTATCAAAGAGAGCAAACGCCGCCTCATCTTCTTTCAGGGCGGAGAATCCCGACAATTTCTTCAGTGTCAAAGTGATCGGTGGATTCGCCTGAAGCTGACTGACGTTCATTTCGAGTGAGGAACTTGCATAGCCCGCTTTAGAACCTTCAATGCGCCACATTCCGGTGCCCAACCCGGCCACGGCGAAATGGCCTTTCTTATCGGATTTTCCCTCGAGCTTTGTCCCTGTCCTCAGGTTTTCGACAGTAATCCGGGCATCTTCCACAGGACGGCCGTTCTCGTCCACGACCTCACCGTTGATTCGGCCCCGGCCCAGACTTTCCTGCCCGGAGAGGGCCAGGGCCGCGACCGTGCCGCTGAGAAGAAAGCCGAACAGAAGAAAAACGCAGGGCAAAGAAAATCCCTTGGAATCGCGAAAAGAAAGTCTTTTCATCCGTCCGCCTCCCGATCGGAAATTATCCGCGCCCGCCTTCCTATCCCCGTTTACTATAATCTTTTTCGCCGGCCCTGCCAATAAGATTGCTCTTTTTTCCTCGCCTTCCGGGCCGATCGATCAACCGCCTGCGGGAACAGGCATCTTCAAAAGATAACCTCCAGCACCTTTTTCAGGCTGTCATTGCCGGTGAAGTTGGTCAAATTGCAGTACAGGCGGTTTTTCCCTTGACGCAACCTCTCCAAGTCGCCCTCCAGGAAAAAAGGGATTTCTCTCCGGAAGGACTTGCCGCTCTTCCCTTTGAGCTCCTCCTCAGGAACGGCCACTTCGAACCGATCCCTGAATTCCCAAAACAGTCCTCCGTCCGCGTGCCGAAGCTCGAAGTGGGCTTCCATCTCCGTCCGGAGCAGGCCGCCTTCTTCCCTGAACCAGATTCCGGCATAGGGAATCTCGAGCTCGATCTTCCCGCGGATCCCGGCCGGTTCGTCCTCCCCCCGGCGGACTCGCCAGCGGAAATCAAAGAATTCCTTCTCCTGCTTGAAAGTTTTTTGAGCCTGGGCCTGGGCAATGTTGAGTTCGTGCATGTACATCAGGTTGATTTCCCGCAGGGCTGAGAGGTCGTAGGTCACGAGCTCGTACTGACCGCTGCAGTTCTGGTCGCGGAAAACGACCGGGAAATTGCCGTAATACCAGACTTCGCTGCACCGGCCCGAGGCGTTTCCGATCGAATCGGTGATTCGATCGAGCGGCGGGCCGAAAAGGATGTAGATTCTTCCCCGGTCGGTGAGCCAGCCCGGCTTGCCCTCGCCGGAGAACAACCGCTCGGCGTTTTCCATCCGGTCGAAGTACTCCATCTTGAACTCGTTCTCCTCGGTATCCGGGTCAGGGTCGCGACGCTTCCAGAATTCCTCGATGAAGGCGTCCTTTTCGGAGTCGGGGAGCTCGAGAAAGATTTTCCTTTCCTGCTTCGTCATGATATAGCGAACTTTACTCATGAAATCTTCATAAGGCGGGGAAAGCCTCTGCTCAAGGCGATAGAGCCGGCAGGAAACCCCGAAGATCGAGGAGACGAGCAGAATCCCCGAGACCACGAGGGCCCGTCTCTTTTTTTCCCGGAGGAGCTCGCCGAAGCCGCCACTCAGACATTCAATTTCCGACCTGAAGTCGAAGAGAACGGTCATGGCTACGGACCCAAGGTGAATTCGACGATTTTCGTCATCTGCTCTTTGCCCGTCAAATTCCGGAGCACGATTTCGAGCTTGTTTCGGCCGGCCTTCAAAGCGGCCGCGCCTTCCGAAACTCTGATCGGGACTTCCACCAGGAATTTTTTGTCTTTTTTCTCTCCCAGTTCTCGAGCGGTCAGGGAAATGTCGTAACGGCTCTGATGTTCCCAACGGACAATGTTTTGGCTGTCTTTGAGCTCCATTTTCAATTCCAGGGTCGTCTTGAGCCTGTCGCCCTCGGCACTGAGCCAGATGGCAGAATAAGGAACCTCGATTTCGACCAGACCGTCAAACTCGGTCTCGTGGGCAAATCTCTTTTTGACCCGGACGTCGAAGTTCACGTAAACCCCCGGCGCCCGCGTCCGCTTGCCTGACGGAGGGGAGGCCAACCGGATTAGGCTTAAGTTTTCGATCGGGCTCAGATCGAAAGTGGCCAGGACGAACACCCCTCGGCAAGCCGTGTCGATGAAAACCACGGGGAAGTTCCCGTAATACCATACTTCCTGACACCGTCCGTAAGCGTCCCGAGTAAGGGGGCCGTATTGACGATCGCTCGGAGACCCGTAAAGAACATAGATCCTTCCCCTGTCCGTCAGCCAGCCTTCCCGCCCCTCGCCCATAAATAGCCTGCTGGCCTCGGAAAGCCGCTTGTAATATTCGTCCCGAAAAATGTTCTCGGGCGTCTCGGGGTCGGGGTCGCGGCGCCGCCAGAAATCTTCGATGAATTTGCTCCTCTCGCCGGCGCTCAGCCGGCGAAAAGCCTGCTGTTCCTCGGCGGTGATGAGATAGCGGACCTCGGACAAGAATTTTTCTTCCTCCGGGGCAAGTTTGGCCTCATAGTCTCCGCTCCGGCAGCCGATCAAACCGGTCAGAATTAAAAATCCAACGAGCAGGACGGCAGATTTCCCCCTCATTTTTGCCCTCTCAATGCGTCCACGGCCCGGCGAATCTCGGGCTGGTCGGGATTGAGCTCGAGGGATTTCCCCCAGGCCGCAAGAGCGGCCTGGCGGTCGCCTTTGCCGAGATAGCATTCCCCAACCGAATTCAATATCACGGCGTTGATTCCGTAAATTGAGACCGCTTCGTCATAGGTCGAGATCGCCTGATCCCAATTTCTGGCTTTTTGAAAAGCCTTCCCTCGAAGAAGATAGAGTTCGTATCTCGCCGGCTTTTCCTGGCCGAAGAACGGACGAAGGAGCGGCTCGACTCTCAGGAATTCCCCGCGTGCGAGATAGGCCTGGGCAAGACTCTGAGCGAAATCCTCCGCTTCGGGCTTCGATCGCCAAGCCCTCTCCAGCCGGGCTACAGACTGTTCGATCCTGCCGAGGTTGAAATACTGGACGCCGGCAAAATAATCATAAACCGGATCGGACGAGGGCGGGAAAACCTTGGCATAAACCCAAGGCCGGTTGACGGTCTCCCGATGGGTGATATCGAACTCTTCCCCGGCGCTCACGGCTTCGTTTCCGGCTATGATGAGCGAGGCTCGGAGTGTGTAGTGAGCCGGAGGGAAATCCGCCAGGGGGAATTCTTCGAAGACGTCGGGTAGGCTGAAGAGCTCGCCGACCGGCCGTGAAATCTGGCGAAAAATCCCGGTATCGGTGGAAAAAACATAGCGAATCTCTGCCTCATCCCTCGCTTCCGGCGCCAGCCCGTGAACCTGAAAGGCGAGGCAGAGCGTCTCTTTGGGGGTGAAAACACGGTTGGGTTGACAGTACACTTGGGTGGCTCCGAAGCGGAACGGCTTGAGACCGGGTGAGACCTTTTCCAGCCGGGTCATTTTGTAGCCGAGGATCGGAGACGTCATCTGGAGAGGCGGGTCATCTCCCTGGACCGCTAGGTCGACTTCAAGCGAGCTGAATTCTTTAGAAACCTCGTTTTTGAAAAGGAGAGAGAACCGGTAGCGGCCCGGGACAAGCGGGAACATGTCATGGATGTTGAGGGGCTGCCGGCTCGCGGCCGAGATTTTCTCTTCATCAAAGTCAAGAGAATAAGACCTCTCGAATTGAAAGACCGGCTTCCCCTCGTCGGTCGTCACGCTGCCGTTCAATTTAAGCGTCGCGTAATATTTCTTTTCATACTGGCCGACAGACAGCCGGGACGGCTCAAGGACGAGGTGAACGAAATAAAGCCCGCCTGGGTCTTTGACCAGCTTGATCAGGAAGTCGCTGTCGATATAGTTGGCGGTGTATTCCACCTCAACGAGATCTTTGTATTGGAGGAATTTCTGGGCGTACTTTTCTTCGACCATTCTCTGGGGCGTCGTCTCCACCCGCTGAAGCAAGATGTCGGAGGAAAGCGAAGGCCGGCCGATCATGCTCGCCTCGCCTTCCCCGGGAATCAAGGAAAGAGAGACATCGGCCAGCCCGGGCTCTAGCTCTTTCAGCTTGAGGTAGGCTGATACGTAATCCACCGGATCGCCCGCGTAGCTTGTCATGAGTGCCTGGGGGCCGTCGGTGCTCGGGCTGTAGAGTCTGTATTCGCCCACTCCACCCGGTTGAAAAAAAACGACATGAAAGCCCGGCGGCAGCCCGAATTTCGATTGATCCTGGTAGAACCAGATCTCCGCCGGATAGGTCTGCGTCTTGCCCTCGAACCGCTGAATATCGTTGGGCTCCCCGAGGATAATGTAGATCCGACCGCGGTCGGTTTTCCAGCCCGGCCTTGGCCCCTGCCGGCCGAAAAAATGATTGGCATACTGGATGCGGCGGTAGTGCTCCGTCTTGAACTCGTTTTCGGGCGTCGACGGGGTCGGGTCGCGGTGCTTCCAGAACGCTTCGATGAACAGGTCCCGTTCCCGGTCCGTAGTCAACTGGAGAAAAACTTCCCGCTCGAGCGAAGTCATGATGTAGACGACCTCCTCGTCCAGCCACTGCTGATAACGCTGGGGAAGTTTCTTTTCGTTAGCCTGAATCGACATCCAGTTTGAAGAAATCATCAAGCCGACCAGGCAGGCTCGACTGAACATTTTAAAGACCGCCCACTGCATCTTTTCGAGGCTTCCGTTTGACCGTTGCGACAACTTATAAAATACCGCGTTCCGCCGCTAAAAACAAGCGCCTGAACGGGAAGCTAAGGCCCCCCGAGGAGGAGGCTCCTGAGGTCATTGAACACGCGGTCCAGGATCCCCGGAACGAGATCCGCAGCCAAAGTTCTCTCTCTGCGGCATCTCGATTATGAGCGTCGACCGGAAAAGAGCCGCGGACGCTCTATTGATCTCTTCCCATATATAAGGCAAAATAAAACACAGAGGTAAGAAATGTTCGACGGCTTCCGCGTCGGCGTTTCTCTGCTTGCCCTTTCTTTGTGGTTTCATCCTGGCTGCGCCTCCTACAAAATCGTCAAGCCCTCCCTGGATCCTCAGAGTCAGGAATTCCTGGACATGATTCGCTACGTCTCCACTCCTCAGGAAGAGCGGATTTTCCGCGAGCTTCCGCCCGAGGACAGAGCTGAATTCGCGGCCGATTTCTGGAAAAGAAGGGACCCGACTCCCGCGACCGAGGTCAATGAATTCCGGGATCAGTACTATTCGAGACTCTCCCTGGCCGAAAGAGCCTTCCGGACGGGGATCCCGGGGTGGAAAACGGATCGAGGGCGAATCTTCATCCTACTGGGCCCTCCCATGGACGTGATCAAAAAAAGCATGGGAGAACACACAAGGGAGCTCAGTAAAGCGGGGAGAGATCTTAGTTCCGACATGCTTGAGGAAGGCGCCAGGACCGAACGGCCCACCGAGATCTGGGTTTACAATCAATACCCCGATTATTTCTCCGGTCCGTTAAGACTCGTCTTTGTCGACAATGACAGCGCCGGAGATTACAAATTGACCACGGATGTGGAAGTCAAACCTTTTTCCATGATGAGCTACGCCCAGAGCGATTCCAATATGGTGAAGTACCAATGGATCGGGCGGATCGAGAGCGACGAATCTCTGGCCAGAATCCTCCCCTTCCTGGATTTCGGGAAATCCCTGGGAAAAATCGAAAAGAGCAAAAAAGAAGATTACACGGTCGACTGCATTTTTGAAATCCCGTTCGGAGCCGTCAACTATCTGAGGAAAGACGGAGCCTTCGCCTACGATCTCGAGCTGAGCGTCGACGTTCAGCACGTCGAGCGAAAAAGCACCTATAGAGAGAACAAAGAAATTGGGGGACGGTTTTCGGCGGAGGACCTGAAAAGAAGCATCAAGGAAGGCCTTTCCCTGAGGGAAGCGATCATGATTCCCCTGGAAAGGGGAACCAACAGAATCTACTTTTCCGTCCGGGACCGGGTGTCGCAAAAAAGACTGCGCAAACTGGAGATCATAAAGATCAGCGAGTCGAACCAGGCCGGCTGAGAGGCAAAACCTCTCCCCTCCGCTGACACCTCCTCAAACTCTTCCGGGGCGGCGCGCCTTCAGGGATCGCCCTTTTAGCTCCGCGGCTTGCGAGACGGACCGCTCAGGGACGACCGCAACCGCAAGATCGCGAAATGCAAGCGGCCGCCGCCTGGCGGCGGCCCAAAGGCCCAGATTACTGCCGGCACTGTTCGATGAGAGCGTCCAGTTTTTCCCTGTCGGCCGAAGACAGGCGGCCGGAGTATCGCTTTTTGAACTCGATGAGCAGATCCAGGGCCCTGGCTTTGTTCCCGGCATTGATATGGGCCATGGCGAGATCAAGATGCGCCTGGCGGAAACCGGGATCGGCTTCCAGGGCTTTTTCCCAGCAGTAGATTGCGCCTTCCAGGTTTCCCTGTTGCCTGTAAGCGTGGCCCAAGCCGTAGTAGGGCGCGGGATACCCGGGATCCAGTTCGATGGCCTTTTTGTAATATTCGAAGCATCGGAAATAAAGGGAGGCGTCCTTCAGCTTCAGGCCCTGGGAATAACACGCATTCGCCAGGTTGTTGCAGAGCTCAGGATGCCGATCGTCCAGCGAAAGGCCCGTTTCGAAAGCCTTGATCGCTTCCTCGAAATCGCCTTTTTTGGCATAGGCGGTTCCAAGGTTATTCCATATTTCAGGATCGTATTCGGCCTCTCTCAGGTTCATTTTTCCGAAAGAGGCGATGATTTTGTCGTATTGTTGGGCGGAAAGGAGCGCCTTCATGTATTCGATGTAAATTTCATAGCTTGAGGGAAGGGCGTCGAGCCCTCTCTCGAGGATCAGGATGGCCTCTTCCGTGTTCCCCTTCTCTTGATAGATCGAGGCGAGTTGTTTATAGGCCAGGTCGATATCGTTCCGCTCTGCGATGACTCCCTTGATGACCTCGATGCCCGCGTCCTCTTTCCCCTCTTTATAGAGCTTCCAGCCTTCGCCGATCCTGTTGATCAAAGGGAGGAGGACTTTCACATCGTCCCGAACGCCGAAATCCGTCTTGGGAGAGAATCGGACGCTCCCGACGTAGCCCAGGCTGGCCATTTTCTCCCGCGTCTCCCGGTCGGCCCGCTCGGAAGCGTCGATTTTTCCGGGAGGGGACAGGGCCCGGATGATTTTTTCGAGCTGGGATGCGAGAGGCGCGATATCTTTTTCCCCGGCTAGGTTTCTGAGCTCATCAAAATCCCGGTCGAGATCATAGAGCTCGGGAATCGGCGAGTCGATGAATTTCGTCTTCTTAGAAACCAACCCCCTTAGGGGCGCCCAACCGCGGCTGTAGTACGGATGCAGCGATTCGAAGTAGATCGGCCTTTCCGGCATCTTTTTCCCCTTCAAGGCCGGAAGGAGAGAGCTCCCCTGGAGAAAGGACGGCTTTTTGATTCCCAGGGCGTCACAGGCCGTCGGGAAGATATCGACGTGGCTGACGTAGTCTTCGACCCGGCCCCGGGCCGTTTCCGGAGTCGAGATGATGAGAGGGATCCAGAGGGAGGAATTGTAGGCGAAAAAACCGTGCGTTTCCTCTCCATGCTGGCCCAAGGACTCGCCGTGGTCTCCGGTCAACACGATGACCGTCGAATCAAGCAGACCGCTCTCTTTGAGATAATCGAGGAGAGTTCCCAGGGCCAGATCGACATAGGCCACTTCTCCTTCGTACGGATGATCTTGATATTGAGTCTTGAAGGGCTCCGGGGGATCGTAGGGGCTGTGCGGATCCCAGCAGTGGATCCACAGGAACCAGGGGGATGCGCGATCTTTGAGCCACTCCAGGGCGGCCCCGACCACGGCTTCCGCCTTCCTTTCCAGGGAGGAGAGGTTGACCGAGTGAAGGCGGTTGTAATCGTCGTCGTAAACGTCGAACCCCTGAGACAACCCGAACCTCGAGTCCAGGGGGTAAGCTCCGACGAAGGCTCCGGTTGAATAGCCGTTTTCTTTGAGGTGTTCAGCCAGGGTCAGCGATTCCGGGCGGATGATGAAATTCAGGTTTTCATGGACGCCATGATGGTTCGGGGTCGTGCCGAGAAGAATGTTCGCATGGGACGGAAGCGTGGTCGAGGTGTTGGCGAAGGCCCTGGCAAAGAGCACGCCCCTCTCCGAGAGGCCGTCGATATTCGGTGTTCTGGGGAATCGGCTGCCGTAGCAGCTCAGCCGGTCGGCCCTTAGCGTGTCGATGGTGATGAGGAGAAGATTCGGCTTTATTTTTTCCTTTTCCAAAGAAGAGACGAACGGCGAGGCCGACATCATTCCGAGAAGAAAAAGCAGCGGCCAAAAAAACTTCGGAAGGCGAATCTCTTCCCTCAATTTTGAAATATCCGGCATCCGTCTTTTATTCTACAGGAAAACGGTGTTTTTTTCTCCGGCCGAGGCAGCGGACAATTCCCCTCAATCTCCACCCGCACCGCGACATCTCTGTGAGTCCTTACAGAGCTGGCCCTGCCTGAGACGCCCCTACGGTCTCTGTCCGGACCTTCTTAAAATGATCCAAACGCAATAAATCGAGTGGCATCCCGAGGACCGGAGCGACGAAGCCGACACCGGCTAACAGGCATAGACGCCTTCCCTCTCGCCAGTCGCCCGGAATATCGGTGTAAAAAAACCTAAAGCCTTCGTCTCAAAACGAGAATTTGGCCCCCAGACGGAAAGAACGGTTTCCGTAGCAGCTCGTCACGAGTCCATAGTTTGTGGCAATCACGTATCTCGGCGGATTCTCATAGGGATAGAGATAGGGAGCCGGGTCCCGGTTGACATTGATGCCGCTTCTTCCTCCGATGTTGAAGATATCGGCATAGAGACTCAACCTGCCGAGATCGCTGAAAGTGAAATCTTTCTCCAGCCTCATGTCCAGCATGCTGTAGGGAGCGTTCCTTCGTGTTCCGTCGGGCTCGGCGCGGACCGAAACGTAGCTGTCCTGAGTCGCGATGTAGCCGGGGTAGGCGGAGGTGGGAAAATAGACGCGCCCGATCGTCCTTCCCCAAGCCGCCCCCGAAAAGTACTGCAGATAGCCGGTGAGGACGATGTCATAAGGGAGCACCACAGAGCCCATGAGCTTGATCTGGAGCGGGCGGTCAAAAGACACCCGGCCGTAAGAGTTGATCAACTCATTGGGGCTGTCAAACGCCGTGGACTCGCCTTCCGTGGCGTCATATCCGGGGTCGCAATTGCCCTTGAAGGCAGAATACACGATCGAGCCCTGCATCTGCCACCGGTTGGACATCCTCTTCTCGACGGTCAACACCGCGGCCGTGTATTCTCTCTTGGCTTCGGGCGGGTTCGTGCCTTTGTAAGTCCGGGTGGGAGCGTAGGAAGCCAGGCCGTAAACGGTCATATTCTGATCGTCGGACGTGCCCCAGACTCGATCCCACCCCGGGTCGACGAAATTGTACGGCAGCCAAATGGGCCGCCCCTGGCTATCCACGGCGTTGGGGTCGTAACCGTTATTCTTATCGACATCCTCGACGATGTTTTTATTCAGCTTATAGACGAACTGGAACCCCAGCTTGAAGTCTTTGGCCAGCTCGTGCTCGATTCCGGCCATGAATTCGTGCATGTAAGGAGCTTTCAGGTCTTTATCGTAGTACATATAGTTAGGGTCTTGGACATCGTAAGCGGTCAACCTGTAATAATCTCCGTTCGGATCAAGGTACTTGGGATCGGCGGGGGAGCCGTACCTTCCGTTGGGAACGGGGAGGTCCATGTAGCCGTTCCGGTTCTGGTCGTACCAGTACCAGTTCATGGCCTGGCCGCTCATGATGTTGCTGGCGTTGTACTTGGCGGACCAGATGGGCTCGTAGTAGCGGCTGAAAGAGGCTTTCAGGGCCGTCTTCCCGTTGCCGAAGAGATCGTAAACCAGCCCGATTCTCGGAGAGAGCGTCGTGAACTCGACGATTTTTTTATAGGGCGTGGTTATCGGATCGAGAGCCGAGACCTGGTTGAACTCGATGCTCGGATCGTTGTGGTACTGGTCGTTCAGCGCTTTGAGCAGGATGTTGGGATCGATCGCCGCCAGGGCGGGGTTCATGAACTCCGGCCCCATTCTGTACCGGTCGTACATGGCGGGCCGTGACTGCTCGGGTTCGTACTGGTAGCCGTAATCGAGCCGGAGACCGACGTTGATTGCGAACCTTCCCGCCACAATGCTGTCCTGGACGAAGCCGGAGAAACGGCGCGTGTTGTCGTATTTCCAGACGACGCCCCGCTCGGCGAAAGGACGCATCCTCAGCCGGCCCTGCGGCGGCGAGGCCGTGGGTGAATAGTAATACTTATTGCCGGCGTTGTAATCATACCAGTACGTGTAGTAGACATTGTCCCCTTTCTCGTAGCCCTTGAACCTGTCGAGCCCGTAGATCGTGTCTTCCCATTCGCCGCCGAGCTTGAATTCGTGGCTCGCTCCGAGAAGGCGATCCGCGAAGTGGGTGAGCGAGATCGAAGCCAGACCTTTTTTGCGGATATAATCGTCCGAGTAATACGTATTTCCCCAGCTAATCGCATACTTCCGGTCGTAAACCTGATAGTTGTCTTTGAATTCCGGCCGCTGAAGAATGGGAAAATGGCGGTAGACATAGGTCCCGCGGGCATCGACGAACGTATTCTGGTTCAGAACCCAGTTCACCTGATGAGTCGTGGTATGGGTGTTCTCATGGTCCCAGACAATCGTCAGCGCAAAGGAGTAGTCATTGCCCGTGCGGTTCGAGTACACGGGCTCATAGATGTTATTCCAATGGTACATGCCCATGTACCGGATGCTCTTGCCGAGCTGGAAGGTCAGCTTGCCGAAGCCCAGCCACTCTTGATGGTCGATATCATAATGCTGAAGCTCCGCGGGAGTGAAAGTCCATTCCCTCAACTGGATATTTCTCAGCCGGACGTCATGCGTCTCAGGGTTGGCCTGTCCCCAGAGGAGGCGGCGACCGCTCAGGAAGAACCAGATTTTGTCCTTGACGATTGGGCCGCCCAAGTTCAGAGAAAAGTCCTTATAATCCGTGTAGGACTCAGGAGGGTTGACGGCGAGAGCCTGCATCTGCTCCCGAGTTAGCAGATTCTCGTTGAAACTTTTTCCGGTGTAATAGGCGGAAGCGCTCCCCGAAAACCTGTTCCCGCCGGCCTTGGTGACGATGTTGACGAGCACCGAGTCGGTCTGCCCCACTTCGGCGGGCAGGGAGCCGACTCCGAATTCAATCTCCTCGTAGACATCGACGTTGATGTTGGCCATCGGGTAGAAGGTGGCGGGATCGTTCATCGGGACGCCGTCGAGCTGATAGAGCTGGCTCCGGACCGTCCCGCCGAGGATGGAGGAGGTCCGCCGGTAATCGACTCCCTCCGAAATGGCGCCCGGAATGGAATTCTGAAGGCCGTAGAGGTCGCGGTTCATCGGGAGGCTGGCCAGGAATTCGCTGGTGTAGCGGACGCTGATTTTCGAGGTTTCCACATCAACGACGGGGCTTGCCGCCGTGACCGTGACTTCCTCTTCGATGGTCGTGACTGCGAGGACGATGTCCACATCGGTGGTCTTTCCGACTTCGACGCGCAGCCCTTTTCTGACCTGGGTCTTGAACCCGGGCATCTCCACTTTGAGCTCGCATTCTCCCGGAATCAGAGAAGGAAAACGAAATCTTCCCGTCTCCGAGGTGACGTAGGTCAGACTGCCCATGATTCCGGTCCCGGTGAGAGTAACCGTCGCGCCGGGAAGAAGGTTCCCCTCTTCGTCCGAGACCGTGCCGCTCACCGACCCCGTCTGTCTCCCGGCCTGGGCAAAGCCGATGCTTGCCAGCCCGAAGGACAGCAGCAGGATCATCGACCATTGCGAAATTTTATTCTTCATCATGCCTCCTCTTGCTGGATTCTTCCTTGCTTTCATCCCCGGTTTTATCGTCCGGACGCCTCCAAGGAAATGGAGAGAAATATCTGCCTTAAAGGCCGGCGACGGGCGATCATCGCTGAATCATTCCTCCCGCTATTCTTGTGTGAAAATGCTAAATCACATTTCGATCAAATGTCAAGTCGGAAAGGGCTCGGCGACGAAAAGCGCGGCCGCGGCGACAAGAGGAGGGTGCGATCAGCCGCGAGCGCAGTCGCAGATCCTTCGGGTCCGCTCAGGCGGGTTCGGTCGCCAGGCTTCTGAGATCGTCAAACTCGCGGGGCGAAATCCCGCTCCGGGCAAAGGCGAAGGCCATCTTGTTTTGGAGAAGCGGGTCGGCATCGGGGGAAAGGATTCCCCGCTCGATGAGTTTCAGGAATTCCGGAGTTCCCGGAACGGGCGAAAAAAACGCGAGGTGCGGCCGGGCCCCAAGACGGCGGACCCGCAGGATGCTCTCCCGGACCCACGAGATTTGCTGTCCGGGCAGCCCGACGATCAAATAGACATGGATCTCCCGGCGGGAGTAGCCGGCCTTTTCAAGGGAACAGAGAGCTCTTTCCAGGTCTTCCGGCATAACCTTTGGGCAGGAAGAGACCAGCAGTTCCGGGTCGACGGATTCCTGGCTGAGATAGAGCGAAGCGAACCCGGTGCGGCGGAAAAGACGGGCCAGCCGCTCATCAATTTCCCGGACGTGGAGGCCGTTGGGGGTGTGGAACGAGACGCCGAGGTTTTTCGCTCCGAGGGCTTCAAGAATGGGAATAAGATGCTCCTCCTTATTCAGGAGGAGGGCGTCATCATAAAAAGCGAAATTCCGTGTCCCCCACCGCTCAATAGAACGCTCGATCTCGACGACGACAGCGGCGGCCGTTCGCTGCTCGAAACGCCGGTAAAGGAGCGGAACCGCGCAGAAGGAACAACGGAACGGACAGCCGCGCGACGTCAGGAGGGGAAGAGCCCGCCGGTCGCGCAGCAGATCAAAGGCGGGAGGCGGGAGGTGGGAAAAAGCCTGGGGGTCGCATTCCCGGATAGACCGATCCCCCAGGATATTCCGGAGTAAGGGCAGAAGGGAGTTTTCGGCCGGGCCCTCCACAATCGCGTCCGCTCCCGAGACGCGGCGAGCATGCTCCGGCAGAAGCGTGGGATAGAGGCCGCCGAGGATGATCGGCACTCGGCCCCATCGCCTCCGAATGAGCTCGACCGTCAGGCAAACGCCGGGATACCAGTATGTCATTCCGGAAGTCATCAGGACCGCCTCCGGTCGAGGGATTCTGTCGAGCTCCTCGAGAAACAACTCGACCGGAATTCCGTACCTGGAGAACCGTCTCGGAATATCCCGTATTGGATCGGGCTTGGGAATCTCGATCTTGGGGAAATGCCCTCGACCGTCAGGCTTGCTTTTTCTCCAGGGTTTCAGGCCGGGATGAAAGCGGTCCAGACAGTCGATCCAATGGAGGCGGCAGTCGGAGTTCTCTCTGATCAGCGCCGCCACCGAGAGGAGCCCGAGCGGCTTCAACCAGAAATCATAGGCCGTGAAATCCGTGATCCAGGGATTGACGAGCAGAAGGTCCTTCATCGGCGGGACATGCGGGGCGGGGACGGGCCTCTCTTCGGACCCGTCCCCGGAAAATGCGGAAGGAGGGACTCGAACCCTCACGGCCTTGCGGCCATAAACTCCTGAGGCTTACGCGTCTACCGATTCCGCCACTTCCGCATAAGCGGCCCTTATTATAGCGCCCTGCAGAAATCCAGTAAAGAGGAAAAGGCCGGCGCAAGGACCATCCGAGCACGAAATGACGATTTGGGAAAGAGACCGTTCCCCGGTTGCCAAGTCGACTCATCACCCCTCTGGAGATGCTCCCGACGCTTCATTCGCACTTGACAAAGCCTGTCCCCGCGTTTATTTATTATAATGCGTGGCACTCCGAAAAGCGCCGTTCAAGTCGATCGCGGGAAACGAAAACGATTGATCCATTGAACGCGCAATTTTTTTCTTCTCGTCACAAAGATCCCCAAAGGAGGTTCAATGAAATTCCATTCGCCGCAACAGGTCCAGAATCTGGCCCGACAGAGGAACGACGACTTATGGACCGCATCGTTTTACCTCGATACAGATAAGAGCCGGCTGAGCAAAAAGGAGATCGCCCTCGCTTTTAAGAACCTGCTGAATGAAGGCCGAAATCGTCTCGAGAACCTGGACGCGAGCCGGGCGATCAAAGAGTCGCTCGGCCGAGACCTTGAGCGCATCGCCCGATTCGGGAGCCAGTCTTTGCCTCTCCATACCGCTCCGGGGCTGGCGATTTTTTCCTGCTCGGGCGCAGATTTCTGGCAAGAGCTCACTTTACCCCGGCCTCCCCGCAACCATATCATTTTTGATCGCAGTCCTTATGTCCGCCCCTTGACCTCGATTCTCGACGAATACCATTCCATTGGCGCGGCCATTGTCGAGCGCCAGGAGGCCCGCTGGTACCATATTTTTATGGAGGAAATTATCGAGCTCGATCGGATGACAGGCGATGTCCCCAGCCGTGTCCGGGAAGGCGGCTGGCAGGGATACGAGTCCAAAAGAATCGAAAGGCACATCGACACTCACCTCCGGGATCATCTCAAAAAAGCGGCAAAAAAGACCTTTGACCTTTTCCAAAAGAATCAATTCGACTGGCTCCTGATCGGCTGCAAAGAGGAGTACCGCTCCGATATCGAGCCCCTCCTTCATCCTTACCTGAAAGAGAGATTCAAAGGCTGGCTGAAGACGAATTCCGGGGATTCGGCGGAACGGATCCTGAAACAGGCTGTGGAGATTGAAAGAAAATTGAAAAAAGAAGAGGAAGAGGATCTGGCAAAGACACTGGTCGCCGAGGTCGAAAAGGGCGGCCGGGCCGTCACGGGGCTGAAGGATGTCCTGCGCCGACTCAACGCCACCGAAGTCCAGACGCTCGTCCTGACGCGCAATTTCTCGCGCGAAGGTCGCCTCTGCCCGAAGTGCCGTTTTCTTTATCTCGACGAAGTCCGCTGTCCGGTGTGCCAGGTCAAGACCGATAAGATCGCGGATATCGTCCACGAAAGCGTCCACGCGGCGATGGATAAGAAGGCGAAAGTTCGTTACGTGACGCCTCCCTCCAGGCTTGACCGCTACGGCAAGATCGGCGCTTTCCTGCGGTATTAAGAGAAACAGCGGCCTTCAATCCCAGAGCGGCCGAAAGGTGGTCCGCCTGCCCAGGCTTCTCAGGTCTCTGTTCCAATCAATTCAATCGGCCTTCGCCCTTCTGAACGACGCCTTCTCAAATAAACTGTAGATGATCGGGACGATAAACAGAGTCAGAAGGGTTGTGGCGATCAGTCCGCTGAGGACAGTAGTCGCCATGGGCGCTCGGAACTCGGCTCCTTCGGATCGACTGAGGGCCATCGGCATCATCCCAAGGATGGTCGTCAGGGCCGTCAACAGTACGGCGCGCAGACGGGTGACGGCGCCCGTGACGATGGCCTCGCTCTTGTCCATCCCGCTCCGCCGAAGCTGGTTGATATAATCGATCATGACGATTCCGTTATTGACGGCGATCCCGGCGAGGAGAATGAAGCCGATCAAAACGGGGAGGCTGATCGGCCGCCCACTGACCAGCAGTCCGACAACCACACCGATCAACCCGAGAGGAACAGTGAACATGATGATGAAGGGATGCTTGACCGACTCGAACTGCGAGGCCATGACCATGAAAACCAAAAGGGTGGCTAAAGCAAAGGCGATGGCCAATGTCTTGAACGCATCCTGCATGTCGTCATAAGAGCCTCCGAATTCCATGAAATATCCGGGAGGAAGCTGCCTCTGGACAGGGACAAGCCTCTGCCGAATATCTCTAACCACGCTTCCCAGGTCACGGCCGGCGATGTTTCCCCGCACGGTGACCACACGGGCCTGGTTCTCGCGGTTGATCTGGATCGGACCCTCCCCTTTTTCAATTTCAGCCACCTGGTCGAGATAGACGACTTTGTTCCGCGGCGTGACGATCGGAATGCTTTCGATCTCGCGGATATTGTCCCGGTATTTCTTCTGGAAGCGGACGCGAAGATCGATCTCTTCGCTTTCCTCGCGGTAGCGCGTCGCCACCCGGCCGAGGGTCGCCGCCTGAACGGTGCTCGCCACCTGGCTGACCATCAGGCCGAGCTTGGCGGCCCGCTCCCGGTCCACGCGGATCTGGTATTCGGGCTTCCCCTGACTCAAAGAATGGGAAACATCCCGTAGGCCGGGGATATCCTGAATCCGGGCGGTGATGCCGTCGGCGATTTCCTTAAGCCGGTCGAGATCTTTGCCGAAGACCTTGACCTCCACCGGTGCGCTGGCCCCACCCATCATCATCTGGCTCATGTCGACGGCTTCGAACTTCACGTTCTCGAGCTTGGGCAGCTTGCCGCGGATGATTTCCAGGAGTTGGACGTCACTGTATTTTCTCTGGCTTTTCTTCACCAGTCCCACCCAGAGCAATCCTTCATGAGGACCGGCATTGCTCATCGCGCTCCCGGCGTCGCTGGCATCTTCTTCGGCCCCTGAACCCGTCTGGGCGGTGATGATTTTAATCTCCGGCTGCTGGGACATCAGTTTCTCGACCATCGAGACGACGCGGTCCGTTTCTTCAAGCGCTGTCCCGATCGGCATCTTGACTTTCAATAAAATCATGTTTCGGTCCTGGGCGGGCATGAACTCGGTGCCGAGAAAGCGGGCCAAGCCGAGGGACAGGACAAAAATCACGGCCACCCCACCGAGGACGAGGCGGCGATGTTGCAGAGCCCAGGTCAGCCAGCGGCGGTAAATGTCACGGCCTTTCTGGAATCGAGTCTGCCGGGCGACCTTC
>Ga0185342_1000421_pt1 | contig 21885 bp, 20 predicted proteins | sample ConPoolayeEmetaG_FD_128045 | JGI IMG/M metagenome (GOLD analysis project Ga0185342, IMG submission 128045) | Hot spring microbial mat communities from California, USA to study Microbial Dark Matter (Phase II) - Cone Pool mat layer E metaG... ...
GGCTGACTGGGGGCGGTTGGGCCAGCCGTCGCCGATAGCATGCTGTCCGGCATGAGCACGGCTACCACGTTGCCCTGGGCGCAGGGCTGACCATCGGCCAAGACCGTTATTTCCACCACGACCTTCCGCGGCTTGACTTCCACTATCCGGCCGCGGGCCTCCAGCGGGACTCCCATTGGCGTGGGACGCAGATAATCCACCTTGAGCGAGGCGGTCACAAATCGCAGGGGCGGCGCTGTCCCCGGTTCACGTCCCGCCGCTCGATAGGCGGCCAGGGCTGCCGAGCCGGTGCCGTGGCAATCCACCAGCGAGGCGATCAGGCCGCCGTAGACGTACCCGGGAATGGCAGTGTGATAGGGCTGCGGGCTCAGGACCGCCACCGTCTCGTCACCCTTCCAGAAGCTGCGGATGTGGAGCCCATGCGGGTTGAGCCGGCCGCAGCCGTAGCAGTGGGCCAGTTCGTCGGAGTAGGTGTCTTGGACTGCCGACAAATTCATGATAAGCGCCTCCCTGGCAGTGGCCGATGGAGTTCGGACGACGGCTGCCGCCGTCATACTTTCGCGGCCAATCTCGGCCGCTGGAACCGCGGATCCGGACTGAGCCCCTTTTGGCCTCTGCCTTCTGGCACGGCCAGGCCCGTAGCGGTCCCTCGCCTGCCGGCTACCCTAGAAGTATCGCACTGGTTCTTGCGCGATGCCAGCGCTGTGCGGCCGGTGGGCGACGATAAGGCGACCTTGCTCACCGTGTTGCAACGGCCTGCGGGAACCTCGGTGCGCAGTTGAACGCTCAGCTTGGCGCCCGAGTGGGCCGGTCGTATCCTTGCCTTCTGACCCGCCGGGTCGTGCCGGTGGCGTGTGGCCGAGCAGGGCCGGCTGAGCCCTGAATGGAGCCTGCGGTGCGGCAAATCGGCGCCAAAAGCGAACCGAACACTGCTTTGCGTCGTATCCTGGATGAGCACTGGACTTGGGGCGTTTATGGACATCGAGATTATCGTTCGGGGCGTTGAGGACGCTTCTGGGCTTCGCGGGTTGGCCCAGCGGAAACTGGAGGCCGCACTGCAACGCTACACTACGCAGGTTCGGCGGGCCACCATGAGGCTGGAAGACGAGACCGGACCGAGCCGGCATGGGGTCGATAAGGTCTGCATGATCTCGCTTCGCCTTCGCCGGGGCGAGGTGCGGGTCCGCGAGGTCGGCCCAGACTTCGGGCCGGTCATTGACGTCGCACTTGACCGGATGCGAGCCGCACTGGGTCGGAAGATCAGTCGCTCAAAAAGGGGAGTGGGTGAAGGGTAGCTGCACTGTGCGCCGCCGGAGGTCGTCTTCGTTACACAGCGCGCTGGGCGGCCCCAGTCGGCTGGCGGTATCGTCTGGGCCGGGAGTGATCGGCTGGTCGTCGGCGTGCACTTGACCCATCGGTGCGAGGCCCTCGCCGGCCGATGCCGATCCTCGGGAGCTTGGCCCCCAAACCCCCGGCTTCAATCCCCAACCCGAGAGCACCGGGGAAAGAGGCCGGTCGAGGATCGAAAACGCGGTCCGACTCTCATAGCAACTGGTGCATAAGTTGGGGGCACGTCAATGTCTGATCAGGTCGATCCAGCCGGTCTCCTTAGCCTGAATCCCATTGGGGTGGTTCGCAGCCCGCACCTCCGGGCAGAGCACACGCCCATTCAGCCGGTATTCGCGGAGGGCATTCCAGGGCGGGCCGAGGTGCTGCCGCAGTACGCTGCGGGGCTGGCGGATCTGGAGGGCTTCTCCCATATCTGGCTGCTCTACTGGTTTCACCGGGCCGGTCCGCCACGCCTGATGGTGCAGCCTTTTCTCCATGACGCGGAACGCGGCGTTTTCGCCACTCGGGCCCCGGCTCGCCCCAACCCGATCGGGCTGAGCCTGGTGCGACTGGTCAGACGCGAAGGGGCCGTTCTGCACCTTGCAGATGTTGATATTCTCGATAACACCCCGCTTTTGGACATCAAACCCTACGTGCCCCGCTTCGATTGCCGCGGCCATGTGCGAGTCGGCTGGTTGGAGACGGTCGACGAGCAGGCCATGGAGTCGCGCAGCCGCAGGCCGCCACCGCCTGCCTGACCGAGTCGCGGACCAAGATGGGCAAGTCGCCCCGCGGCTAGCGCTCGACCGTTTTGCCTCAGCGCTCCGGCTGGCCAGGGTCGCAGTGGTCGGGCGGGTCGGTCGGCTGGCTTATATCAGTGGCCGCTTGAGTGGCTGCGGGGTGCCGCCTGGTGGGGCTGGCCCGTGGCTAACCACTTCTGGTAGGCCTTCCAGCCCGGGCACCAGCCGGTGTGCCAGCGCCACAGCCGTCCCAGCAGCGAATGCGGCCGGCGCTCGGCGTAGCCGCGCATCGGACAGCCGATGCAGCGGGGGACTTTCATCGGGACGTCTCCTCGGAGCCCTTGCCGGCCGACGTCCGAAGCGACTCCAGTCGCTTCTCGAACGCGTCATACTCGATTGACTCGACAGTGATGAGCCCGTCGACTCGATCGAACAAAACGTCCTCAACCATCGCGACCATCGCCCGGCGATAGCGAACCAACTCCTCCGGTGAGACGGTCGCAGGATCACGTTCGAATGCCAACTCCACCTGCCAGAGCCGGTCCATCTGTTCGTGCCCGACCAGGAGGTGCTTGCGGTACACCACGTGAACGGCCGCCCGTGCCGGCTGATACGCGATGTAGTAATGATACTCTCGGCGGGGGGCGGCGATCGAATCGTCGATGAAGTACCGGTTCTGCTCCGGGGCGCCCCGGCGGGGGCACCCCAACACCATTGCGATCACGTCGCTCACCGTATGATCCCGGCTGCTGATGAAAATGAACTCACCGCGCTCGAGCGGGCCGCGGCCCTGTCCGAGAGCCTCAACCACCTTGCCGGCGATGCGAAACCCGCCTGCTCCGCATAGGCACACATGGCCCAGTTGCCCACAAACGTCCTCGAACCGGACCGCAACAGTCTCCGTCCCGTCGGGGTAGCTACCGGCCAACACGCCGTGGCCGTAGTGGAAGACGATCGGCGGCACTCGATCGATGTACCAGTAGCTTCGGTTCCACCGGCCGGAAGCTGTTGTCGCCGGCGTGCGACACCCGGCCAGAAAGGCGACGCCGGCGACTGTCGCCGCCACCCAGGCTGCCGCTGATTGTGTTCTGCCGGCCATCGGCTATCGCCAGCCCCGTGCGCCGTCCGGCGAATAATCCATGCCCCCTTGATGAGCCAACGGAGTGGCAGGTTAACTTCACCAGCAACAGGTCGTCAAACCGGAACCACCTTGAGGCTCGGCTGAAGGACTGTAGCGCCGAAGCTCTGGCGCTGCACGCCTGAACGACGGACTTCGAGGCCGACGCAACGCGGGGGACCGCCGGCCGGACACCTCCGGCGGTCCCGCGTTTGTCGGCGGCGGTTGCCCGCCCGCGGATAGCCTCTTGCGACTGGGCGGCCAGGCGCGGCCGGATACGGTTTTTTTGTGACCGCCCGTCGTGCCAATCCCCGTCTGCGGAATTAGACTTAGGGAAGCGTGTTGGGGAGCAGGTTATGGTGCGATTTATCGGACTGTCATTCGTTGCCGCAAGCCTCTGGTTCGCTGTGCCTCCGGCCTGCGGTCAGAAGACCGTCGGCGATCGTCGAAGGACACCGGTGGTCGAGGTGTTCGAGCGCTGCCGGGACGCGGTGGTCAACATCAGCACTACCCGGGTCGTTCCGATGCGGTCGCTCACTTATGAGTCATTGCTGGATGAAATCTTCGATTTTGGGCTGCCGCGTCTGCGTGATCGACGAATACAAAGCGTGGGCTCGGGCGTGGTGGTGCACGAGAGCGGGTACATCGTGACCAACGCGCACGTAGTGTCGCAGGCCTCGGACGTGCAGGTGACTTTCGCGGACAAACGGACCCTGCCCGCTGAGGTCGTCGCCGCCGACCCCGAGCATGACCTGGCCGTGCTGCGGGTCCGGTCCGACCGGCCGCTGGCCTTTCAGGAACTCGGCCGCAGTCGAGACATCCTAGTGGGCGAAACGGTGGTCGCGATCGGCAACCCGCTGGGCCTTCAGCACACTGTCACCAGCGGCATCGTCAGCGCGGTCGACCGCGACCTTCAGTTCAGCGAAGACGTCGTTTACCGCGGCCTGATCCAGACTGATGCCCCGATCAATCCGGGCAATTCGGGCGGCCCGCTGCTGAACCTGAACGGGGAACTGATCGGGATCAACAGTGCCATCCGGGGCGACGCTCAGAACATCGGCTTTGCCATTCCGGTGGATCGCCTTTGGGAACTGCTGCCCCAAATGCTGGACATTGAGCGCCGCCAGCGGGTGCGGTTCGGCCTGAACGTCAGCGGCGCGGACGCGGAGGTCATCACGGTCCAAAAAGACAGTCCGGCCGGTGCGGCGGGCCTCAAGCCCCATGATCGCATCTTGCGACTGAACGGCCAGCCGATCCGTAACGGAATCGATTATTATGTTCACCTGCTGGATCAGAAGCCGGATTCCAACGTCCGGCTGGAGGTTCAACGGGCCTCGCAAACGCTGAGCCTCACCGTGGCGCTCCAGTCGATTCCGCCGCCGGACGGCCGTGAGCTGGCCCACCGGCTGCTCGGGCTGGAGCTCATGGAACTGCCCGTCGAGCTGCGGCGGAGGTACGAGCTGCCGGAGCGAGTTGGGCTGCTGGTGGACCGCGTGGACCGCGGCAGTCCGGCCGACCGGGCCCGGGTGCGTCCAAATGACCTGATACTGCGGCTGAACCGTTTGCCGGTGGCCACTTTGGGGGAGGCCGGTCTGGCGTTGGAGCAGGTGCAGCCGGGTGAGCCGGTGTTCGTCGAGGGTCTGCGGCTGGACGCCGACCGGCCATTTTTCTGGAACGTAACCCTCAGGGCTCGCCGTGGCCAGTGACCGGTCGCGGCCGGAACGTGCTTGCGGATCCGGAGAAATAGCATCAAAGCTTCTGGGGTGTGGGCGGTGCTCCTGCTTGCGGGGGGCTCAGGGGTGCCGGCGGGAGCTTCATGTTCGACGGGCGAGAATATGTATGGCGCGGCCTGGACGTCAGGCTGCCGGGCTGTATGACCGCGTGCGGGCGCGTGGCCCCGGACAGGATGCGAAGGACCGGCGACCGCCGTGGACCGAGGCGCTTGGGAACGCCGCGCGGCACAGCCGGGCCGGGCAACGGAACGTGGAAGGAAAAGCTGTGAAGTGAGCGAGCGGGCAGGTTAGGATGCCCACGTGTTTGTCGGTTTGCCAACAGCCCGGCAAGAGGATATGGCGCATCTTCTAGGGTGGGCTTAACGTCGCGCTGAAGCCCAGATACCTGTAGATCGCGGATGGTCAGGGCCGAAAGAGGGCCGGCGGCGAAGTGACCACAGATTGGGGCGTGTTTACGGAGGGCCTGCGGCGCTATCTGCGCGGCGGCTCGCGAATAGCCCAGCAGGGCCGCTGCCAGCCCATGACCGCCCGGATGGCGCTGGCCAGGGCGGGATGTGGGTGGTATGCTGTGGCCGGGTGGGCCGCGCCATTCAGGGCCGGCGCGAATGGGAGTACGGTCGGTTGCCATGACTCGGCCACCTGCGGCCTTGACTCGGCTTACTTCATGGGAGGTTCGCTTATGAAGTGGCGCCTGGATGATGCGGGTTGGAGTCCGTACCTGGCGGGTGCGCTCGTCGGCATTTTGGCGACGCTCTCGGCGCTGGCTACCACAAAGCTGACCGGCAAGACAAGTTACCTCGGGGCTTCAACCACCTTCGTGCGGGCCGCCGGGCTCCTGGAACGGACGGCGGCGGCCCAATATGTTGCGGCGAACCAGTATTTCGCCAAGGAGAAAGTCCAGGTCGACTGGCAGTTCATGCTGGTCGTCGGCATTTTCCTCGGGGCGCTCGCTTCGTCGCTCATCGACGGGAGTTTCAGATGGGAGCGGGTACCGCCGACATGGGCCGCACGTTTCGGCCCATCCGTCGCCAAGCGCGCCGCGGGCGCAATTATCGGCGGAATCGTGGCGATGATCGGTGCGCGTCTGGCCGACGGATGCCCGAGCGGCAACGGCCTCAGTGGGCTTATGCAACTGTCAGTAAGCGGACTGGCGGCGCTGGCGCTTTTCTTCGGAGCCGGCGTGCTGGGTGCACGGCGGGCTTATGGGGGGCGTCAACATGAGTAGCCAGCTACTTGGATTGGCAACCGGATTCTTCTTCGGCTTCCTTCTGCAAAAAGGGCGCGTGCTGCGCTTTGACAAGCAGATCGGCGCCATGCGCCTGAAGGACATGACCATCCTGAAGTTCATGCTGTCAGCCATCCTGGTGGGCATGGTCGGCATTCATGCACTCGCAGCCTTCGACCTCATCCAGCTCAGCCACAAGCCGATGAATGTCGGAGGCGTCCTGCTCGGTGGCGTCCTCTTCGGCCTGGGTTGGTCGGTGATGGGATTCTGTCCGGGCACTGCCGTCGGTGCACTGGGAGAGGGCCGCTGGCACGCGATCTTCGCGGTCCTGGGCATGCTGGTGGGCGCCGCGGCATACGCCGAGCTGTATCCCCGTCTGAAAACGACCGTCCTGGCCTGGAAGGACTTCGGCAAAATCGGGCTGCCGGAGGCGGTAGGCGTGCCGGCTTGGGTGATTATCCCCATTTTCTGGGCAGCTTCGCTCGCGCTCTTCGCCTGGTTCGAGAGACGCAGACTGTAGCCCGCCAGGACACGCAGGCCACACCGATCAAGAGGATGACGAACGCCCTGGGCCTGGGTGAGCTTATTGAAGAGTCACACGACATTCAGGCCAGCGCTGCGGCGGACATCTCGCTTTCGAGCGGATCCGGGCGGTGCCGGCGACGAACAGCGGGTCCCCGGTGGAGATCACCGGTGGCCGCCCCTTTCTGGATGGGCCGCCGTCAGCGATGATGGCCAGGCGGCGGCCGGGAGCTGGCCGCAGCCGGTGGAGTTGTCGATGCAAACGCCGGCAGGTTGAAGAGCCCGAACCGGAGCGCTAGACTCGGGTACTAATATGGAACCGAAGCCGTCCGGATTGGCCTTGGCTCAAGCGGAGTTCGCGACTGTCGGTCTGCTGCTTCTGGCCGCCTTGGCGATGGCGCTCGGCATGTTGCTGGCCAGCCATCTGATCGGTCCGAGGCGGTCCGGTCCGGTCAAACAGGCCCCCTACGAGTCGGGCATGGAGCCGGTCGGCGACGCTCGTCGCCCGTTCACCGTCCGCTTCTACCTGATCGCGGTCCTGTTCTTGGTCTTCGACGTGGAAGTGGTGTTTCTTTATCCCTGGGCGGTGCTGTTTCCGCGGCTGCAGGCTCAACCGGGGGGTGAGCATTACGCCTGGGTAGAGAGTCTGCCGGCCGGCTACACGCCCGGATTCTGGCTGGCGGCGATGGGCGTGTTCTTCGGCTTGCTGCTGCTGGGGTTCTACTACGAGTGGCGGCGGGGCGTATTCCGATGGAACTGAGGCGCAGAGTTGAGCTGGTCAGCACCGCTTCCGGCGGGGCCGAATTCGCGACCACCCGCCTGGATCTGCTGGTTGACGCGATCCGCAAGCACGGGGTCAATTGGGCCCGCCGAAACAGCCTCTGGCCGATGCCCTTCGCGACCGCCTGCTGTGGAATCGAGCTGATGGCGACCGGCGCCAGCCGCTACGACGTGGCCCGGTTCGGGGCGGAAGCGATGCGATTTACGCCGCGGCAGTGCGATCTGCTGATTGTCGCCGGACGGGTGGTCATGAAGATGATGCCCGTGCTGCAAAGGATCTACCTCCAGATGACCGAGCCCAAGTGGGTGATCTCGATGGGCGCTTGCGCGTCAACCGGCGGCGTGTTTGACACTTACGCCGTGGTGCAGGGCATCGATCAGTTCATGCCGGTCGACGTATACGTCCCGGGTTGCCCTCCCAGGCCCGAAACGCTGCTGGAGGGGATCATGGCCATTCAGCGGATAGTCAGTGAGCACGGGGTGCGGAGCAGCCGGGACCGCGGCCCGGGACTCCGGCTGACTGTGCAACCGCCCCCGTAGCGCCGGACCTCCAGGTCCGGCGGAGGATCGTCGGTCGTTCGGGCAGGAGGCGGTTTGGCGAACAGCGCTATACCAACTGCCCGGTGGTGAGCCTGCGATGTCAACTGCGGATGTTGTGACCGCACTGAAGCAGCGGTTTCCGGAACTGAATCTGGAGGCTCGGCCGCTGGTGACCTATCCGGACGGTCGAACGTCGGATCAACTCTGGGTTCCTGTGCCGGCCGAGAGGCTGCTGGACATCATGAGCTTCCTGCGCGACGATCCACGCGCTCGATTCGAGCAGCTCTGCGATTTGACCTGCGTGGATTACCTGAACTATCCGAATGCCGGGGACCGCTTCGGGTTGGTCTATTCGCTGCTCAGCCACACGCACAATCATCGCTTGTGGGTCAAGGTGTTCGTCAACGATCCGGAGCCGACCGTGCCGTCCGTCACGCCGATCTGGAGGGGGGCCGAGTGGCCCGAGCGCGAAGTCTACGACATGTTTGGCATCCGCTTTACAGGTCATCCCGATCTGCGTCGGATTCTGATGCCGCAGAACTTCGCCGATTATCCGCTGCGAAAGGACTATCCGCTGCGCGGCAGGGGTGAGCGTGAGGATTTCGAGGTGGTGACCCGTGAGACAGCGTGAGAGCGTGCCAAGGCGGGAACATAGCAACGGGGTCGGTTGGCGGCGCGGGGGGCCCGTACGTTCCGATGCTTCCGCCTTCGCACATTTGCTCCCAGGGAGCCGGTGATCATGCCCGTCTCGTATGATTTGATGAAGCCGACCACCATCCGGCCCGACGAGGAGCACGAGGACCGCTGGACGCTCAATTTCGGCCCGCAGCATCCGGCCACTCACACCACCTTCCGGCTGGTTCTTGAACTGGAGGGCGAGCGGGTGGTCGGGTGCACGCCGGACATCGGCTTTCTGCACAGCGGATTCGAGAAGCTCGGCGAGCACCACGACTACAACCAGTACGTGGTGGTGACCGACCGGATGAACTACATCTCGCCGATCGCCAACAACATCGCCTGGCACATGGCGGTCGAGAAGCTGTTTGGGATCGAAGTGACGCCGCGGTGCAAGGCGATTCGGACCATCTGTGCCGAGCTGGGGCGGATCCAGGATCATCTGTTGTGCATCGCCTGTACCGGGCTGGACTTGGGCGGACTGACCGCGTTCCTGTACGGATTCAATGAACGTGAGATCATCAATGATCTGATGGAGCGGCTTACCGGGGCCCGGTTCACCGTGAGCTATACGCGGGTTGGCGGTCTGGCCCAGGATTTGCCGGCGGGATGGACCGATCAGGTGTTGGATTTCGTTCGCAATCGGATTCCGCCGGCCCTGGCCGACATCGAGTCCCTGCTGCTTCGCAACCGGATCTTCATCGAGCGGACCAAGGGGATCGGCGTAATCAGCCATGACGACGCGATCAACTGGGGTCTGACGGGTCCGGTGGCCCGCGGGAGCGGCGTCCGCCGCGATCTGCGGAAGGATGAGCCTTACCTCTGCTACGCCGACAACTGGGACGGGCAGGGGGCCCCGGCGGTGGACTTCAAGGTCCCAATCGCGACCGGCGGCGATGTCTACTCGCGTTTCCTGGTCCGCCTGGAGGAGGTCCGCCAGTCCTGTTCCATCCTGGAGCAGGTGATCGCCATGCTCCCGGACGGGCCGATCAATGTGGCGGCCGACGAGAAACTGACTCTGCCCGGCAAGCAGGAGGTGTACTTCTCGATCGAAGGGCTGATTCATCATTTCGAGAAGATCATGACCAATCGCGGCTTCCAGCCGCCGGTGGGGGAGGCGTACTGCGCCAACGAGACCGCCAATGGCGAGCTGGGGTTCTATATCGTCAGCGACGGCGGCCGCTGCCCCTGGCGGGCCCGCTGCCGTCCGCCGAGCTTCTTCAATTACCAGGTGTTTCCCCAACTGGTGATCGGCCACCAGATCAGCGATGTGCCGGCAGTGCTAAATAGTCTGAACATAATCGCGGCGGAGCTGGACCGATAAGGCCCGGCGCCGTCCGTTCCCAAGAAGCGGCCCATGAGTTGGCGAGCCATCGATCGAAAGACCGTCACCGACGAGCAACTTGGTCCGGCCCTGAGCGAAGCGGTGCTGGACAAGATCCGGTCGTTTTTTCCGCGGTATCCCAGCCGCCAGGCAGTGATGCTTCCGGCGTTGCACATCGCTCAGGAAGCGCTGGGCTACTTGTCCTTGCGAGCCATGCATCAGGTGGCTGAGCTCCTGGAGGTGCCGCCGGCCGCGGTGCTGGACGCGGTCAGCTTCTACACCCACTTCTGGACCCGTCCGCGGGGGCGGAAGGTGATCGTCCTTTGCCGATCGCTGACCTGCGAGCTGATGGGCGGCCGAGAGGTCCAGGACGCCATCCAGCGCAGGCTCGGCATCGGCGAGCATGAGACTACGCCCGACGGGGAGTGGTCCTTCATGACCGAGGAGTGCTTGGCCGCTTGTGAGCATGCCCCTTGCATGCTGATCAACGAAAAACTCCATCGGCGGGTGACCGCGGACGACCTGGACCGCATCTTGGCCGACCCGGAGAATGATCGGCTCAGCACGCCGCGCAGCGACTTGTATGATGCGCCGCAGCCTTGCACCTCCGAGTTCGGCGGCATTGTGGTCTGACGGTACCGATAAATGGCCTTCGAACCGGTTCTGATGAAGCACGTTGGGCGACCCGGCAGCACCTCGCTGGCTGCGTACCGGGCCGATGGCGGCTACCAAGGGGCTGCCCGGGCCCTGCGAATGACGCCGGACGACCTGGTCGAGTTGGTCAAGAAGGCCAATCTGCGCGGCCGGGGCGGAGCGGGTTTTCCGGCGGGTCTGAAGTGGAGCTTCCTGCCGCCCGACCGGAAAGTCACCTATCTGTGCGTCAATGCCGACGAGTCGGAGCCTCCCACCTTCTCCAATCGCGTGCTGATCGAGCACGACCCGCACATGTTGCTGGAAGGCATCCTCATCGCCGGCTACGCCACCCGAGCCACTACCGCTTACATCTACATTCGTGGCGAATTCGCCGAGCAGTTCCACATCCTGCAAAGGGCTTTGGACGAAGCTTACGCCGCCGGATACTTCGGCCGGAACATCCTCGGCAGCGGCTATGACCTGGAATGCTTGATTCATCGGGGAGCCGGGGCTTACATCTGCGGCGAAGAGACCGGACTGATCGAGAGTCTGGAGGGCAAGCGCGGCTGGCCGCGGATCAAGCCCCCGTACCCGGCCGTGCAGGGCCTGTTCGGCCAGCCGACCGTGGTCAACAACGTCGAGACGCTGGCATGTCTGCCGCACATCCTGACGCGCGGGCTGGATTGGTGGTTGTCGATCGGGACGGCGGACTCCAAGGGGCCGAAGATGTATTGCATCAGCGGCCCGGTGAATCGACCCGGCTGTTACGAAGCCCCGCTGGGCCTGAGCTGCCGCGAGCTGATCTACGGACCGGATTTCGGCGGCGGAATGCGCGACGGCCTGAAAGTGAAGGCGGTCTTCCCGGGCGGTTTGTCGATGGGCGTGTTGCGCGGCGACCTGTTCCCCAAAGCTCCGCCGGGCGTCATCGATCCCAAGGCCGACTACGATGAACTGGATTGCCGCCTGGACTTCGAAGACCCGCGTAATTACGGCCTGTTGGGGCTGGGCACGGCCGCGGCGGTCGTTATTCCCCAGACCGTGGATTTGCGTGACGTGCTGGTGAGCGTGGCCCGCTTCTTCGCCGTCGAGTCCTGCGGGCAGTGCACGCAGTGCCGCGAAGGCACGCACTGGGTGTACCAGATCGCGCAGCGGATCCGGGCCGGGGCCGGTCGATTGATCGACCTAGACATAATCGAAGAACTTACCGCCAGCATGGGCATGATTTCCGGCCTGAGCATTTGCGGCCTGCCCGACGGGGCCGCGTGGGCCTTGCGGACGTTGGTCCGGAAGTTTCGCCGGGAGTTCGAGGAGCGAATTGCCCACCAGGAGCCGGAGGCGCCGTTGCGTCGCGCACGGGGGACTAACCTGGCGGCGTATCAGCTGCCCGTCTCACACGGACGCGCCCGGGCCTACCCCGGCGGGACATTCTATCTGGTGGAGGCCGACCATAGTAACGAATAACCGAGTCGGCATGGCAGACTGATGTAGCACGGGAGCTTTATGCCCAGGATCATAGTTGACGGTCGCCAGATCGAATGCCGGCCGGATATCCCGGTCCTCCAGGCCGCCCTGGAGGCCGGCTTGAATGTACCGCACTACTGCTACCACCCGGGGCTTTCGGTGGTCGCAAGCTGCCGGCTGTGCCTGATGGAAGTGAAGGTGCGCGATCCGCGGACCGGAGCGATGGTCTGGTCTCCCAAGCTGGTGCCCTCCTGCCAGACCCGGGTGGCCGACGGGTTGGAGGTCCGCTTCGACTCGCCGGCGGTCCGTGCGAATCAGAAGCAGGTCATGGAGTACTATCTGCTCAATCACCCCCTGGACTGTCCGATCTGCGACAAGGCGGGCGAGTGTTATTTACAGGACTATGCCGAGCAATTCGGGCCGGCCTCCTCCCGCATGATCGAGGACAAGCTCAAGAACCCCAAGAAAGATGTCGGCCCCCGCACATTGCTTTACCAGGATCGTTGTGTCCTGTGTACCCGCTGCGTGCGGTTTGCCGCCGAGATCGCCGGGACGGGTGAATTGGCGGTCGTCAATCGCGGCAGCCGCTGCGAGATCGACGTCTTCCCCGGTCGACCCTTGGACAATCCGCTTCAGGGCAATGTGGTCGATCTCTGCCCGGTCGGAGCCCTGCTGGACAAGGACTTCCTTTTCAAGCAGCGGGTCTGGCTGCTCCGCTCGGCCAGGTCGGTGAGTCCGGTCGACAGTAGCGGCCAGACTATCTGGATCGACTACAACGAACACGGCGTGCACCGCATTCGGCCGCGATTCAACCAGCGGGTCAACCGGTGGTGGATCAGCGACGAGGCCCGCTTCGGCTGGAAGTACATATACCGGGCCGATCGGCTGAATCGGCCGCTGGTGCGTCAGGGTGCCCGGCTGGAGCCGCGGCCCTGGGAGGAGTTGCCGGAGATTCTGCGCAGCGTGCTCCATCAGGCGGCCGGTCAGGACGGTGGAGCTGCTCTCGCGGCCGTACTCAGCCCCATGATGAGCTGCGAGGAAGCCTGGCTGCTCGCTCGTTTTGTACGTCAATTGGCCCCTGGGGCGGCGCTGGTCACCGGTCACCTGCCAGTGGTCGGGCAGGATCAGACTTTCCCGGGGGGCTTTGTTATCAAGGCCGAGAAGTGCCCGAACCGCCGCGGCGTCGAAACCATTATCCGGCATTTCGGCCAGCCGCATCTGAGTTTCAGCGAGTTCCTGACGCGGGCCGCCGAAGACCGGTACCGGGCGGCATACGTCGTAGGCGGATACCCAGACGAATGGGTCAGCGACGGCGTGGCCGCGGCCCTGGCCAAGGTCCAGTTCCTGGTGGTTCACGACCTGTTTCCCTCACGGCTGGAAGCGACGGCGGCGGTGCAGATTCCGGGTGCGGCCTGGGCGGAGCGCGAGGGCAGTTTCATGAATTGCGACGGCCTGTTGCAGCCCTTTGAGCGGGCCGTGCCGCCGCCGGAGGGTGTGAAAGCCGACGGCCAGTTCTTCTGGGAACTGGCCGGCAACCGCGGCCTCTTCCAGGCCGCCCAGGTGCGTGCTCAAATGGCGGATCATATGCCGAAATTCGCGGAGGTGTTCACGCCGCGGGAACTCCCGCGGTATGCCCATTAGCCCGGCCGTGCCCACTCGCGGCCCTTCCGCGCTGGGGTGCGGTGCGACGACAGCCTATGCAGGACCAGGATGTCCAACGCGTCGAACGCCTGCTTCGCAGCCCGTGGGTTGTCATCGGAGCGGGAGTCCTGCTGCTTGCCCTGGTCGGCGGGCTGCTGGCCCTGACTTTCCCGCTCTACCGCGACTTGCTGGCCAGCCCGTTTTGGTTCCCGATCATCGTCATGACCGGGATGCTCATGCTGATCCTCACCAGCACGGCCATCTGCATCCTGGCCGAACGCAAGATCGCGGCTTTCACTCAGGATCGGCACGGCCCCAACCGCGTAGGGTGGTGGGGGTTGCTTCAGCCGGTGGCCGACGGCCTGAAGTTCCTGCTCAAAGAGGACATCATCCCGCGCAACGTGGACCGACCGCTGTTTCTGCTGGCTCCCTGCCTCTCGCTGACCATCTCACTGATCGGCTTCGCGATCATCCCCTGGGCCGGGCAGGTGCATTGGCCGTGGATGGAGCCGGGCGCGACCGTCTCTACCCAGGTGGCCAGCCTGGACATCGGGGTGCTGTATCTACTGGCCGTCGGCTCGCTGGGAGTATATGGGGTGGTGCTGGCCGGCTATGCCAGCAACAACAAGTACAGCTTCTACGGCGGTATGCGGGCGGCCGCCCAGATGATCAGCTATGAACTGCCGCTCGGGCTGGCCCTGGTGTGTCTGCTGCTTACCACCGGCAGCCTCCGCCTGGAGGTGATCGTGCAGCAACAGGCTACCTCCGGCCTGTGGTACGTCTTCATCCACCCGCTGGTGTTCCTGCTGGTGCTGGTGAGCGGCTTTGCCGAGACCAACCGCCTCCCGTTCGACCTGCCCGAAGCCGAACAGGAACTGGTGGGCGGGTACCACACCGAGTACAGCTCGATGAAATTCGCGATGTTCTTCCTGGCCGAGTACGCGCATATGATCACCGGTAGTGCGCTGATGATCGCGCTCTTCTTCGGCGGCTGGGCCCCATTGCCGTTCAGTTCATGGCTGGCCGACCGCACCACCTGGTGGGCCATGCTGGTCAGGTTGGGCATCTACCTCGGCAAGATCGGTCTCTTCATCGGGCTTTTCATGCTCGTCCGATGGACGTTGCCGCGATTCCGCTTCGACCAGCTCATGCGGCTGGCCTGGCGCTCCCTGGCGCCGATCGGACTGGGACTGGTCGCCGGGATGGCGGTCCTGACGGCGATCGGCCTGCACCGGACCTGGTGGGCCTGCCTGGCCCTGAATCTGCTGGTCACCTTGGTCGTCCTGCGACTGGCGGCCCACGCCCGACGCCCCGTCACCGGCCGACAAGAGGACCTGCCGGACCTGAACGTGTTTCCGATCGGAACGCCAACCGGAGTGATCGACCATGCGTGACCAAGATGTGATCGTCCTGCAAGAGCCCAGGCTGACCGCGGTCGAGCGGCTGTACCTGCCCCAGATCCTGGACGGCCTGCGGACCACGCTGCGCCACATGTTCAGTTTGGCCAGACGCCGACAGACCGTTCGCCAGTACCCTGAGGACACCCGACAGGGGCGCGGCGAGCTGCGGATCGCCAATTACCGCGGGGTACACCGGCTGAACAAGGATCCCCACGGCCGCGTGGCCTGCGTGGCTTGCTTCATGTGCAGCACGGCCTGCCCGGTCCAGTGCATCCACATCGAGGCCGGCGAGTCCCCCTGGCCCGATCGCGAGAAGTGCCCGGTCAAGTTCGATATTGACGAGCTGCGCTGCATCTACTGCGGCTTCTGCGAGGAAGCCTGCCCGGTGGATGCGATCGAGCTGACGCCGCACTATGAACTGGTGGGTCGCACCCGTGAGGAGATGATCTTGGACAAGGAGAAGCTCCTGGCGGTCTACGAGCGAACCAAGGAGCTGAAACCCAGGAAGAATCCGCCCATCACCGATTACGGTCTTACCGGCGGCCAGCCCCCCGAGGTCAGCCGGCCCAACGTCCAGGGAAAGGTCTAGCCACGCGTTGAGCAAGGACGGTGCGCGGCTCTTGTCACGTTGGTGGCGCTGGACCTCCGTGCCCGGCGGCGGTCGGGGCGGCAACGCCGGACCTCGCTCCCCGGCGATTGACCGCTGAACGCGCTGCGGTGCTGGCAGGTCACCGGGGCGACCGGTAGCATATCGCGCCTGGTGAGCTGCGCAGACCGGGCGAGTGGAAGTAGAGGGTATGCCGGTCGCCGTGCTGACATTTCTGGTGGTCTTGGGTTTAGTTGGATTGTTCCTGGTCCTGCCCCGCGGCCGGCTGGACCGCGCCCGGCGGGGGTGGCTTCTTCTGGCCGCGGCCGGCGGCCTGCTTGCGGCGATGCTCTTTCGGCTGACCGACACCGCCGTAGCGCCGGGCTGGTTCTGGGGCCTGGCTCTGGTGGCGCTGGTCGCGGCGCTCCGGGTGATCACTCACCGTCGGCCGGTCTATAGCGCCTTGTATTTTGTACTGTTGATTGTCGCGATCGCCGGTCTGCTCGTGCTGATGCAGGCCGAGTTTCTGGCCGCCGTCCTGGTCGTCGTCTACGCCGGCGCCATCCTGGTGACGTACCTGTTCGTGATCATGCTGGCCCAGCGGCCTAAGCCGGCGGGGTATGACCTGCGAGCCCGGGAGCCGCTCTGGGGATGCCTGGCCGGATTTTTCCTGCTGGGCCTGATCGCGGGCCAGATCTGCGCTCCTTCGGACAGGCCGCCCGAGGACGCTCTCGCCGTTGCCTCTGGCACGGTCCAGGCGGTCGGGACTGCGCTGCTGACCGAGTATATCGTCGGTGTCGAGATCGCCGGCGTCCTGCTTCTAGCTGCACTGGTGGGTGCGATTGCGATCGCCTCTCGACGGCCGGGAACTGAGACCGACGGCTGAGCCGCCAGGTGGCCGCGAATCCTGGGATCGGGACTTTGGATTTGTTGAACGGACAGATGACTCCGTCACCCGATGAGTCGGTCGGGCTACAGGTGGCTGGCCCGCGGACCGCGATTGTGCTCGGATTGGTCGGGGCGGCGCGAGTCCGAATCGTCCTCGCTGACCCCCGCCGCGGGCCGGCCGGTTTCGGACTGGCCGTACAGACTTCACGATCATCGCGAGGTTGCCGCCAGTGTTGACTTCTTATCTACTGCTGGGTGCGATCCTCTTTGTGCTCGGATTGATCGGGTTCGTTACCCGTCGCAATCTGATAATCATGTTCTTGTGCACGGAGATGATGTTTCAGGGCATCATCGTGAGCCTGGTTGCTTTGGGACGCTATCCGCCGGCGGGCCGGCCTACGCTGGATGGGCAGGTCTTTGCGGTCTTTTTGATCGCGGTCGCCGGCGCCGAGGCCGCCCTGGCTCTGGCGGTGGTCGTGCTCTTGTACCGGTATCGCCGCAGCCTGGACGCAGGGGCTTGGACGGCATTGCGGGATGAGTGACGGGTAATTTGTCATGTCGGGATCGGCCGAAAGTCTGATTCTCCCAAAGGCCCTGTATGCGACACTGCCGCTGTGGCCGTTGCTGGGGACGGCGGTCACCGCCCTGATCATGACCGGACGCAGCCTGGCTGGCGGTTGCCCTACCCCGGTCAGGTGGGCGCACTTGCCGGTCGTGGTCGGCACGGCGATCGCAGCCATCCTCGCCGGCGTATTGTTCGTCGACCTTTGTCCGTGGGACGGGCGGCGGGCCGACGTCAGCTTCGACTACCCGATCTATAACTGGATCAGCTTCGGCGGCGTTGCCAGCCTGCAAGACAACCAGTGGATAACGGCCAGTTTCCGCTTCGATGGCCTGACCGTCGTCATGCTGCTGTTTGTCACCGTGGTATCGCTGATCATCGTGGTCTACTCGATCGGGTACATGCGTGACCATCATGGGCGGCCGGAGCGGGGCTACGAGCGGTTTTTCGCCTTCATGGGCCTGTTCATTTTCTCGATGTGCGTGCTGGTGCTGGCCGGCAACTTCGTGCTGCTCTATCTGGGCTGGGAGCTGGTCGGCCTGTGCAGCTACCTGCTGATCGGGTTTTATTACCCGCGACCGGCCGCCGCCGCGGCCGCCAAGAAGGCCTTCATTGTCAACCGCATCGGCGACTTCGGCTTCCTGCTGGGCATCTTCGCGTTGTACCGGTTTTTGGGCGGCTACGCTCAGCCGGGGCAGAACCCGCTCGATTACGCGTTTGTGTTTGAGCACGCCGCCCGGCTCGAACACGCCCCTTCGGGCTTCCTGGGACTTTCGCAGGCCACGGCCGTGAGTCTGCTGCTGACCTGTGGAGCGATTGGCAAGAGCGCCCAGTTCCCGCTTTACGTGTGGCTGCCGGACGCGATGGAAGGCCCAACGCCGGTGTCGGCCCTGATCCACGCCGCGACCATGGTCACCGCCGGCGTCTACCTGATCGCCCGTTGCACGCCGCTGTTCTGGCTTTCGTCGCTGACGCTGGACGTGATTCTGACCTTGGGGGTGATCGGCGCAGTGCTGGCGGCGACCATGGCCATGGCCCAGTACGACATGAAGCGCATCCTGGCGTATTCGACCATCAGCCAGCTTGCGTTCATGTTCGTGGGGCTGGGTTGCCGCGTGCCGGACTCGGCCATTTTCCACGTGTTCACGCACGCCTGGTTCAAGGCGTTGTTATTCCTGGGGGCTGGCAGCGTGATGCACGCCCTGGGGGGGATCATCGACTTGCGGCAGTTCAGCGGCCTGCGGTACGTCCTGCCCCGGACCTATGCGGTCATGCTCGTTGGCTGCCTGGCTTTGGCCGGCTGCCCGCTGCTGGCCGGCTTCTGGAGCAAGGATGAGCTGCTGCATGCCGCTTTCGAGCGACACCCCGCGGTCGGGGTGGTCATGCTTCTGACCGCCGGCCTGACCGCGTACTACACCTTCCGGATGTTCTTCCTCTGCTTCCATGGCCGGCTGCGGCTGCCGACCGAGGCCGGTCTGCATCCGCGCGAGGCTCCAACGGTGATGATGGTCCCGCTGATGTTGCTGGCGATCGGCGCGGCCCTGAGCGGCTACCTGGGCATCAGCTTCGGCCGCGACGGCTTTCTGGCTCTTTTCGAGCCGCACGGCCTCCTTCACCGCTACCTCGGCCAAAGCACCGTCGGCCATCCGCAGCACGGTGCCGGCGATCCATGGCTGATGTACCTATCGGCCGCGGTGTCGCTGGCGGCGATCGGCCTGGTGTGGTTCCGCTACGGTTCGGCCCCGCAAACCGAGCCGGACCAGAGGCTGCTCGGCCCGCTCTGGAACCTCTGGAATGCCAAGTACTACGTGGATGAAACCTACGACCGCATCCTGGTCCGTCCCTTGCGAAGCCTGGCTCGACTATGCTTCGGCACCGACAACTACGCCGTGGACGGGCTTGTGTGGCTGGTGTCGGCCGTTTCACGTGGAACGGCGTTCGCCCTGCATTTCACGCAACGCGGGCTGCTTCAGGGCTACGCCCTAGGAATGGTTATCGGCCTGGCCGCGTTGCTGCTGATCTGGAGCTGGCTGACGTAAATGGCCGCCATCGGGCTGAATTTGCTGATCTTTCTGCCGCTGCTGGCGGCGGTGGTGATCTGGACGTTGCCCGATCGGCGCGAGCATCTGGCTCCCAGGCTGGCGCTGGCGGTCAGCGGGCTCACTTTCCTGATCGCGGCCGGACTCTACCTGGAACTGCCCGTGACCACCCAGCACGGCGCCAAGCTGGACGCGCTGGTTGGACAGTGCCGGGTTGAGTGGATTTGGGCTGGGGGGCGTGTGGAACATGAAGACGGTCGTGTGCAGCCGCAAAACGCAGTGGTCCTGCGCTACCACGTCGGGCTGGACGCGATCAGCATGCCGCTGGTAGCCCTGACGGCTCTGCTGGTCCCGCTGTCGGTCTGGTGCAGCTTCGCCTCCATCCAACACCGACTGCGGGAGTACTACGCGTGGTTGCTGGCCCTTTCGACCGGGATGATCGGGGTCTTCGCCGCCCGGGACGTGCTGCTGTTCTACGTGTTCTTCGAGTTCACCCTGATTCCGCTGTATTTCCTGATCGGCATCTGGGGCGGACCGCAGCGCCGCTATGCCGCCAACAAGTTCTTCCTCTACACTTTCGCCGGCAGCGTCATCACCTTCGCGGGCATCCTGTACCTGGGGATCCGGGCGGCCCAGATCGAAGGCGGCAGCGTCATCGACTTCGACCTGCTGCGGCTTTCGAGTCTGAGTCTGCGGCAGCTCTCGGCCGGCGAGCAATCGCTGCTGTTTCTTGCGCTGCTGTGCGGGTTTGCGGTCAAGGTGCCGCTGTTCCCGCTTCACACCTGGCTGCCGCTGGCCCACACCGAGGCCCCGACCGCCGGCAGCGTCCTGCTGGCCGGCGTGCTGCTCAAGCTCGGCACCTACGGCCTGCTGCGGTTCAGCCTGCCGATGGTGCCGGAAGGAGCCCTTCGCTGGGCCCCGCTGATGGGGTGGCTGGCGATCGCCGGCATCATCTACGGAGCCCTCTGCTGCTGGGTCCAGCGCGATGTCAAGAAGCTGGTCGCCTATTCCTCTGTCTCGCATTTGGGCTTCTGCATCCTGGGCATGTTCAGCCTGCTGCCAGTCGGCCTGAGCGGCTCGGTCCTCTACATGGTCAACCACGGCCTGAGCACCGGGGCGCTGTTTCTGGTGGTCGGCATGATCTACGAACGATATCACACCCGCGACCTGGACCAGCTCGGCGGCCTGGCCCGGCAGATGCCGCGACTGGCCTTCTTCTTCATGCTCTTCGTGCTGTCCAGCATCGGCCTGCCGGGGCTGAACGGATTTGTCAGCGAGTTCACCGTCCTGCTGGGGGCTTTCAACTCGCGGCCGATCGCCGGCTACCCGGTTCTCGGGCCCTGGTATGGCGTGGCCGGAGCGACCGGGGTCGTGCTGGGCGCGGTCTATATGCTCTACGCGGCCGGGAAGCTGCTCTTCGGCCCCCTCAAGCAGCCGCCCGCGACGCCGGACCTGTCCGCCGGCCTGCGGCCCGACCTCACCCGCCGTGAAACCGCCATCCTGGCACCGATTGCGGTGCTCGTGGTGGTCCTGGGTGTCGCCCCGCGGCTGATTACCGACACTCTGGACCGGCCCTTGCAAACCCAGATCCTGGATCGGGTTTATCAGGTTCGGGCACCAGCCGGCAAGCTGGTCCAGTACTTCGAGTCCGATTACTGCCTGGAAGGGGGGTCGTAAGGTGTCGTCGCCTCCCATGTCAGCCTCGGCGCTGCTGCCGGAAATCATTCTGCTGATCGGCGGGTGCGTGGTGCTGGTGCTGGGACAGGCCGGCACCGAGCGCCGTCGTCGACTGGTCCCGTGGGTCACGCTGATCTCGGTGTTGGCATCCCTGGCCGTCACGCTGCTGGCGACCCGTCTGATCCGACTTGACCGCGAACCGTGGCAGACCCAAAACGGCCTGGTTTGTGGATCGCTGGCCTGGTTTGTCCGCATCAGCGCCCTGGAGCTGGGCTGCCTGTTCACTTTGGTCAACTGGTCCGCCGCTCAGAAGCGTGAACGGGGCGAGTTTCTGGCCATGATGCTCTTTTCGCTCACTGGGCTGCTGCTGGTCGGGCTGGCCGACAACCTGCTGATCCTCTTTCTGGGGTTGGAGCTGGTCGGCATTCCAACCTACGTTCTGGTAGTGCTTGGTCGGCAGCACCCGGCGGCCCTGGAGGCGGGCACAAAATACTTTTATCTCGGAGCCCTGGCCACGGCGGTACTGGGCTATGGCTTCAGTTTCCTGTACGGAGTGAGCGGTACCGCGTCGCTGGGCGAGATGACCGACAAGCTCTCCTGGTTCCTCCGCGAGCCGGGCGACCTGAAGTCCGGCTTGGCCCTGCTGGGGATCGTGTTCTCGCTGGGCGGCTTGCTGTTCAAGATCGCCGCGGTCCCCATGCATTTTTACATCGCCGACGTGTATCAGGGCGCCAGCAATCCGGTGGCCGGTCTGTTGGGCTTTGTTCCCAAACTGGCCGGGCTGGTCGCGATTCTGAAGCTCATGCCGCTGACTGGTCAGTGGCAGCATGGTCATGGTGCCGCGTTCGGTCTGCTGTGGGTGGTGGCGACTTTGAGCATGGGGGTGGGCAACCTGCTGGCGTTGCGTCAGACCAACCTCAAGCGGCTGTTGGCCTACTCCGGGGTGGCGCACGCCGGCTATCTGCTGGTGGGCGTGCTAGCCGGGCCCCAGGCGGGCAAGGCCCTGGCCGGCG
>Ga0185342_1000424_pt1 | contig 21732 bp, 22 predicted proteins | sample ConPoolayeEmetaG_FD_128045 | JGI IMG/M metagenome (GOLD analysis project Ga0185342, IMG submission 128045) | Hot spring microbial mat communities from California, USA to study Microbial Dark Matter (Phase II) - Cone Pool mat layer E metaG... ...
CTTTTCAATCCTTTAAGAGTTAAAGAGATAAAGATTGATAATTTTCTCTATTATGTTATAAGTGGAACACCTGTTGATTGTGTAAAAATCGGGGTTAAGGAATTGATAAAAAAGAGAATTGATATGGTTATTTCAGGAATAAATTCAGGACCAAATCTTGGAATGGATATTTTATATTCAGGGACTGTTTCTGCTGCATGTGAAGGAGCAATTCTTGGGATTCCATCAATTTCTATTTCAATTGCTGATTATAAAGATTTTAAATATGAAGATTCTGCAAAAATAACACTGAAATTGATTGAAAAAATAAGAAATATTAAATTTCCCAGGGATACAATTTTAAACATAAATATTCCAAATAAAAAAATTGAGGAGATAAAGGGTATAAAAATTACATATCAAAGTGAAAGTAGATTTAATGAAGAATATGAAAGGAGAATAGACCCAAGGGGTAATCTTTATTTCTGGCTTAAAGGTAATTTTAAGGAAGTTGAAAAAGAGGAAGGAAGTGATGTTGATGCAGTCAAAAATGGTTATGTTTCAATCACTCCTATAAATTTAAATCTTACAGATTTTTCTTTTTTGAAAAAACTTAAATCAACTGGATTTGAGGAACTTAATTTTAAATGATAAAATATAAATTTTAAGATGGAGGTTTAAAATGTCAATAACATTTAGACCCCATAAATTAAAAAGAAAGAGGAAAATAGGATTTTTAGCAAGGATGTCAACCAAAAGCGGAAGGAAGATTATAAATAACAGAAGAAGGAAGGGAAGAAAAAGACTGGCTGGATGATAAGAAAAAGGATTAGAGATATTTTAAAAGAGGGTAAAAAGATTGAGACAGAAGATTTCATATTATATTTTAAAAAAAGGGATGACTTAAAAATTGGTTTTATAGCAAGCGGTAAAATAGGCAATCCTGTGAAAAGAAATAGGGTTAAAAGGTTGATAAGAGAATTTGTAAGGGAAAACTTTAAAAAAGGAGATTTTTTATTTCTATTGAAAAAAGAATCAATTGGAAAAACAAAAAATCAAATTTACAATACTTTTGAAAATATAAAAAATGAAATTTATAATTTTTTTGATTAAATTTTACAAATTTTTAATATCTCCCTTTTTAGGAAATAATTGCAGATTTTTTCCAAGTTGTTCCCAATTTATGATTGAGGCAATTGAAAAAGGTGGATTTAGAGGATTTATTGTAGGAATAAAAAGGATATTAAAGTGTCATCCATTTAATAAAGGTGGTTATGACCCTGTGGAAAAATGGATAAAATGAAAGAAGAAATAAGAATTTTTCTTGCTTTTTTGATTTCAATTCTTATTATATTTACATTCAGTAAATATCAGGCATCAAAATATAAAATGTATCAACCACAGCAACCTTCTCAACCCAGGGAAGAAATTAAAATTACTGAAAAAACAACCATTCCTGAGGGAGGAAAATTTGATTTTGAGAATGATGATTATTATCTTAAATTTGATTTGAAAGGTGGATATATAAAAGAACTTGGTTTGAAAAAATTTTTAAGAAAGGATGAAAAATTTTTCTCTTTAAATGAAGGGATATTATTTTTTGTAGAAGGAAATTTTTTGAATGATAAGGAATATATAGCAGAAGTAAGAGATAATAATGTTTTTTTGTTAAAGGAAAATCCAGAATTTGTTCTTTCAAAGTCCTACAAAATTCTTTCCAATGACTACATTTTTTCTTATGTGGAAAAAATAAAAAATAAGACAAAAACAGAAAGAAAATTTGATAGATATACTGATATTATTAAAATTAATAAAGGAATATTAACCACTCAGAGGGGATATATCCCGCCTAAAATAATTGTCAGTATAAATAAGTTGCCTGTATTTTTAGACCCTTATAGAATAAAAGAAGAGAAAGTTTATAAAAATTGTAGATGGGTGGGTTTAAATTTAAGATACTCCTTAATTTTTATATATCTTCCAGAAAAATCAACAGTTTATGTTTTGCCTGAAAATGAATATATATGTGTCAAACTTATTGATGAAAACTTTATTTTGGAAAGTGGAGAAGAAAAAACAATTGATTTAAAATTTTATGCAGGACCTTCTGATTATTTTGTTGCAAGAAATTATATAAAAGAGGATATTTTTGGAAAAGGTTTTTTTACTGTAATAGGAAGGTTTCTTTTCTCTGTTTTAAGTGGGATTCATAAAGTTATCCCTAACTGGGGATGGGCAATAATTATATTAACTTTTATAATCAAAATTTTATTTTTCCCTTTGACAAGAAAGAGTTTAAAATCAATGAAACAACTTCAAAAATTAAGACCATACTTACAGGACATTCAGAAAAAATATAAGGATAATCCTCATCAGTTGCAGAAAGAACTGATGAATATTTATAAAGAGTATAACATAAACCCATTTGCTGGATGTCTTCCTACAATAATTCAAATTCCTATATTTATCGGTTTTTTCCTTGCTTTAAGAAATTCTATATTTTTAAGAGGTGCTCCTTTTATCTTATGGATAAAAGACCTTTCTCTTCCTGATACTGTTTTTAAAATTGGAAATTTCCCTGTGAATATATTACCATTTTTGATGACAGTAAGTTCATATTTCCAACAAAAATTGACTCCTGCAGAACCAGGACAGCAATCCCTTACAATAATCATGCCTTTAATGTTTCTTTTTATTCTATACAATTTTCCATCAGGTCTTTTACTTTACTGGGTGACAATGAATATAGCAAGTTTAATAGAACAGATTTTTATTTCAAAAAATTTTACAATATTCAGATTAAAACATTAAAAGATTTATTTACTTCTTGGATGAAATTTATTATAGAGTTGTTTCAGTTTTTCTATTGTTAAATGTGTATAAATCTGGGTGGTTGTTATTCTTTCATGTCCAAGCAATTCCTGAACAATTCTTAAATCAGCACCTCTATCAAGAAGATGTGTAGCAAAGGTATGTCTTAGAGTATGAGGGGTAACCTTTCTATTTATTCCTGAAATTAAAGAGTATTTTTTTACTATTCTCTCAATACTTCTTTCTGTAAGTTTTTTTCCATATTTATTCAAAAACAAAAATTTTTCCTTTTTATTCGGTCTTTTTTCAATATATTCAATTAAACAATTTAATGCTGGTTTTCCAATAGGTATAATTCTTTCTTTTTTACCCTTACCTTTTACCTTTATCACCTCATCCACAAAATTAATGTCCTCAATTTTTAAATTTGCAATCTCTCCAACCCTTATTCCTGTTGAATATAATAATTCCAGAATTGTTTTATCTCTTAAATACTGCCAGTTATTTTTAGGCGGGATTTGGAGGATTTTTAATACTTCATCATACGTTAAAAAATTTGGTAATCTCTCAGGAATTTTAGGAGATTGAATTAAAAGGGAAGGATTTTTACTTATATATTTTCTTGATAAAAGGAATTTGTAAAATGATTTTATTGAGGCAAGTTTTCTTCCAATACTTTTTTCTTTAAATCCTGAATTTTTCAATTTACCTATAAATTTAATAAAATCCTCATATTCCACATCTTCAAAATTTGCAATCTTTTCTTCTTTTAAAAAATTGATAAATTGCTTTATGTCAATTTCATAACTTTTTGATGTATTTTTTGAATAATTTTTCTGGTTTTCAAGATAATCAATAAACCTATTCAGAAACTCTTTCATTTTCCTTGCAAATCTTTATTGCTTTATTATATGCATCAGATATACTGTAAATCCCAATTATTATAATTCCTGTCAATCCAAATAAAAAAAGGCATACTCCCCATATTAAAAAACTTATTGGAGGAATTGTTTTTATAAAATAAAAAATAAAGATTGCTCCTATTATCAAAATTAAAAGAGAAACTCCTGAAAGAAAAATTAAAGAAAGACCCTTTTTAATCTCTCCATTATAAATCTGGCCAAGTCCATTAAAAACAAAAGAAAGTAATGCTGCAACTCTCGGATTCGGTAAGTTTTTCTTTTCCATTTTTACTTATATTTTTTCCAATTTATATTTCTTATCTTTTTTTTCTTATCTATATTCTCTTCTATTTTTTTAAATATAAGCAAATATTTAAACCCTCTTAAGAAGAAATTAAATTTTCTTGCTCTATAATGCCACAAAGCAGTGTGAGAACTCTGCCCTCTTCTTGCAACGCAAATAATATCAACTGGTTCAAAGTGTTTTTCAAGCATCTGGTAAACCTTAAACCCAACAGGTGTAAATTTTCCTTTAACCCATTGGTCTCCAATTAACCAACCCAAAACTTTGCCTGGTCTTAAAATTCTTTTTATTTCTAAAGCCACCTTTTCCAGTTCTTCATAAAACCTTGGGTCTTCTGCTGAAATTTTTCCTATATCTCGTGGGTCATCTGAGTAATTTACATTATCTCCATAAGGGGAATCAATAAAAACCATATCTACAGAATTATCAGGCAAAGGAATTTTACGTGAGTCATTTTTAATTACTTTTGGATGTTTCGGATTTATATCATAACCAATAACCCTTCTACCTTCTTCCTCGCATACATCAATAGTAGTTCCACTACCTGCCATAGGGTCCACAACTAAATCTCCAGGTTTTGTATATCTTTGGACTAAATTCCAAATGACAAACGCAGGCGTCACTCCTTGAAATTTATTATCGCCTTTCGGTTTCTTTCCATAACTTTGCCTGGGATAATCCCAGAGAGTCGTGGTTTCCAATGGTGGTTTTTCATCATCTTTTTGAGTTTCTTTATTTATTGCTTCCTCAAATAATAAATTATTTTTTTCAAGTTTTTCACTCATTTTTTTCTTTTACCAATATTTTTAAATCATCAATAAAATTTTCAAAATTTTTAACTTTTTCACTCTCTTCAATTTTTTCTTCACTCATAATATACCCTCCATCTGTATCAATTTCAACAATTGCTCTTTCCTTTTTAGGCGGGTTTTTGATACTCAAAGTTTTGTCTTCGTCTGGTGTCACAAAAAATGCTTTTATATCTTTTGTAATTTCATCCTGTAGTAATTTCATCTTCCAATATCCTGTTTGAGCAATCCTTTCTCTTAAAGTAACTTTACTTGAAATCACTGCCAAAATTTTATAATTTTTAGGATTATAAATTATTATATCAACATCTGGAAGATGTGCACCAAATTTTCCATAATCAATTAACAAATTTCTTTTAACTCTATTTAATTCATCTGACAAATTACTTGTTTTAGTTCTTTCTAACGAATTACCATCCACAATCTTCAAACCGAGGTTTTCTACTTCATGTTTAATTATATAATAGATAAGTTTTTCAAGATTTTTTCCTTTAAATGCTCTCCATGATTGTTCATGGTCTTTATTTGGTGTTGGGTTTTTCTCCCAATGTTTTTTATAAATTTCTTTCGCCTCTTTAAGCAGTTCAGAAATTTTATTATATGCTTTTTCACCATGTTTCTTTTTATATTTTTCATAAAGTAAAATTAAATCCCCAAAATCCATTTTAATCAATTTTCCCTTTTGTAGATGGTATATTTTTTCCTTCTATTTTTACTGCTTCTTTTAATGCAATTGCAAGACCTTTAAAAATCGCTTCAAGAACATGATGTAAGTTTTCTCCATAAACAAGATTTATATGTAATGTAAGTCCAAGATGATTTACAAAACCCTTTAAAAATTCTCTTGCATCCTCTATTTCAAAACTCCCTTTTTTTCCTTTTATAAAAGGAACATTAAAAACAAGATAGGGTCTTCCTGAAATATCAAGTGAGATATTAACAAGAACTTCATCCATAGGAGTTGAAGAAAATCCAAATCTTTTAATTCCTTTTTTATCTCCAAGTGCCTTTTTTATCGCAGAACCAAGACATATTCCTGTATCTTCAATTAAATGGTGTGTATCAACTTCAATATCTCCTTTTGCCTTTATCTTTAAATCAAAATTTGAAAACTTGGAAAATAATTCAAGCATATGATTTAAAAATGGTATTGGTGTTTCAATTTCATAATTTCCAATTCCATCAAGATTTATATTAATTTCAATATCTGTTTCTTTTGTTTTTCTCTTTAACACACTTTCCCTTTTCATATAAATATTTTACCATTTTCTTTATAGTTTCAAAATGATTTATTAAAATTTAAAACTTGACTTTATTCTCAAAAAGGGGTAAAAATTTAATAATAAAAAAATTTTAAAAATCAAAAATGAAAAAGATTCTATTAAGTATTTTTATTTTAATTTTTCTCTCAGGATGTGCAAAGGTAGAAAAAAAGGCAGAAGTAGAAAAGATTCTTGAAGTTCATTTTCCTACAGAAGAAGAAATTAAGGAAAAAGAACTTGAAGCAGAAAAAAAATCTATTGAGGAACAGGAAAAATCTGTTGGAGAAAAAGTTAAAGACCAACCAGAAAAAGAGAAAATAGAGGAGGAACCAAAAAAAGAAATTGCTCTGTTGCCAAAAAAAGAGATCCCAGCGGTTCCAAAAGAAAAAAAGGAAGTTATACCTCCCATCCCTAAAATATTTCTTATGGAATGGAATGGAGAATGTTTAATTTATGATTTAAAATGGAATTCAATAAATTTCGGGAAGGCAATTTTTATTTGTGGTGAAGAGAAAGATTATTATCGTCTTGTTGGTATTACAATTCCTGATGGATTACCTGCACAGATGGGTTATGGTTATAATAGAACAGATTCTTTTATTGATAAAAAAACAGGAAAAGTGAGATATTTTTATTTATATTCAAAAACAGGTAAAACTGAAAAAATAACAGAAATATTTTTTAACTGGAGTGCAAATCAATATACTTCGCTTGAAAGAAACTTAAAAGATAAAAAGGTTCTGTCATTAAAAAGAAATGTTATTAAATTTGAAGGAGATATATTTGATTGTCTTTCAGTTTTTTATCTTTTAAGAAATATAGATTCTGAAAATTTGAAAGATGTGGAATTCCCAATTGCTTTGGTAGAAAAATGGTATTTAAAGATAAATTTTAAGGGCAGGATGGTTAAAAATCTTCCTTCAGGAGAGAAAAAAGAAGTATTTATTCTTGAACCACTTTTAAGAAGTGAAAAAGAAGCACTTAAAAAGAGTAGGGTAAATATATGGGTAACCGCAGATAGAGAAAAGAAACCTGTATATTTTGAAGGTAAACTTCCTATAGGAAAAGCAACAATAATTTTGAGTGAAGCAAAAAGATTTGATTTTAAATTATACAATGATGTTAATAAAATTCTTGAAGATGTTGTATCTTCTTTATAAAAACTAAAAAATGTGCCTTGCAATTCCTATGAAGGTTGAAAAAGTAGAGGGAGATTTTGCAGTTGTCTCTTCTGGGAATGTCAAAAGGAAAGTTAATCTCTCTTTTGTTAAAAATGTTAAAATAGGAGATTATTTAATCATCCATGCTGGATTTGCTATTGAAAAACTTAATAAAAGTGAGGCAAAAAAAACCCTTGAGATTCTCAAAGAATTAAAATGAGATATATAGAAGAATACAGAAAACCAGAATTCCAGAAAAAAATAATTCAGTATATACAGAAATCTGTAAATCTTTTAAAAGATAAAATTAATTTAATGGAAGTGTGTGGAACTCATACGATGGTGATTGGAAGATACGGGATAAGAAAGTTGATGCCAGAAAGAATTAATCTACTTTCAGGCCCAGGATGTCCTGTATGTGTAACCCCTACAAGTTATATAGATATCGCAATAGAACTTTCAAAAAGGGATGATGTAATAATAACAACTTTTGGTGATATGATGAAAGTGCCTGGTTCTTATTCATCCCTTGAAAAAGAGAGAGCAAATGGAGGAAAGATTATAGTTATTTATTCTCCTTACGATGCTTTAGAAATTTCAAAAAAATATTTTGATAAAAATATAATTTTTCTTTCAGTTGGATTTGAAACCACAATCCCTTCAATTGCACAGACAATAAAAATTGCAAAGAGAGATGGAGTAAAAAATTTCTTTATTTTATCGGGGAACAAACTAATTCCTCCTGCTTTGGAATTTTTGTTAAAAGAAAAGAGCAGTAAAATAGATGGGTTTATATGTCCAGGACATGTAAGTGTTATTATAGGAGAAGAACCATATAGATTTATTTCTGAAAAATTTAATATTCCCTGTGTAATAAGTGGATTTGAACCATTTGATGTTTTATATTCTATATATTTAATTCTTCAAGCAATTATTAGAAAACAACCTAAAGTAATAAATGAATATAAAAGGGCTGTTAAAAAGTCAGGGAATAAAAAAGCCAGAGAGATAATTTATGAGGTTTTTGATGTATGTGATTCTGAATGGAGAGGTATTGGAGTTATAGAAAATAGTGGGTTAAAATTAAAAGATAAATATAAAGAATTTGATGTGGGAATAAAATTTAATATAGAGATGAAAAATAAGGAGGGAAATAAAGGTTGTTTATGCGGGAAGATACTTAAAGGAGAAAAAACTCCATTTGATTGCCCTTTATTTGGTAAAAAATGTAATCCTGAAAATCCTGTGGGACCATGTATGGTATCTTCAGAAGGAACATGTGCTGCATATTATAAATATGAAAGAAAATAAAATAATTCTGTCTCATGGTAGTGGCGGGAAATTAATGCACTCTTTAATTGAAGAAATTTTTTTGAAAAGTTTTAAAAATGACATTTTAAATAAACTTTATGATTCAGCAGTTATTGATTTTGGAGAGTTTGAAATATGTTTTACAACAGATTCATATACGGTAAATCCTATTTTCTTTCCCGGTGGAGATATAGGAAAACTATCTATATGTGGAACAATAAATGACCTTTCTGTATGTGGAGCACTTCCTCTTTATATATCTGCAAGTTTCATTATAGAAGAAGGATTTGATGTTATAACTCTTGAAAAAATAGTTAAATCAATGAGAGAAATTGCAATAAAATCAAAAGTTAAAATAGTTACAGGAGATACAAAAGTTGTGGAAAAAGGGAAGGCAGATGGAATTTTTATAAATACAACAGGTATAGGAATAAAAGATAAAAAGATAAACCTCGGTTTTGAATATATTAAAGAAGGAGATAAGATAATAATAAATGGAGATATAGGTGAGCATGGTCTGGCTGTTTTACTTTCAAGGAATGAATTTAATATAAAAACAAGTATAAAAAGTGATTGTGCGCCTCTACACACTCTTATAGGTGCGATTTTAAAAGAATTTAAAGGTATTAAATTTATGAGAGATCCGACAAGAGGCGGAATTGCTTCAAGTTTGAATGAAATTGTTAAAAATAGAAATTATGGTATACTTATTTATGAAAGAGAAATTCCAATTAAAAAAAATGTTTTATCAATGTGTGAAATACTTGGTTTTGACCCTTTAAATATAGCAAATGAAGGTAAGGTTATAATTATATGCGATAAAATAGAGAGTAAAAAACTGATTGAGAAAATAAGAAAGAATAAATATGGCAAAAAAGCAAAAATTATAGGAGAAATTATTAAAGAACCAAAAGGAAAAGTATTGATGGAAACAATAACAGGTTCTGTAAGAATAATTGATATGCCTATAGGAGAACAATTTCCAAGAATATGTTAAAATTTAACGAGGAGGTGAAAAATGAAAATTGGTGCTCAATTGTATACAGTGAGAGATTTTACAAAAACAGTAAAGGATACAGAAGAGACATTAAAGAAAATAAAAGGGATGGGTTATAATTATGTTCAAATTTCTGCTGTGAGTGAACCAAAGGATGTAAAAGAACTGAAAAAAATACTTGACGATACCGGGCTTAAAGCAGTTTCCACTCATACTGGATATGAGAGAATAATAAGTGAAACTGAAAAAGTGATAGAAGAACATAAAATTCTTGGTTGTGAAGCAATTTTCTGTCCTGGGCTACCAATTGAATTGCATAATAAAGATGGATATTTAACAGTTGCTGATGAATTTAACAGAATTATAGAAAAAATCAAAGAAAATGGTCTTATACTTGGATATCATAATCATGGAATTGAATTTGAAAGATATGATGGCAAAACTGGACTTGAAATTCTTTTTGAAAACTGTCCTTTACTTGAAGCAGAAATTGATACATACTGGGTTCAATATGGTGGTGGAGACCCTTCATTCTGGATTGAGAAATTTAAAAATAGGGTGAGTCAGATTCATTTTAAGGATATGGGGATAATAAAAAATACCCAAGTTATGCCACCAATCTGTGAAGGAAATTTAAACTGGGAAAGAATTATAAAAGCATGTAAAAAATCAAAAGTAAAATATGCTCTTGTTGAAATGGATAGACCTACAATTGATGCATTTGAAGCATTGAAGAGAAGTTTAGAAAATTTAAAAAATTTTGGTATTAAATCTTAAATTTACTTGCTGCTTTTATAAACTCACTAAATAAAGGATGTGGTTTAAATGGTTTTGATTTAAATTCTGGATGGAACTGGACTGCAACAAAAAAGGGATGGTCTTTTAATTCTATAATTTCAACAAGGTCTTTTTCAGGATAAATTCCAGCAATAATAATACCATTTTTTTCAAACAATTCCCTGTATTTATTGTTAAACTCATATCTATGTCTATGTCTTTCATAAATTTTTATTTTTCTGTATACTCTATATGATATTGTCCCTTTTTTTAAAATACAGGGATATGCACCAAGTCGCATTGTTCCACCTTTATCTTTCTTTTTTCTCTGTTCAGGAAGTAAATATATTACTGGATTTTTTGTTTTAGGATTAAATTCAGTACTTGTAGCATCTGTAAGGCCACAAACATTTCTTGCAAATTCAATTGTTGCACACTGCATACCAAGACATATACCCAAAAATGGGATTTTGTTTTCTCTTGCAAATTTTATCCCTTCAATAATTCCCTCTGTTCCTCTAATTCCAAAGCCACCAGGAACTATTATCCCTGAAACATCTTTTAAAAATTTTTTAGCACCTTCTTTTTCAATTAATTCAGAATCAACTTTTTCAAATATAACCTTGCATTTATTTGCAATCCCTCCATGAATTAGTGCTTCATAAATTGACTTATAAGAATCTTGAAGTTTTATATATTTACCAACAACTCCAATTTTTATCTCTTTTGCAGGATTTCTTAGAATATTTACTATATTTTTCCACTTATTCAAATCTTTTTTTTGTTTACTTTTTAAATTGAGATATTTAAGAATTATTAAATCAAGTTTTTCTTCAGAAAATATTAAAGGTATCTCATAGATTAGGTCTGTGTCAATCGCCTCAATAACCGCTTCCTTTTTAACATTACAGAATAGAGCAATTTTTTCTTTTATCTCATCTGTGAGCGGTTTCTCAGTTCTGCATAATAAAATTTTTGGCTGAATTCCTATTTCTCTTAATCTTCCAACACTGTGCTGGGTTGGTTTTGTTTTAATTTCATCTGCTGCTTTTATATAAGGGACAAGGGTTAAATGAATATGAAGAGTATCTTCTTCTGGTAGAGTAATTTGAATTTGTCTCACTGCTTCCAGAAATGGTAATCCTTCTATATCTCCAACAGTTCCTCCAATTTCAGTGATAATTATATCTGCATTTTTTTTTAAAGCCAAAATTCTACTTTTTATTTCATTTGTTATATGGGGAACTACCTGAACTGTTTTACCAAGAAATTCTCCCTTTCTTTCCTTTTCGATCACTGAATAATAAATTTGACCACTTGTTGCATTATTTTTATGGCTCATTTTTGCATTTGTGAATCTTTCATAATGTCCAAGGTCAAGGTCTGTCTCTGCTCCATCCTCTGTTACATAAACCTCTCCATGTTGAAATGGACTCATGGTTCCCGGGTCCACATTAATGTAAGGGTCAAATTTTAAAAATGTCACTTTATATCCATGGGATTCAAGTAAAGCACCTATAGAAGCAGAAGCGATACCTTTTCCTAAAGAAGATACAACCCCACCTGTTATAAAAATGAACTTTTTCATATTTTTTATTTTATATCCATTTTTAATTATCCTCAAACCTAAATATTTTCAAAATTAAATCCAGAATATAGAATTTCCCTGTTTCCCTGTAATTAAATCTATTACAAACCAGACACCAGCGCATGTATATAACCCAAGAGGAAGTCCAAGAAAGAAATATTTGAATTTATTGTAAATCTGCACTCCACCATATTTTAAGATTAACTTTTTTATAAGCCATACAACAAATATTGAAAACCATAAGTGGTCCATAAGCCATACAGGACCTATTAAAAATCCGATTGGATGTAATGGCCACCATAAGAAATTCTGTCTTGCAAAAATCAATATACCCATTGTTATAAATCCAATTCCTCTACATAACCATCCAATTTTATTTGGAGTTGTTGGATTTTTTATAATATCAGCAGCATATTTATAAGGTGCCTGTGGTCCTCCTATAAAATACCAACTGGTTAAATTTATTCCACCATATTTATAAGCGAGTTTAAGTTCCAAAATTAAAGTGGTTATTATATTTATAAATAAAGCCAAAAATAAAAACCAGAAAAATGGTTTTCTATTTGGTTCCGAATTTTCTACTATTTTCAAACTCATTGAACCTGAAGCAAGTGGGAATGTTCTTAAATCAGATGCATACACATATGTTAATGCGAGAGCAAGAATTGTAAAAGATGTTAAATTTTTTGAACCAAACATTGAAACAATTTGAACAGAAGCGATTGTAGTGGCAACAAGTGTTGGTATTCCTCCTTCACATACAATCCTTGTCAAAGTTATCCAGATTACAAATGCAAATATCAAAAATAGAATAGAAATATACCATTTCATACCTGAAATGGTAAGCCATATAATCATAAATAAAGAACCAAAAACAATTCCCCAGAAACTACTTTTATAAGAGAGAATTTCTCCACTATCATCCACTTTTTGACCTATTGCACCTTGCCAGACATCTTTTAAATGGTGTCTCCATAAAAATAAACTGTATCCAACCATCATTATCATTGCACCCATTCCAAGATGTGCAAATATCGCTTCTCCTGAACATCCATAAATTCCAACATTTTCAGTGCTTGCAATTCCAGCAATATTGAAGGTCCCTTTTATAACTTTAAATAAGAGATTAAAAAACCAGAGAGAAAAAGCAACATCAAGATTTACAAAATAGACAAAACCCATAACAGGAAAACTAATTCTAAAAGTAAGATTTAAAGTCCTTCTAAATATTGGAATACTTTTTACAAGTTGAATTTTAGGAAAAGCAGGAAAATAGAAATTTAAAGCAACAGATGTTCCGATTAAAAATGCAATTGCAAAACCAATCCACATTAAAGGATTTTTGAAAAATTTTGGTAAAGCACCTTTATCCTCTACAACCATTTCTCTTGGGAGAATAGTCAGTGGATATACAAGTTTTTCTCTTTCAACCCATTGTTTTCTTAAAATAGACGCAATACAGAACATAACAAAATAAAGAACTAAAATAAAAGGTATCCAGACACTTAAAGGTAAAATCCATACTTTCCATGGAATCGACATTCCTTTTGGTAATCCTTCAAAGAAATATTTAACCGCTTCTTTATCACTTACTATTAAAAATTTCTTTATATAAGGAACTAATAATTCATCCCATCTATTTTCTGGACTTGAATAATAAGTAGGAGCAGAAATCATGGGAAGAATTTGACTTCCAAATCCCATTTCAGTTACAGAAGAAGCAACAAGCATCATACAGTAAATAGATAAAAGTTCTCCTGATGAAAGCGCAAGTTTTCTTATCTTTCTTATTTTTTTCACAATAGTATTTATAAAAAATACCCATACAAAAAATATAAAAATTGCTCCAGCAGGCATATGGTCAATAGCCATATATGAGCCATGAACAATGTCTATTGAATAATGGTCAACAAAAGCAACAAGAATTGAAAGTAAAATTCCAATAATAAAAGCCCTTTTTGTAAAAAATTTATTCATATTTTTTCCTCCTTTTTAATTCATTTTCAATAAATGATGCGACTTTTATAATAATTTCTTCTTTGAAATATGGACTTATAATTTGAACTCCAATAGGTAAATTGAAAGAAGAAAAACCAACAGGTAAATTTATTCCAGGAAGTCCGGAAAGATTTATATTTACAGTGAAAATATCTGATAAATACATCTTCAGAGGGTCATCCTTTTTCTCTCCTATTTTAAAAGGAAGTTCTGGAGTTGTAGGAGTTATTATTACATCTACTTTTTTGAATGCTTCCTGAAAATCCTTTTTTATTAAGGTTCTTACTTTCTGTGCTTTTAAATAATATGCCTCATAATAGCCGGAAGATAAAACATAGGTTCCAAGTATAATTCTTCTTTTAACTTCCTCTCCAAATCCTTCTCCTCTTGTTTTCATATACATTTCCATCAGATTTTTATAATTTTTACTCCTATAGCCATATTTTACACCATCAAACCTTGCAAGATTTGAACTTGCTTCTGCTGTTGCTATTATATAATAAGTTGCTATTCCATAGGAAGTATGGGGTAAAGAGATTTCTTCTATTTTTGCACCTGAATTTTCCAGAATTTTCAATATTTCAAAAACTTTTTCTTTTATCTCTTTTTCTATTCCTTCAACAAAATATTCTTTTGGTATCCCAATTTTCATATTTTTAACTTCACCTTCAAGAAATTTGCTATAATCAGGAACTTCAATATCAACACTTGTAGAATCCATTTTATCCTTCCCGCTTATTATTTTTAGAAGAATTGCATTATCTCTTACATCTTTTGTTATAGGTCCAATCTGGTCAAGAGAAGATGCAAAGGCAACAAGTCCATATCTTGAAACTCTTCCATAGGTTGGTTTTGTTCCAACAACTCCACAGAAAGCACTTGGCTGTCTTATTGAACCACCTGTGTCTGAACCAAGAGAAGCAAAACATAAATTTGCACCAACTGCAGCAGAAGAACCACCAGAAGAACCACCTGGAACTCTTGAATAATCAAACGGATTTTTTGTTGGACCGAAAGCAGAATTTTCAGTAGAAGAACCAAAAGCAAACTCATCCATATTTGTTTTTCCAATGATTATTGCACCTTCTTCTTTTAATCTTTCAATAACTGTTGCATCATAAGGAGGAATAAAATTTTGGAGAATTTTTGAAGCACATGTTGTAGGAATATCTTTTGTACAGATATTGTCCTTTATTGAAATTGGTATTCCTTCAAGTTGTTTTAATTTTTCTCCTTTTGCTATTTTCTCATCAACTTTTTTTGCATCATCAATTGCTTTCTCATTTACATAAAGATATGAATGGATTTCTTTATCTTTTCTATAAATTTCTTCAATTAGTAAAGAAATAACTTCACTTGGCTTAACTTCCTTTTTTTCATATAATTCTTTTAATTCCCATATTTTTAAACTCAATAATTCCATTTTAATATTCTACTTTTTTAAATTCTATACTTTTGCCACAATGTATTTCAAATTCAAAATAAAGAAGAGGAAGAGAAATCTGCTTTTGATTATATTTATTAAAAGAATTCACAACATCATTCCAATTTCTTAGATTATGAGGAGGAGCAACAATTACAGGTTGAATACTCCAATTAAATGCACCATCTAAATGTCTTCCTGAATTTTGAGATGCCCAATTTACATAATATTCAATTTGCTCAATAACTTCTGACTTTACAGGTTCATCTTTTAATTCAATTATTCTATATTCTTTTTTTCCATCCTTTTGGCAAATAGTTAAAATATCTATTTTCTGCATTCCAACACCACAGGCGACTTCATTCCCAAACCAAATTAAATTATCCCCAACGATAGGATTTAAGTGTGGATTTATTTCAATGTTTTCTGTAAAATATAATTGTAGATGAACTTCATAGGCCCTTTTTAATTTTTGTAATTCACAGATTCTTGACAATACATTAAAATTGAAATTCCTTGGATAAGGATAATTTTCTTGATTTGTAGTTATTATTATTCTTCTATTTATCTTATCCCAGTCAAATCCTCCTTTAAATTGACTATTTGCAATTTGTCTTCCTTGATTTTTGTTTCTTATCATATTTATTAACTTTTCTGCTTCCCAAGGAAGCAATGGAGTGCAACCTCTTTTACCTTTCAATTTTCTATAAATCAAACTCCATTGGATTTCTGTAGCATAAACAGGTAATTTATCCAATGCTTCCCATTCTGGGACTCCCTCTGAATATACTTCATATGGTTCAATAAGTGTTCTGTATATAAGTTTTTTATTCAATTGTGGTTCAGTAGATTGTATTCCAGTTACTTCAAAAACTAAAGGGTTTTGTTGTGAAATTTTAAAAACTCCATAAAAACCACCTTTAATTTTTGTTTTTCCTTCAATGTAAAAAATGACAAAATCTCCGGGTCTTACTCTTTTTATATCTGCTAATAAACTAATATCTTCATTTTTTTCTTTGGCGCCTGTTCCTGCAAATAAATATTTTAAATGACTTGGGAATGTATCATCGTTAACTATAAAAACATGTGTCCTCATTTTAACTTCCTTCTTTTTTAAAAAGCATTATGTACTCGTGCTTAAAAATATAAAATCCCCCAACCAATGCTCTATATCTCCAAAGTTCCTTTTGATTTCTTTTCCCTCTTGTCTCTTCAAAATTTTTTACAATTATACTTTTTAATAAATATTTTCTTTTCAATACTTCATTCATACAATAAAATCCCAAAGGTATCCATTCTCCTTTAGAATATTTATCACCAATAACTAAAACAAAATACCTACCTTTTTCTAAAAAAGGAGAAGCATTATCCACAACTTCACCAAACATTTTTAAAAATTCACTAATATTTTTTGCATTTGAAAGGTCTCTTTCATCCCTTGAAAATTTAATAATATCGTAATATGGAGGGTGCATAATTAAAAGTTGAACCTGATTTATTTTGTATTTGCTTAAAATAGATTTTATATCTATTGTCCTACTATCACCAACAACGACTTCTGTAATTACATTATCTTTATTTTCCTCTTTTTTGATTAACTCTTTGGCTTTATTTGCTACTTCTTGATTTAATTCTATTCCTATACCATTTCTTCCCAACCTTCTACATTCAATTAAAGTTGTTCCACTCCCTAAAAAAGTGTCTAAAACCCATTCGCCTTTTTTAGTATATCTTAACATCATTTGATGAGGAATCTGAGGAATAAAATTTCCCCAATACCAACCTAAATGGGCACCTGATGTATCTCTTTTATCTAATATCCAAAGGCTATCCGTTATAATATTATCATATTCTTTCCATCTTAACAGATTTATATCATTTATCTTGCTTGTTTTAACTTTTTCAACACTTTTTTTTAGTCTTTTTATGTAATATATAGTTCTATCTAATGTTTGTGCTTCTAAAATTTGGTTTAATTCAGAAAACAACACATCTTTCTTTAAACTAAAAGTATCACCTTCATTATCAATATTAATAATTCCATCTCCATCATCTTTTGGAGATAAAAATATTCTTTTTAATTCAGAAATTTTGTTTTTTATTAAATTTAAATTTTGGGAATTGGATAAATCATTTAAAATCTCTACAAATTTTTCTTTATTTAAAATAACTTCTCCATACTTTGAAACCTCTTCTAAATTTTTAAATAAACTATTTAAACTCTCTTCTACCTTTTTGTATTTCATAGATACTTCCTTGGGTCTGTTATTTTTCCTTCTATACAACTTGCTGCAACAACTGCAGGAGAGGCAAGATATATATAAGCATTTGGATTTCCCATTCTTCCTTTAAAATTCCTGTTTGCAGTTGAAATTACAACTTCTCCATCAGAAGGTATTCCCTGATGAGTTCCAACACATGGACCACAACCTGGATTTGTTACACATGCACCTGATTCAATTAAAGTTTCAATATATCCTTTTTTTAAACATTCAATATAAATCTCTCTTGAACCAGGAGTACAAATCAATCTTACTCCCTTTTTTATCTTTTTCCCTTTAAGTATTTTTGCAGCAATTTCAAAATCACTAACTCTTCCATTTGTGCATGTTCCTATAAAACCCTGATTTATTTCAATTCCTTCCACTTCACTTATATCACATACATTATCTACAGAATGTGGTTTTGCTACCTGCGGAGAAAGATTTGAAATATCAAGTATAATTTCTTTTTCATAAATTGCATCTTTATCAGGAAATACAACTTGATAATCTTTTATTCCTCTTCTTTTTAAATATTCCTCTGTCTTTTCATCAAATTCCATTATTCCGCATTTTGCACCAATTTCTGTTGTTAAATTGCACATTGTAAATCTTTCATCCATTGATAAATAGTTTATTGTTTCTCCTTTTATTTCAACTGACCTATAAATTGCTCCTTCTGCTTTCAGATTTTTAACCATATATAAAGCAATATCTTTACCAAATACACCAAAAGGAATTTTACCTTTTATTTCAATTTTTATTGTTGGAGGAACTTTAAACCACAAAAAACCAGTTGCCATTGCAATTGCTAAATCAGTTGAACCAACTCCAGTTGCCATACAATTTAATGCACCATAAGTTGGGGTATGACTATCTGCTCCAAGAATTAAATCCCCTGGTTTAACCCTACCTTTTTCAGGCAAAAGAATATGGCATACACCTTCACCAACTTCAAAAATTTCAATACCATACTTTTTTGAAAAATCCCTCATCAATTTATGTAAAGAAGAAACACCTTCGTTTGGACTTGGACTATTATGGTCAATAACAAAAACAACTTTTTCTGGATTAAATATTCTATTTATTTCAAGATTTTCAAAACTTTTTATTACTAATGGAGCAGTTCCATCCTGTGCCATCAAAAAATCAACTTTTGCAAGAACAATTTCACCACTTTTTGCATCTTTTTCTGAATGGGCAGAAAGGATTTTTTCAACTATTGTTTTTCCCATTTTTTAAGGTGTCATAGTCATTATAAGTCGCGCTTCTTCAGGATATCTTGCAATAAAAATCAATTCATCTTCTGTAACTGGTTTCTGTTTGTGGACATTTGCATATCTTGCAAGTTCAAGTATTTTTCTTGCTTCTTCATCGTCCTTAAATTCAATTTCAAGTTTCCCATATACATTTCTTAATCCTTTAATACCACTATATTCTCCAAGTATTATCATTCTTCCTGTTTCAACTATTTCTGGTTCGCCTCTTCCAAGTTCTTCAAAATCATAAAGTTCATAATTTCTTCTATCCTTTAAAGCACCATCAACATGTATTCCAGAAGAGTGAGCAAAAGCATTTTTACCAACTCCTACTTGATTGATTGGTATTGGAACTTTAAAAGCATATGAAGCATAATGAGCAATTTTCCAAGCCATTTTAAGATTAATATTTTCATCAAGTTTATATTTTTCCATTCCAGCACCATATTTAACTGCAAGTATACAAGAAACTAAATCAGCATTACCAGTTCTTTCTCCCATTCCATTTACTGTTGTATTTATATAAGCATCAACTCCTGCATCAATTGCTGCCTTTGCTCCTGCAACCGAACAGGCAACAGCCATTCCAAGATCATTATGGCAGTGAAGTTCAATAGGCATTTTTGTTCTTTCTGCAATTTTATAAATTTTTTCATATATTGTAAAAGGGGTATCATATCCAAGAGTATCACAGTATCTAATTCTATCAGCACCTGCTTCTTTTGCTGCAAAAGTAAATTCAATCAAATTTTCTATTTTTGTTCTTGATGCATCTTCAGCATTTACTCCAATTGTTTCTGCTCCAAGTGATTTTGCTGCTTTTACTGCTTCAACCATTGTCTTAACAACACCTTTAAAATCCATTTTTCCCATAAATTTTCCCATTATCATCTGTTCACTTGTTGAAATTGATAAATTTACATGCTTTAATTTCGGAACATTTTTAAATCCCTCTTCTACATCGCTTATAACTGCTCTCATCCATCCAGAAATTCTTATTGGAGACAAAACTCCTTTTTCAACAAGCATCATATTTGCATTTAAATAATTTATCTCATGTCTGGTAACTGGAAAACCTGCTTCACTCTGGAAAATACCCATCTGATTTAAATAAAAGTTAATCATTGTTTTTTCAAGTTTAGCAAGTCCAAGATGTGCAGTTTGAACCCCATCCCTATTTGTTACATCAATTATATAAATTTTGTTCATTTTATCTCCTCCAGATTTAATGGTTCTGGATTCTGGGCAGTATGAGGATGTTGGTTTCCTTTATAAACTTTTAATTTTTTCAGCATTTTCCTTCCAAGAGAATTTTTAGGCAACATCCCCTCAACTGCAAATTTTATAACAGATTCAGGTCTTCTTGTTAATAAAGAAATAAGTTTTTCTTCTTTTAAATGGCCCATATAACCTGTATGTTTGTAATAAATTTTATCTTGAAGTTTTTTCCCGGTTACCTTAATTTTCTCAGCGTTTATTACAATCACATAATCACCTGTATCAACATTTGGTGTATAGATTGGTTTATGTTTTCCCATTAAAATTTTAGCAACCTTACTTGCAAGTCGTCCAAGAATCTGTCCATCCGCATCTACAATATACCATTTCCTTTTAATTCTTTCCTTTTTTGCAATTTGTGTTTTTGTCATTTTTCTCTCCTATTGATAAAAAAACATTTTTGAATTTTGATAATTTTAACTCAAAAATTTTTATCCGTCAATACTTGACAAAATTTTTTATAGAGGTATAATTAAAATCAAAGTGATATACTGATATAAAGGAGTATATCAGAAAATGGGAATGGAACTGATAAATATTAAAAAAATTGATAAGACACTTCCCTTACCAAGATACTACCAGATATATCAGATAATAAAAGAAGGAATAATTTTAGGGAAGCATAAAAAGGGAGACAAATTACCATCAGAAAGGAAGTTAAGTTTATATTTTGGAGTTGCAACATTAACTTTAAGAAGGGCTATTGAATTACTTGAAAAAGAAGGCATAGTTAGAAAAGAGTGGGGGAAAGGTATTTTTATTAATGAAATTCCTGAAGAAAAAATAACAAAAAAATATAAAATTGGATTAACAATATGGCAAGGAGAAGATATAAGTTATCATCCGGTTACTCTTGAAATATTGAAAGGTATATATAATGGAATGAATGGAAAAAATTCATATGATTTAGAGTTTATTTTTATTACCCCTGAAATTATTGAAAGGAAAAAATATGATATTTTTTTAAAGAAAGATATAGTTGGTTTAATACTTTCTGTTGGACAGATTCCTGATAAAGATATTAAGGAAATAAAAAAGATAATGCCATATGTAGTATTTACAAATAGACCATCAGAAGAAAATTCTGTAAATTTTGATTTTGAAAAAGAAACATATAAAGTAACTGAATACCTTATAAAAAAAGGACATAGAAAAATAGGGTTTATAAATGGAAATGATAACAGAGAAAGTTTATTCCTTGCTAAAAAGGCATATATAAAAGCACTTAAAGATTATGGTATTCCTTTTAATTTAGAAATTTATAAAACAGGAGAATATATTTATAAAACAGGTTATGATTATGGTAAAGAGGTAATTAAACATAGACCAACTGCAGTAATTTTGGGTGATAATATAATAACTTTTGGATTTCTGGATGCTTTAAAAGAAATGGGTTTGAAATGTCCTTCTGATATATCAATTATTTCATTTAATGATTTTCCTTTTTTTGAATATACAGAGCCACCATTAACAACTTTAAAAATACCTTATTGTGAAATAGGAGGAAGGTGTGTTGAAAAACTTATAAATATACTTGAAGGTAGGAAGGAGAAAAAAGATTTTTTTGAAGGAGAAATAGTAGAAAGAGAAAGTGTAAAAGAAAGGAGGTGAAT
>Ga0185342_1000426_pt1 | contig 21607 bp, 18 predicted proteins | sample ConPoolayeEmetaG_FD_128045 | JGI IMG/M metagenome (GOLD analysis project Ga0185342, IMG submission 128045) | Hot spring microbial mat communities from California, USA to study Microbial Dark Matter (Phase II) - Cone Pool mat layer E metaG... ...
GTGTTAGAGATAAATTCTCAGACTTAAACATGTAAGAATCTATCCCATACCATTTCTGCAGTGAGTTGGCCAGAGGCCACGACTCCAGCAATTCCGCCTCCTGGAGAGGTCCAGTGTCCAGTGAGGTAGAGATTGGGGATGGGGGTGATCCGAGAGAGTCGGTAAATCCCGGATTGTCTTGGGATCTGGGCCCACCCATAGGCTGCACCCCAGCGGTTGCGGGTCCATTGTTCAATCGTTTTCGGTGTGGTTTCAACTTTCACGACGATCCGTTCCGATAGATTAGGAAAGAAGGTCGAGGCTTGATCAATAAGGTATTGAGAGAGTTGATCTCTAACTGTCCGACTCCAATTTCGACTGAGGTGAAAAGGAACTTTCATACTCAAACAGAGAGTACTTTTACCTGCAGGGGCATGAGAGGGGTTTACCATAGAGGGTCCTAAGAGGTAGAAGGGGGCTTTCTCTGCCACCCGATTCTCATAGAGAAATTGATATTCGTTAATGAGAGGCTCCTCAAAAAAAACCTCATTGTTGGAGACGGTGAGCCCGTTCAATTCACCCTCGATCCCTAAATAAAGGATAAAATATGAAAGAGAGGGTTTCATCCCCTTTAATTTTGATCGAAACCCACTGGGAAGATGGTCTTCTCCAATCAGGTCTAAAAAGGTGCTGTAAGCATCGATATTCGAAACGATGACCTTTCCCTGGACTTCTTGACCATCGTTTAACCTCACTCCAATGGCTTTGTTCCTTTCTATTAAGATTTGGGTTACTTCGTTGCCAGTTAAGACTTGGCCTCCCATTTTCTTTAATGCCTTTTCGATCGTGAGGGGGAGGTTTTCAACATTCCCTTCAATGCAAGAGACACCATAATTAAAATAAGACATCTCAATACCAGCCATTCCTATTACCGAAATCTCCTCGGGAGGAAGAAGGGCGTAAGAGCTCCGAATCGATAAAAGAGTTTTTAAAAAAGGGGATGAGATGAAGTCGTTTAGGAGCTCATCAAAAGTTTTGTCCTTATACTGATCCAAGAAAGGATATTGAGAGGAAAAGCAGTGAGGTTCAATCCAATTGAGAGAGGAAGGGAGTCGAGAGAATTCCTCAAAAATTTTTTTTAGGACCGAATAGACCTTAACGATTCCCCTTCTTTCATTGGGAAAGAGGGAGGAAAGATTTTCAATGTGAGTTTCCAGAAAGGAGGATTGAAGAAACTTTCGCTCTGGAAAATGATACTCTCTTGCAGGCTCAAGAGGGATGAAATGGATTTGATCCAAGAGGTCCAATTCCTTCAACAGGTTCCAAATTCTACCCCCTTCAAGGCATTCACCAATCGACTGAACAGAGAGGTCAAAGGAAAATCCATCTTTTTGAAATGAGGCACAGCAACCCCCTACTTTTTGGTTTTTTTCAACCATCAGGACCGTAAGCCCTTTCTTGGCGAGAAGAGCCCCACACGTCAGTCCCCCCATCCCTCCTCCAATAATAATCACATCTATTTCTGACATAATGAATGAAGTATAACATAACATTTCAAGGCTCGTCGAATTTCAGTCTTTGACTGGGAGCTTTTTTCTCTGCAATGTATGGACAACTCTATAAGTGAACATTCCTCCCTTCTACGCCTACTTTTAATGAATCAATTTTTTATACATCTGCATATTTTTCTTATTCTATTTTTATTTTTAGATTTCAAATAATTAGACTTTTTAACCTCAAAAAATTTTATTAAGGTTAATAAATTAAAAATACACTTTTGACCAACATTTCACATTCTTATTGCCTATAAACAAAAGAAAACTTCAATAAAAACTCATAAAATCTGTTTTTTTAGGACTCTTACAATTAATGGCACAAGGTATGCAGAAAATTTAAACGTAATGGTTCATATAATGAAAGAGAGGAGGGATCGGAGATATGATAAAATTGAGCGCTTCAAATGTCGTGGGCCTCATCATTCTGATGTGCATCCTTGCTGCGATGGTTTCTATTGCCATTATGCAGGTTGTTAGAACTGTGGAAGATATTGGCCCAAAAATTTATGTCATCGGAGGAGCGGTTGCCCTCGTTGGAGCCCTAATTCCTATCATGTTAATTATTCTTGTGAGACATCTTAAGAAAATGGGCTGAAGGAGTACCATATTCTGAAATCTTTGAAAGAGTCCTTCTGGGATTGGAAAGGAGTATCTCGAACCCTTTTATAAACTTGAGGTGACCCACTAATCTTTCTCTCCAATAAAAAGCCTCTTTTTATCACCTACCGCCCTGACAAATTAAACTAAAGACTAATTCCCTTCTCCCACACATTCTCACCACCATTGAGGAATAATGGAATATTGATTTAAAACAAGTTAATATTCCATCATTCCAATAGGGATTTGGGAGGCAAATATGTTAGAGGAAGTCTATACTAAATTAGCAAAACACCTGTCCTCCTTAGGGATGGGTTATCCACCGAAAGAGGAACTTTTAGATATTCTTAAAGAAAACTTCTCCCCCTTAGAGGCAGAGGTTGCTTTGGCCATTCCCACCAAAGTTATTCCATTGGAGCCTGTGCCAGTTTCAGAGATCGAACCACAACTTAACATCAAAAGGGAGGAATTAAAATCGATCCTGTCAAACTTAGCCCAGAGGGGACTTCTCTTCTCCAAAAAGATGGAGGATGGGCAAACCGGATACGCCCTCCAACAGTTTGGCTATGGTTTCCCCCAGACCTTCTTCTGGAAGGGAGTCAATACTCCCTATGGAAAGAAGATGGCAGAATGGATTGCCAAATACTCCAAGAGGGATCAACTCTATGAGGTTTATGGGAAGACCAAAACGAAAGCCTTCCGTTATGCCCCTGCATCACAAGCGATTGATCCTGAACAGCATGCTGTCTTTCCTTTCGAGATGATGGAGGAGGTCATTAAGAGGGTTCACCGGATTGCCCTTGTTCACTGTCCCTGTCGCGTGACCGCGAGGCTTCTTGGAAAGGGATGCACCCACCCGATAGAGAATTGTTTGAAATATGATGATCTTGCAGAATATCTAATTGAGATGGATATCGGAAAAGAAATCACAAAGGAGGAGGCATTCCATATCCTCCGAAAGGCTGAAGAAGCAGGCCTTGTTCATCTTGTTGACAATGCAAGGGAGGGGATTAAACATACCTGTAACTGTTGCGGATGTTGTTGCTGGTCAGTTGGGACGATCCGAAGAAGGAGGATTCCAAGGGATATCCTAATGGCTACCTACTTTCTTAGAGAAACGGATAAAGAGAAGTGCACGGGATGTGGAAAGTGTGTAGAGGTCTGCCCAGTCAATGTGATTAAGATGGAAGGGGACTTTCCGAATGTAGATAAAGAGTGGTGTATTGGTTGTGGCGTTTGCGCTGTTCCTTGTCCATCTGGAGCGATACGGTTGATTAGGAGGTCCGATGCCCTCCCACCCAAGGATTTTAGGCAACTTCACCAGGAGATTTTGAGGGAGAGGGGGCATAGAACATAGGGGAAAGGAGATTCATTGATCAATCGTTTCCATCGATCCAGATCCAATGAAAAGATATCCGCAGCCATAAGTTCAATGATCGCTGCAGTGGGATTGACCTGTTTAAAGGTCGTTATTGGCCTTACCACTGGAAGTCTTGGAATTTTGGCAGAGGCAGCTCATTCGGGTTTAGACCTGGTCGCTGCGACGATGACCTGGTTAGCGATTAGAATCTCTGATAAACCTGCGGACAAGAACCACCTTTATGGCCATGGGAAGGTGGAAAACCTTTCTGCACTCTTTGAAACCCTCCTGCTTTTAGGAACCTGTGCTTGGATCATCTATGAGGCGATCCATCGGCTCTTCATTCGAGAGGTAGAATTAAAAGTCAATATTTGGGCTTTCGGGGTGATGACCATTTCCATTTTGGTTGACTTTTCCCGTTCCCGTGTCCTCTATCGGGCAGCCAGAAAATACCATAGCCAAGCCCTTGAAGCAGATGCCTTACACTTTAGCACGGACATCTGGAGTTCTGGAGTGGTAATGCTGGGACTATTCCTCGTCAAATTGAGTGAGGTGTTTCCAGGATATAGGTTTTTTCGGCTGGCTGATTCTGTGTCAGCCCTTTTGGTGGGAACCATTGTGATATGGATTAGCCTAAAGTTGGGCCATCGCACGATTCAAACCTTATTGGATGGAGCACCCTCAGGGGTTGAAAAAAAGATTATCCAAGCAGTGGAGGCCATCCCTGGCGTCTCGGACTGCCATCACGTCCGGTTGAGGTCTTCAGGGCCTCACCTTTTCATCGATATCCATGTCTTAGTAGATGGAACTCAGAGCTTGAAGGACGCCCATGATCTTACAGAAGAGATTGAACGGACCATTCAGCAATTTCTACCCAATGCGGATGTGACCGTGCATCCAGAACCCACTCTACAGGAAAAGATTTCCGACCTGGGATAAGAAGGAGGACCATGAATGTTGGAACAACTCTTTTATCCAAAATCAGTTGTGGTGGTTGGCGTTTCTGAAAACCCTGAAAACCTTGCTCGGGTTATTGCACAGAATCTTTTTGAATTCCAATTTAATGGGGAAATCTTTTTGGTGGGACGTCGAAGAGGAATCCTTTTTGGGAGAGAAATCTATCCCACCATGGAGCATCTCAGAGAAGGAATTGATGTATCGATCATCCTTACCCCTGCCCATACGATTCCAGAAATTATGGAGGCCTGCGGGAGGAAAAAAATTCGGTGGGCCATTATTGAATCCGGTGGATTTAGCGAATATTCTGAAGAGGGAGCAAAATTGGAAAAAGAGGTTCTCCGCATTGCCCGAAAGTGGGGAATTCGAATTGTGGGGCCAAACGGAATCGGTGTGATCAATCTTGAAAACAATTTTGTGGCTGCCTTTCCTCCCCTCAATCGAAAAATCATTCGGAAGGGAAAGGTCTCCCTGTTGGTCCAGAGTGGAGGCGTATCGCTGACCTACCTGAACCTCCTTTCCAGTGCAAACATTGGGGTGTCCAAGATGGTGAGTATGGGTAATAAAATCGATCTCAACGAAATCGATTACCTTCAATATCTCATCCAAGATCCACAGACAGAAATCATTGGCCTTTATCTGGAGAGCATCCAAAGAGGAAGGGAGTTGCTTGAGATGGCCCGCTCCACTTCAAAACCTATCATCCTCCATAAAGCCAATATTGGGGAGACAAGCAAGGAGATCGCCAAACTCCATACCTCCGCCCTTGCTAATGATGATCACATTGTAGAGACCGCTTTAAAGCAAGCCGATATCATCCGCGCAAAAGATTTTCGCTCTTTCATTAATGCAGTAAAGGTTCTCTCTCTTCCCCCTATGAAGGGAAATGATCTGGTTATCCTTTCGCGCTCAGGGGGGATTGCCATCATTGCCGCTGACTCTGCAGAGAGATATGGATTTCGCCTTTTTCCTATGAAGAAAAGTTTTCAGGAGCGGATCCATAATTATTTTAGGGCCAAGGTGATCAAACCCACTAATCCTCTCGATCTTGGGGACCTGTTCGACTTCAATCTCTATATCAAGATTCTTGAGCAGGTGCTCAAAATAAAAGGCGTTGATGGAATGATCTTCCAGCATGCAGCCATTGGCGATGAAATTCAACCCTCTCGCAGATTGATTCATACTGCAAAGGAACTCTCCTTCCGTTACCAAAAACCTGTCGCCTTCTGTTATCTTACCGAGGAAGAAGAGTTGGCCTTCATCAAAAGGACGTTTGACTTTCCCATCTTCACAGAGCCTGAGGACGCCCTCAGCGCATTGGCCGTTTCGAGGGAACATTACCGAAAACGAAGCCTCTCGAAGGAGAAGCCTCCGGATTATTCAGTCGATTTCAATCGGGCGAAACGTCTCATTCGAAAGGCGCGAAAGGAGAAGAGGGATCCCACTTTACCGGAGGCCCTGGAAGTCATCCGTGCCTATGGCATCCCGGTCGCAGATTATCAGGTGATCTATCGAAAAGAAGACTTAACAAAAGCCATGGGCAAAATAGGGAGCCCCGTGGCCCTTAAATTCATCTCCAAGGAAGGGATTCACAAATCAGATATCGGGGGAGTAGCCCTTCACATTGATCAAATCGAAAAGGCTGAGGAGGTCTATGATCGAATGAAGAGGATCGGTTCACAAAAGTTCATAGGGATCCTTGTCCAGAAGATGGTCTCTGAAGGAAAGGAAGTGATCCTGGGAGGGAAACGAGACCCTTCCTTTGGCCCTGTGGTGCTTTTTGGATTGGGTGGAATCTATGTGGAGGTGTTTAAGGAGACTTCCCTTCGTGTGGCTCCTCTCTGTAGAGACGATGCAGAGGAGATGATTTTTGAGGTGAAAGGGGGCAACCTTCTCAAAGGAGTCCGGGGAGAAAGGCCTTCGGATATTTCTGCCCTGATTGAGAATCTGCTCAGACTCTCCCAGTTGATGGTAGATTTTCCGGAGATCGAGGGAATCGATATTAATCCGGTCATGGTTTTAGAAAAAGGAGCGATAGCCGTTGATGCAAGAATAATTCTAAGGGAAGGTTCCTAACGAAGTGGGACATGTCTCGACCATTCAGAAAGGGCCGCCTTCTTTCCTCTCAACCCAAGCGACGGCTTCTATTTCAATCTCTGCGTTTCTGGGTAGGTTTGAAACCTGAACGGTGGATCTTGCCGGTGGGTTTTTTAGAAAATAAGTGCCGTATACCTCATTGACTTTACCGAAATCCCTTAAATCCTTCAAAAAGATATTGATCTTTATAATATCATCCATTCCCAATCCCAGGGATTCTAATATTCCTTTTATATTCCTTAAAACCTGATGGGTCTGTCCCTGGATATCCCCTTTGAATAACTCGCCTGTCTCTGGGTCAATGGGTAGTTGCCCTGAAAGAAAAAGGAAGTTTCCCGCCTGAATTGCCTGTGAATATGGCCCTATGGGTTTTGGTGCTTTTTCAGTATAGATGACTTTTTTACTCATCCTCGAACCCTCTCTGTAAAATTCTTCATAGGTGAATAGAATCTTGAAGGGCCTGGAAATGATAAAAAACAATTAAACCCATTATTCCATTGTTCCTTTATTCCAATTTTTCATTGCTCCAACACCTGGTTTATTTCGGTGGCATCCCTCAAAATGTAATCAGCCCCTATCCTTTCAAACTCTTCTCTTTTTGTCCTACCGGTTAAGACCCCAACGGTCTTCATCCCTGCCTTCTTTCCTGCTTGAATATCGATGGGATGATCACCCACCATGAGGGCTTCCTCGCCTGAAAGATGAAGACCCTTCATGACTGAATGGAGATGATCGGGATGGGGTTTAACCCTCCTAACGGAATCTCTTGAAATGAAGAGATCACAATGATCATAGAGATTAGGAAAAACCCTCAATACAGCCTCTCCGCAATTTCTTGTGACAATCCCAACTTTGATTCCCTTTTCTCTCAACCCTTTTAAGGTGGTTTCTATCCCTGGGATCAATTTCCCCTCCGATGCAGCATGGAGTTCCACTTCCTGGAGAATCTGATGAGCCCTGTGATAAAAATCCTTTGCCTGAGAGGGATTCCTTGCCACCAGAATAAGATAAACTTCGTTGATCATTTCCAGGACATATCGTTCCTTAATCAATTCTTTTTCAATTCCAAAAAGGTTGAGTAAATCAAAAAACCGTTCTCTCATTAATTGAAAATCAATATTGAGCACGGCAAGGGTTCCATCAAAATCAAAGACCACCGCCTTGACCTTTTGACGTTGCTCTCTTTTTTCTAAACCCTTCCTCATCATTTTCTTGGAAGTCTTTTCCTTCATTCGATCATTCCAGTATCCCACTCTTTCCGGTTTACTATTACCCTCTTGCCCTTCTGACATCCATATCCGAAATTCCTAAACAGTAAAGAACTCCTTTCAGGTGATCTCGGGTAATGGCTCCATCGGCCACCTCCTTCAAGATCTCTTTCGCGTTGAAGGCGATGCCCAATCCAGCGTTGGCCACCATAATCCGATCGTTTGACCCGTCTCCGACGGCCACGACTTCATCCCTGGAGATGCCTTCCTTCTTGCAGATCTCATCCATGATCTCCGCTTTCCTCCGAGCATCAATAATTTTCCCTATCACTCTTCCTGTAAGCCTTCCCCGTTTAATCTCCAAGACATTCCCGTAGGCATAATCGAATCCCAATCTCTTCTTTAAAATATCGGTAAAGTAAGTAAACCCTCCACTGATGAGAGCAATTTTGAATCCCATCTCCTTCAGGGCCCCTATCAATTCTTCACTCCCTTTCGTAAGCCTGAATGTCTTAGCAAGGGACTCCAGGCTCTTCACCCTTAACCCCTTCAACAGGGAGACCCTTTCTCGGAGCGATTGAACATAGTCAATCGTCCCTGCCATCCCTTTCTTGGTCAGGGAGGCTACTTTTTCCCTCACCCCTGCCAATTTGGCCATCTCATCAATAATCTCCCCTTCAACAATCGTTGAATCCATATCGAAGACAATAACCTTTTTCCTCTTTTTGAAGACATGCTCAGGCTGAATGACAATATCCATCTTTATCTTTTTGGCCTCCCTTAAGAGGGAGGAGCGAAGATGGGGGAAATTGGCCTCTCGGAGATCTACCCATATCTCCATGGCTAAAAATTCTCCCCTGGCGATCATCTTGATCCTTTCAATATTACACTGATGTCTTGCGAGAACAGAGGAAAACCCAGCCACCACACCTGGACGGTCCGTTCCTAAAATGGTCAGGACATAGGGTCTTTTCATCTCCCCGAATCTTAGCCCTCTGAATTGATGGAGGGGGGTGAGGGTGATGTTCATCCCCAATTTTTTAGCCAAAAGACTCAGGCCGTTTTTGAGCTGGCTTAGAGGAGCCCGAGAACGAAGGGACTGGATGAGAAGAACCATGGTGAACTGAGAATGGATTACCGATTGTTCGATGTCAACGATGTTAAAGCCGCGACGGAAGAGAAATTGGGTTACCTCCGAAACAATTCCAACCCGGTCCTCCCCAATGACTGAGACAACATAACGATTCTGCTTGTGCATGGTTAAGGCTCCTACGTCTCCCCTAAAATACGTTGGGTTTCCATTTCTCCTTTGATTAGGAAGGAGAAATGTCGATTCCTTTTTAACAAAAATTATAAAGCCTGGCAAGGATTTAATCTCTCTTTTTTTCGGTTCTCCTGTTCTCTTGCCGACGAAATTCTCCGTTAAGATATTCCTTGATCCCCCATAAGATATTTGTTATGAACTCTTAGAGGAGGAGTTTGAATAGATGGGATCCTTGGAAGAGAGAATAAAAGTCGCCTCGGGCGAAGGTAAAGCAGATCTCCTGATTAAGAACGGAAGGGTGGTGAATCTCTTTACGGGTGAAATTGAAAAAAAGGATGTAGCCATTTTTGATGGGGTCATCATAGGGTTTGGGGATTATGGGGCAAAAAAAACGATCGATGTAGAGGGGGATTTCCTCTGCCCTGGTTTGATCGATGGCCATCTCCACATCGAATCCAGCATGGTGACGCCCCCTCAATTTGCCCAAGCCGTTTTACCTCATGGGACCACGACAGTGGTCATTGACCCTCACGAGATCGCCAATGTGATGGGAGTAGAAGGAATCCGATTCATGGCGGAATCAGCAAAAGGAATTCCTCTCAATGTCTTTATCATGCTCCCTTCCTGTGTTCCTGCAACGTCTATGGAGACCGCAGGAGCCCGCCTCAAGGCAAAGGATTTAAACCCTCTTTGGAACGAACCCTGGGCCATTGGACTGGCGGAGATGATGAATTTCCCCGGGGTGATCTATAGAGATAGGGAAGTCCTCAAGAAGATCGAGACGGCGAAAGGGAAAAGGATCGATGGTCATGCCCCTCTCCTTTCGGGAAAAGGGCTTTATGCCTATCTCTCTGCAGGAATTCGCTCTGACCATGAATGCACGAGAATCGAAGAGGCCTATGAGAAACTGAAAAATGGGATGTGGATTATGGTCAGGGAGGGATCGACTGCAAGAAACTTAAACGATCTTCTTCCTCTCATTCACACTAAAAATTCGAGAAGATTTATCTTTGTCACCGATGACCGCCATCCCAAAGAACTCCTCGAAGAGGGGCACATCGATAGCATGATAAGAGAGGCTGTCCGTAAAGGGATCGATCCTATCCAGGCCATTCAAATGGCCACCCTCAATACGGCTGAATATTTCAGGTTGGATGATCTTGGGGTGATTGCTCCTGGTTATCGGGCAGATATCATCACATTTGACCATCTGACTCGATTCCAAATCAAGAAGGTATTTAAGGATGGCTTCCTGGTAGCCGAAGATGGGAAGATATTACATGGACAGATCTCCTTAAGGAGAGAAAAAAAATTAAGATGCCCAAGATCCATTCACCTTGGACCCATCCGTGCTGACTCCCTCCTTCTTAAAACCCATCAACCTCTGGCCAAAGTCATCCAACTGATCCCAAACCAGATTGTCACCAAGAAGGTGATTAAGAGGGTTTTTCTGAAAGAAGGAGTTGCCTATCCCAATCTCCAAGAGGATATTCTTAAGATTGCGGTTGTCGAGAGGCATCGAGCCACAGGAAATATAGGAATTGGTTTTGTTCAGGGGTTTGGATTAAAAAAGGGGGCCATAGGGTCCTCTGTGGCCCACGATTCGCATAACCTTGTCATTGTGGGCACCAATGATGAGGATATGTTCAAGGCCATCCTTACCCTCAAAGAGATGGGTGGGGGGTTGGTGGTGATCGCAGAAGGAAAGGTTATGGCCTCCCTTGCCCTTCCAATAGCAGGATTGATGTCAGAGGCCCCCGTTGAGGAAGTCCATAAAAGATTGGAGAACCTTCATCAAGCGACCCAAACCCTTGGGTGTAAAGTCAGAGACCCGTTCATGGCACTCTCTTTTCTTTCACTTCCTGTGATTCCCGAATTGAAAATTACTGACAAAGGATTAGTGGATGTCAATCAATTTAAGATTGTACCATTGTTTGGTGAAGACTAAATCAGGGTTAAATCATAAATTTGGAGGATTTCAATGGACTGGGATCAACTTCTCTCTGAAGCCACCGACTACCTTCAGCAATATATTCGCATCAATACGGTCAACCCTCCTGGGAATGAGATCGAAGGAGCGAAGTTTTTAAAAAAGATTTTCGATTCTGAATCGATCCCCTCTGAAATCTTTGAACCCCTGCCAGGCCGAGGCAATCTCCTCGCCGTTCTCGAAGGAAGCGGGAAAAAGAAACCTCTCCTTCTTCTTAATCATATAGATGTGGTACCGGTTGAAAAAGAGCGTTGGAGTGTTGACCCTTTTGCTGGGGTGATCCAACATGGTTACCTCTATGGCCGAGGGGCGATCGACGATAAATCCATGGGAATTATAGAGGCGATGGCTCTCCTCATTTTGAAACGAGAAGGATTCCCTTTAGAAAGGGATCTCCTCTTTTTTGCCACCGCTGATGAGGAGACAGGGGGCAACTGGGGAATTCGCTGGGCATTAGACCATGTGCCTCCTTTGAAGGAGGCGGAATGGGCATTAAACGAAGGAGGGTATGTGATTCTCAATGAATCAGGGGGGGCTGATCGATATGAAATCTCAAGCGGGCAGAAGATGGTCTTTCAGTTACGATTAAAAGCCAGAGGGACTTCAGGACATGCCGCGATGCCTCATCCTGACAATCCCAACGTCAAACTGATCCATGCCCTGGAGGCGGTTACAAAATGGGAAACCCCTTACCAGATTCTTCCCATGGTAAAAGAATACTTCTCTAAGATGGCTCCCAAACAGAGCCCTGAGGAAAGAAAATTTTTTGAGGACATTGAAGAGGGGCTTCGCCATCCTTCGTTTTCAGCAAAGTTTACCTCCAACCCGATGTATAATGCCATGGTGAGAAACACGATTTCTCTGACTGTACTTCAAGGCGGAAGCAAAGCCAACGTAATCCCCTCCGAATCGAATGCCATTCTTGACTGTCGTCTCATTCCAGGTTCATCCAAGGAGAATTTTTTGGAGGAGATGAGGAGATATTTGGGAGACGAAATTGAAATCGAAGGGAATATGGAAGGAGGAGCAACTCTTCCTTCTTCTTTGGACACAGACCTTTATCGAGCCATCCAGGAATTTGCTTCCAAAAATGATCCTGGATGTCCAGTCGTCCCCCTCCTTCTCCCGGGAGCCACGGACAGTCGATTTTTGAGGGAAAAGGGAGTGATCACCTATGACTTCTGCCCATTTCGTTTACAAGAGAAGGAGGTATTTTTGGTCCATGGCCATGACGAACGAATCGCCATCGAAAACTTAGGATTTGGAATGAGGATGCTGGTAGAGGTGATTAAGCAAATTGCCACCTAACCCTTTACCCTGTTGAATAGGAGGAAGCGATTATTTTCGAAACAACGTGAACACCAGTGTTAAGATAAGGCTGATGAGGATGCAGGTGACAAGAGGGAAGTAAAATGTAAAATTCTTTTTTCTGATGATGATATCTCCGGGAAGTTTACCCAACCAAGGGATTTTATCACCTGCCATCAGAAGCAGTCCTATCAAGATGATAAAAATCCCCAGAAGGATAAGCATCTTTCCGAAAGCACCTAATCCAAACATTTTACCTCCTGCAAGTGGACGGTTGATTTCACCTCTGTCGAGAGAGGTTATAGAGATTTCTGAAAGGGTTTAATAAACCATTTTCCAGTATGGGAGGGTAGGTGAAAAAACCTTCCTGCCCGTATTGGGCGGGCGGATACCTATAAGGGTTAAGCAATAACATTCATTTCCCTGAAAAGGCTTATGTTTCTTAAAGAAATGGTTAGCAAAATAAAATGATCAATGCCCGCATCCGAAGGGTTTTGAACCTTACCCTCCTATATAAAAAGAACTTTTTCAGAGGTCTCTTACAAAATCTTTGCCATTTTATTTTCTCTCACGAACCTTTCTTTCTCAGAATAGATACACCCGCAGTATTGCTGGCGGTAAAGTTCCAGAGATTTGGAGACCTCTAAGCCTCTCTTCCAGCCCAGGCGAAAATCTTCATAATAGAAAGGAATTCCGAATTCTTTTCCCATCCGTTCTCCGATCTCACGAATCAGGTTGTGGTCCTGATGGGTGCTCTGGAGGAGGGTGGTTGAAAACTGGTCGAAGTTTCTTGCCTTAGCCTCCAAGGCCACAGTCTCCAGACGCAGAGAGTAACAGTAGTGGCATCTCTCTTTCACCCGATGGGAGACATTTCTCAAAAAATCTTCAAGGAGGTATTCATCCCGGTAGATAACGTCCAAACCCGTCTTCTCAGAATATTGCTTCAGGGTCTCCATCCTCTTTTTGTATTCCAGATAGGGATGAATATTCGGATTGAAAAAAAAAACCCGTGACCTCTATCCCTCCTTCCTTCAACCGTTCAACAGGATAGATGGCACAGCAGGCACAACAGATATGGAGAAGAATCCTCATCCATTTAATCGTTTAAAATGATCAAAACCAGAAACTAACTTGCTGCCAACATGACTTCACTTTTCCTCGGTGGAATGCCCAACTCTTTCTCCACCTGTAAAATCTTTTCGGTCGTTTTCAGGACAGTATCCGGATTGAGGGAGATGCTGTCGATCCCGCAACGAACTAAAAACTCAGCAAATTCAGGATAGTCGCTGGGGGCTTGCCCACAAATTCCTATCTTTTTATTGTTCCGTTTTGCTTTTTCAATGACGGTCTGGATCATCCGTTTAACCGCAGGATCCCTCTCGTCGAAGATATGGGAGACCTTTTCTGAATCTCGGTCAAGGCCAAGGACCAATTGAGTGAGATCATTAGAGCCGATGGAAAATCCATCAAAGATTTCACTAAACTCATCAGCCAAAATGACGTTACTTGGAATCTCACACATCATATAGATCTCAAGTCCATTCTTGCCCTGGATAAGTCCATGTTTCCTCATCTCGGCCACCACCAGTCTCCCCTCTTCAACTGTGCGACAGAATGGGATCATCAATTTCACATTGGTCAGCCCCATCTCATCTCGCACCTTCTTCATTGCAAGGCATTCGAGGGCAAACCCTGCCTGGTAGGACTCATCATAATAGCGGGAGGCCCCTCGAAATCCGATCATGGGGTTATCCTCCACGGGTTCGAATTCGCTCCCACCGATGAGATTGGCATACTCATTGCTTTTGAAATCGCTCATCCTCACAATGACCTCTTTAGGATAAAAAGCGGCTGCAATCTTTGCCACGCCTTGGGCCAGGCGATCCACAAAATAGAGTTCTTTATCATCGTATCCGATCGTTAATTGCTCAATCTCTTTTTTGGCATGACTGTCTCTCAAGGACTCAAACCGGACGAGGGCCATCGGGTGAATTCGAATAAAATTGTTGATAATGAACTCAAGCCTTGCCAGACCCACTCCATCATTAGGAATGAAAGAAAGATGAAAGGCATTATCGGGATCGCCCACATTCATCATAATCTTGGTCTGGGGTTTTTCGAGGTGGGCCATATCAAACTGTTTCACCTCATAATCGAGAATCCCCTCGTAGACCAACCCCGTCTCCCCTTCTGCACAGCAGACCGTGGCAGAACGATAATCCTTGAGGATTTCGCTTCCATTGCCGGTCCCCACCACACAAGGCACACCCAGTTCTCGACTGATAATGGCTGCATGGCATGTTCGACCACCCCGGTCGGTCACAATGCCTGCTGCAATCTTCATGATGGGTTCCCAGTCAGGGTCAGTCATCTGGGTGACCAGTATCTCCCCTTTTTTAAACTTATCAATCTCCCTCACACTGGAGATGACATTGATCGGTCCTGCTCCAATCTTTTCTCCTACACTTTTGCCCTGGACCAAAACCCTTCCTTTCTCTTTCAAGATGTAAGTTTCCAGGAGGTTAAGATTTCGCTGAGACTTCACTGTCTCTGGCCTTGCTTGAAGGATGAAGAGTTGCTGGGTGATGCCATCCTTTGCCCACTCAATATCCATGGGTCGATAAAACCCTGCCTTTTCCGAATAGTGATCTTCAATGATGATTCCCCATTCGGCAAGACGGATGATTTCATCATCACTCAGAATGAATTTAGACCGGTCTACGGCTGAGACAGGAACGTTCTTCGTGGAACCCTCCCCCTCCAGCGTATAGATCATCTTGATCTCTTTGGTTCCGAGTGTCTTCTGAATGATGGGTTTATATTTTCCCCCCAAACAGGGTTTGAAGACATAAAATTCGTCAGGATTGATCACTCCTTGGACGATATTCTCACCCAATCCATAAGACCCTGTGATATAGACCACTTGCGAAAATCCTGATTCGGTATCAATGGTAAACATCACTCCAGAACAGGCCTTATCCGATCGAACCATTTTCTGAACTCCAATAGAAAGAGCGACTTGAAAATGATCGAATCCCTTGTGGACCCTGTAGGAGATGGCTCGATTGGTAAAGAGTGAAGCAAAACACCTTTTGCAGGCCTGGATCAGTGCGTATTCCCCGCGGATATTGAGAAAGGTCTCCTGTTGTCCTGCAAAACTGGCATCCGGAAGATCCTCAGCGGTTGCACTGCTTCTGACTGCTACATCAGTATCCTCTCCGTATTCCTTACACAACCTCCGATAGGCCTTTACGATCTCCTCCACAATCTCTCTGGGGAATTCGAGGCTATGGATCAACCTCCGAATCCGGCTTCCCCTTTCGGAAAGGTTTTCCACATCCTCCACATCAAGGTCAGAGAGGATCTCAGCGATGCTTTCTCGAACCTTTGGCTTACTCATAATATAATGCCACTCTTGAACAATCCCTTCATCCAAAAGGGCATGGTAGGCATTGACCGTTACGGCAAACCCATTGGGAACATTGACCCCTTTCTCTTTAAGTTCTCGCCGCATCTCTCCAAGTGAGGCATTCTTCCCTCCTACCAGGGGTAGGTCATTAAGCCCAATTTCATCAAACCAAAGGATGTAAGGTTTATTCCCCATGGGACCCTCCTCAGGAGTTTTAATTTTTTAAAAATCCATTTATGATAAGGTCGTTACGACCGTATCCATTGTATATAAATTTGTGATAACTTCCCTTTAAAGAGGCAGGGGCCTTGCCTCACAATGGAAATTGGGGATCGACCAATTGAGATTATACATTCAATTTATCTGAATAAAACGATGCTTGTCAAGGGGAGTGATGATAGGATAAAATAAAAATAATTTTGGAGTAAAGGGATGAGAGATGAAGAGTCCAAAATATGTCTTTCTTTTTGAAGAGGCGGATGGAAAGAATAAAAGGCTCTTTGGCGGGAAGGGAGCAGGTCTTGCCGAGATGACCCGGATGGGTCTTCCCGTCCCCCCTGGTTTTATTGTAACTACTGAAGCCTGTCAACATTATTATGAAAATAAAAGGAAACTTCCTAAGGGTCTCATGGAGGAGGTCCAGCAAAACCTGAAGAAGATTGAAGAAAAGACAGGAAAGGTCTTCGGAAATCCTCAAAACCCTCTCTTTTTGTCTGTCCGTTCCGGTGCTGCCCTCTCTATGCCAGGAATGATGGACACCATACTCAACTTGGGAATCAATGACGAAACCATTGAAGGATTAATTCGCATCACCTCGGACGGAAGGTTTGCCTTTGATGCCTATCGAAGGTTTATCCAACTCTTCGGGAAGGTTGCCCTGGGGGTTGAGGAGAGGGAATTTGATGAAATCCTCCAAAAAACAAAACAGAACGTTGGAGCCCTCTACGATACCGACCTCGATGCAGACCATCTCAAGGACATCTGTGAGCAGTATTTGATGCTGATCAAAAAGAGAAAGGGGGTTCCTTTTCCAGAAAATCCCATGGTCCAACTCAGACTGGCCATCGAAGCAGTCTTTAAATCCTGGATGGGAAAGAGAGCGGTTGATTATCGTCGGGAGTTTAACATTACCCCCGAGATGGCCAGTGGAACAGCGGTCAATGTCTGCACCATGGTTTTTGGAAACATGGGTTTCGACTCAGCCACTGGGGTAGCATTCACTCGAGATCCTGGCACCGGTGAAAATATCCTCTACGGAGAGTACCTGGTCAATGCCCAGGGTGAGGATGTCGTGGCAGGAATTCGGACTCCCAAACCCATCCAAGAGATGAAGAGGGAGATGCCAAAGATCTATCGTGAGTTAGAGAGGGTCAGAAAGACGCTCGAAGAACACTTCAGAGAAGTTCAAGATTTCGAATTCACTGTGGAGAGGGGAACCCTTTATATCCTTCAGACCAGAAATGGAAAGATGAATGCCCAGGCGATTGTTCGAACCTCAAAGGAGATGGTTCAAGAGAAACTCATCAGTAAGGAGCAGGCCATTCTCCGATTGAAGCCCTCTGATTTAGAGCAACTCCTTCATAGGCGAATCGACCCAAATTTCAAAGGGAAACCTATCGCGATAGGCCTGGCCGCTTCTCCAGGAGCAGCCTCTGGAAAGGCCGTTTTTGATGCGGATGAGGCAGAACGATTGGGAAAGATGGGTCAAAAGGTCATTCTCGTCCGAGAGGAAACAAAGCCAGAGGATATTCACGGATTCTTTGCTTCCCAAGGAATTCTTACGAGCCGAGGTGGAAAGACTTCTCATGCAGCGGTAGTGGCCCGCGGCATGGGAAAACCTTGTGTGTCAGGATGTGACGCACTTCATATCGATCCGAAAGAGAGAGTAGCCACTCTTGGGACTCTCCGCATTAAAGAGGGTGATTTGATTACGATCGATGGCTCCAATGGGGGGGTCTTTGTGGGAGAAGTCCCAACCGTCGAGCCTGAGATCAGTAAAGACCTTCTTACCCTTCTTGGCTGGGCGGATGAGATAAGAACCTTGGGGGTTCGGGCCAATGCAGATACGCCTGAAGATGCCCTAAAAGCCCGACAATTGGGCGCTGAAGGCATTGGTCTCTGTCGAACAGAGAGGATGTTTAATGCGGTGGATCGGCTACCGATCGTCCGTGAAATGATCTTGGCCTCTTCGAAAGAGAAAAGGGCAGAGGCCATAGCGAAACTTCTCCCGTTGCAGAAGGGAGACTTTAAAGAGATCTTTCGGGTAATGGAAGGACTTCCGGTTACGATCCGGCTCCTTGATCCCCCGCTCCACGAATTTCTTCCCTCTGCTGAAGAGTTGGCCTCTGATCTCAGGAATATTCAAAATCTGGAATCCGCCCTCTCCTCAATGGAGAATATCTCAAAGGCGATGAAATTTTTAGATCCTTCCTTCCGGGAATCCTTAAAACTCCTTGAACACACGCTGGGAGAGATTACGGAGATAAAGGAGAAGAGACTTGATAAAAAACTGATCCGAAAGCAACAAGAGACGCTCAGGAAGGTCAAAGAGATGATGGAGATTAACCCCATGCTCGGCCACCGAGGGGTAAGGCTTGGCATCACCTATCCTGAAATCTATAGGATGCAGATCCAGGCTATCCTGGAAGCGGCTGCTGAGTTGGTCAAAGAAGGAATAGCGGTTCATCCCGAGATCATGGTTCCCCAGGTCTGTACGGCCCAGGAATTAAAATGGGTTTATCAACTGGTCAAAAAAGTCCAAAAAGAGGTGGAGAAAAGCTATGGGATTCAGATTCAATTTAAATTCGGGACGATGATCGAAGTGGTCAGGGCCTGCATGAGGGCAGGCAGGCTGGCAGAAGTGGCGGACTTTTTCTCCTTCGGGACGAATGACCTTACCCAGGCTACCTTCTCTTTTTCGAGAGAGGATGCGGAAAATAAATTTCTTCCTCTTTACAATGAACGAAAGATTCTTCAGGATAATCCCTTTGAGGTCCTGGATGTAAAGGGTGTGGGAAGGCTCATGATGATTACCATCGAATGGGGAAGGAAGACGAAACCTGACCTAAAAATAGGAATCTGTGGTGAACATGGAGGTCATCCGGAATCTGTGCAGTTCTGTCATTCGATAGGGATCTCTTATGTCAGTTGCTCTGTTCCGCGACTTCCCATTGCACGTCTCTCAGCGGCGCATGCCAAATTGAAGGAGAGGGAGAGGAAACCCCCTGAAAAATACGATCCCGATGATGTCTTAAGTATCTTCTTTTAGAGGGTTGTATTATTTTCTCTCTTTTCGCGTCTCCTTCTCTCCTCCTCCCTGATCTCTCGCCTTAGGAGTCTACCCAACTTAGATTTGGGAAGCATATCCCGGAATTCGATGTAGTCAGGAATTTTATAAGGGGCGAGTTTCTCCCTACACCATTTGAGAAGTTCGGGAGCCCCTACCCCTCGCGTGTTCTCTTTAAGAACCACAATAGCCTTAATCAGTTCTCCAACCTCTGGGTCGGGAACCCCAATGACGCACGCCTCTTTGATTTGCGGAAATCCTTGTAAGACTGCTTCGATCTCTGAACAAGAGACCCTATAGCCTTTATACTTGATGATATCCGCACTTCGATCCACATAGAATAGGAGCCCCTTCTCATCAAGTTGAACATAGTCTCCTGTCCGATGCCATACCTTTCCGTTATGTTCTACAAAGGATTCTGAGTTCTCCGCGGGCTTGTTCCAATAATCCGTGCTCCCATATTCAGAGGTGACCAGGAGCTCACCCACTCGGCTGGCCCCCAATTCTTCAAGCGTGTCGGGATCAACCACCTTAATCTCCCTTGAAGGGATTGGAATTCCAATGCTTCCCATCGGAGGAAACTGGTCCAATGGGCTCAGGGTAACACATCCTGTCTCAGTGGTTCCATAAATTTGATAGAGAGGGTTTTGAAAGGTCTCATGCCATCGCTGAAACACATCTGAAGGGAGGACGTCCCCCCCACACCAACAGTATCTCAGGGAGCTCAAATCATAGGAATTCAATCTTTCATTTCCTAATATCATCCGATAGAGGGTCGGAACACCCACAAGGATAGAAACCCGATACATCTGAATCGAGTCTAAGATGGCATCAATTTGGGGGACAGGCATCAACACAACACTAATCCCTTTTCCCAATCCCCAACCCAAAATGGCCTCCTGTCCCATGAGATGAAAAAGAGGGATCACGATGAGGATGACATCCTTCCCTCCTTCAGGAATTTGATTCTTGGTTAATTCTCCGTAATCTTTTAACGAAGATAACATCTTGGCATGGGAACACGGTACTCCTCTGGGAAACCCAGTGGTTCCACCGGTATAAAGGATCGAGGCCAGATGTTCTTCAGGTTTGAGGGTGACTTTTTTAACGTGATTGGAATCGCCTTTAATGAAATCTCTGAAGAGGTAGACTTCTTTGCTCTTTTGAACTACCCCTCTGGGGACCTTATCAAATACCTTGCCGATTGCTCGCCGCCACCATGGAAGTAAATCTACAAGGTTGGTCACAATGATCCTTCTCAGGTTTGTCTTTTCTGAAACCTCTTTTACATAATGAAAGTTCGTATCTTGGCAGAGGATCGTTTCAGCCCCTGAATCCTTCACCATATATTCAATCTCAAAAGGGGTATAGATGGGGGAAACCGGAACAGGCACAGCCCCAATCTCTTGGATTCCGAAATAGGAGACCAGGAATTGGGGACAGTTGGGAATGTAAAGCATCACCTTATCATTTGTCCCTACTCCCAAATGGGATAAAGAGAGGGCAAAGCTTCGGACCAGTTCCCTCAGTCTCGAATAAGAAAATTTCTCACCTAAGTAGATGAGGGCCGTTTTATCAGGATACTTCTCACAGATTCTTTCGATTGCCTCAAAAAGAGTCCTATTCTCCATTGAAGAAACCGTCCTCCCTCACCGGAAAAGATCTCCATAGGTTGACAACATCATACTCGTGAAAAACATCCTGTTTAACTCATGCTCCTAAATAAGCAGCCTTTACATGGGGGTTGTCTGTAAGTTCTTGGGATGTCCCGGCCAAAACGATCGTCCCTTTTTCCATCACATATCCGTAATCAATAATCGGAAGGATGGGTTGAGCGTACTGTTCCGTGATGAGGATGGTCATCCCTGTTCTTTCGTTGATTTCCTTCACGGCCTCAACCAGTCTCGATTGAATGGCTGGGCTTAGTCCCATCAAGGGTTCATCCAAAAGCAAAAGTTTTGGTTGGGCCATTAAGGCCCTTCCAATTGCAAGCATTTGTTGTTCCCCACCGCTTAAAAAGCCACCCTCTCTCTTTTTTAAATCCTTTAAGGCTGGGAAAAGGCTGAATACATATTCAAGAGTCCTCTTGGCTTCTGAACGCGAGGCCAGATAACCTCCTATCTTGAGATTTTCGAGGGTGCTACTCTCTGGAAAAATTCGGCGCCTCTCTGGACAGAGGACGATCCCCATCCGAGTCCTTTCACTCGGTTTAATATCGATCGTTTCTTTCCCTTTAAATTTAATCCCGCCCAGAATAGTGATCCTTTCTCCCCCTTTCATCCTCTCCGTCTTTTTCATATCGAGGATGATCCCTGAAATCGTAAACATCAATGTCGATTTGCCCGCTCCATTGGGTCCAAATACCCCTGTGATCTCACCTTCCCGGCAACTAAGACTTATATTATTAAGCGCCAGGGCATTCTCATAAAAAACCATGAGATTATGGATTTGTAGCATCGCCTTATTTCACTCCGAGGTAGGCCTGCTTGACCACCTCGCTTTTTGCAATCTCCGTAGGGACATCTTCGGCTATCTTCTGACCAAAATTCATCACCATCACTCGATTGGCTAACTGGAAGAGTTCTCTGACCCTATG
>Ga0185342_1000430_pt1 | contig 21549 bp, 14 predicted proteins | sample ConPoolayeEmetaG_FD_128045 | JGI IMG/M metagenome (GOLD analysis project Ga0185342, IMG submission 128045) | Hot spring microbial mat communities from California, USA to study Microbial Dark Matter (Phase II) - Cone Pool mat layer E metaG... ...
ATATTATTGTTGAACCATTTGGAAGAAACACAGCAGCTTGTATTGGACTTGCTTCGATAATCATCCACAATTTTAATCCTGATGCGGTAACGGTTGTTTTACCTGCAGACCACATCATCAGAGATGATGATGCGTTTGTTGGTATCATCAAAAAAGCAATTGACTTTGCTTATCAATCAAGAGGACTCATAACAATTGGAATTCAACCGACAAGACCAGAAACTGGTTACGGTTATATTCAACGAGAAGAAAAGGAAATCGAAGAAAATATTTTTAAAGTGAAAACTTTTGCTGAAAAACCGAATTATCAAACGGCAGAAAAATTTTTAGAGAGTGGAGATTTTCTTTGGAATTCTGGAATGTTTATCTGGCGTGTTGATGTTATCCTTGAAGAATTTAAAAAGCACATGCCTGACCTCTATGAAGGTTTGGGAAAATTACAAAGTCATCTCTTGAAAGATGATTTTCAAAAACAAGTTGAATTTGTTTATGGTATGCTGAGAAGTATTTCAATTGACTATGGTGTAATGGAAAAATCTGATAAAGTTTATGTGATAAGAAGCACTTTTGGATGGAGTGATGTTGGAAGTTGGGAAGAAGTCTACCAATTAAGTCATAAAGATGAAAATGGAAACTATATCCACGGAAAATGTTTTATTGATGGTGTGAAAAACTCTTATGTGTATTCTGATAATAATTTTACAGCAGTTATCGGAATCGAAAATGTAATCGTAATCCATACAGACGATGCTGTTTTAGTTGCTAATCGAAATCACTCTCAAGATGTGAAGAAAGTTGTGGATTATCTCAAGATGAAAAAAATGAATGATTACTTATGAAAAAACTTCTAACCGAAGCTGATATCCTAAAATTAATTCGGCAGGGCATTAAAGAAATTTATATTGATGAACAAACAATTCTAACACCATCAGCAAAAGATGTTATAATTAGAGAAAAGATTGATGTAAAATCATATCAGTTGAAACAAACTACTTCAAATCCGTCTTCTTCATCAAATTTAATTAAATCGGTTGTATTTGGTTCTGACCATACAGGATATAAAGTTAAAAGCGAGTTGATAAAATTTTTAAGCTCATTTGGCTATCAAATTATTGATGTGGGAACAAATTCAGAGCAGTCGTGCGATTATCCCGATTTTGCTTATGCTGTTGCTTATGCTGTCAAAAGTAATCAAGCGGATAGAGGAATTGTGATTGACTCAACTGGAATTCCATCAGCAATTGTTGCAAATAAAGTGAAAGGAATTAGAGCTGCTGTAGGTTACAATGAATATGCAATTAAAAGTTCGCGAGAACATAACAATTCAAATGTTTTAAGTTTAGGTGCTAGAATTTTTGATGTAGAAATTCTTAAAAATTTCATCTCTCTCTGGCTTCAAACAAGCTTCGAGGGCGAAAGGCATCAAAAAAGGTTAGATAAAATCACTGACATCGAAAATCGAAATTCCTGAATTTACAGAGAAATATAATTATGATGTTTCAAACTTTTGCTCAAGTAATTGATAAGAAAATTCTAACTGACCAGATACTTTTAGTGACTTTTAAATCAGAAGAATTAACTAAAGATGCAAAACCCGGTCAATTCGTAAATGTTCGAGTATCCGAAACTTGCTATCCATATTTGCGAAGACCATTTTCATATTGCGATGTGGAAGGAGATACTTTCAAATTATTATTCACAATTTTTGGTCAAGGGACTAAAATTTTAGCGAGTGCCCCCATAGGAAGTAAATTTGATGTGATTGGTCCTTTAGGCAATGGATTTAGTTTTAATTATGATTATGATAATGCAATTTTTGTCGCTGGTGGTCTTGGAGTAGCCCCTTTTCCATTTCTGACTAGAGTTTTAAGTAATAAGAAAAATATTTACACATACATTGGTGCGAAAACGAAAGATTTTGTTGTAACTTACGGATTAAAAAATGTAAAGATTTCAACTGATGATGGTTCTATTGGCTTTAATGGAAATGTTGTTGAACTACTTCGAAATGATTTAGAGAAAAATATCTTTGATGGCAAGATAAAAATTTTTGGTTGTGGACCAGCGCCTATGTTAAAAGCATTAAAACTTTTAAGTGAAGAGTTTGATATTAATTGCGAAGTCTCAACGGAAGAAGCAATGGCTTGTGGATTTGGAATTTGTCAAGGTTGTCCGATTGAGTTAGCTGATTCGTCAGGATTTAAACTTGTTTGTAAAGATGGTCCAATATTTAATGTGAAAGAAGTTAAGTTATGAATGAAATTAATCTCAAAGTAAAAATTGGAAATCTTGAATTAAAGAATCCAGTTCTTGTTGCAAGTGGAACATTTGGTTATGGAACCGAATCAGCTGATTTTTTTGACCTGAATCAACTGGGGGGAATAATTACAAAATCTTTAAGTCTAAGACCGAAGAAGGGAAATCCACCACAGAGAATTGCTGAAACTCCATCTGGAATGTTGAACGCAATAGGATTAGCCAATGTTGGTGTTGAAAAATTCATAGAAGAAAAATTACCATTACTAAAAAAAATTGATACTAAAATAATTGTAAACATCGCAGCCAGCACGATTGAAGAATATGTTGAGTGTGTTCGAATTTTAGATAAAGAAGAAATTGATGCCTTTGAGATAAATGTCTCTTGTCCAAATGTGAAAGAAGGTGGATTAGAATTTGGTCGTAGTATTTCTAAAGTGGCAGAAATTACAAACAAAGTTGTTGCTTCAACAAATAAACCAGTTATCATCAAACTTACTCCAAATGTTTCTTTTATTAGTGAATTTGCGAAAGTTGCCAAAAACGAAGGAGCTACCGCAGTTTCGGCAATTAATACATTTGTTGGTATGGCTGTGAATGTCTATACAAGAAAACCAAAGTTAAGTCACATCACTGGTGGACTTTCTGGACCTGCTATTCGTCCACTTGCACTCGCTAAGGTTTTTGAAATTGTTCAAAATGTCGATATCCCAGTAATTGGAATTGGAGGCATTACGAATTTTGAAGATGCTTTGGAATTTTTAATTGTTGGTGCAAAAGCAATTCAGGTCGGCACACACAATTTCGTTGACCCTTCTTCTCCAGTTAAAATTATTAATGGAATTGAAGATTATTTGAAAAAACAGAATCTTAAAGATGTGAACGAAATCATTGGTTCCCTTCAATTAAGCTAATATGAATTATCAACAAGCTATCGATTATCTTTATTCGCTGCAAAAAACTGGAATTAAACTTGGACTTAAGAACATTCGTCAAATACTCAAGTTTTTGAATAATCCACAAAATAAATTCAAGTCAATTCATATTGCTGGTACAAATGGAAAAGGCTCTACTTCGAGTTTCATTGCTTCGATTTTATCGGAGATGAATTTTAAGGTTGGACTTTACACTTCACCGCATCTTGTTCGTTTTAATGAAAGAATAAGAATCGATGGAAAAGAAATCGAAGACGATTTTTTAGTTGAGATGATAAATTTTCTAAAACCACAAATTGAAAAAATCAAACCAACTTTTTTTGAAGTTACAACAGCGATTGCCTTTGAATACTTTTCCGAAAAGAAAGTTGATTATGGTGTGATTGAAACAGGACTTGGTGGTCGACTTGATTCAACAAATGTTTTATTGCCAGAGGTATCAGTAATAACTAAGATTGGATTTGACCACAAAGAATTTCTTGGCTACACAATCGAAAAAATTGCAAGGGAGAAGGCTGGAATAATTAAGGAAAAGATTCCAGTCATTATTTCACAAAATGAGGAAAATGTTAAGATAATTTTCAAAGAAATTTCAGCGGAGAAAAATTCTCCAATCATTTTTGTTGATGAAAACTATTTTCACTCAAATCTCGAACAATCTATTGAGAAAATGACAGCACAAGTCTACTCAAAAATTTCTGGAATTAATTACTCAATTCTATCTACTATGATTGGTGATTTTCAAATTGAAAATATCAAAACATCGATTGCAACAGTAGAGAATTTATTTCCAGAGCATAATTTGAAAGAAATTATTTTTAATGGAATTAGAAATTTGATGTTTCGATTAAGAGGCAGATTTGAAATAATTAACACAAAGCCAAAAATTATTTTAGATACCTGTCATAATTCAGATGCAATTAGAAATTTTATCTTAAGTTTAAACAAGCTTATTCAAAATCCAAAATTAGCTGTCTTTGGGATAATGAAAGATAAAGAGATTGACGATGTAATTGAATTGATTGAAAGTTCCTTTGAAAAGATTTTTCTTTGTGAAGCAAGAATTGAAAGGTCAATGAATGTCTTTGAGCTCGCAAAAAAATTCAAACAATCAAAAATTGAAACATTTAATTCGGTTGAAACGGCTGTTCGTGAAGCGTTAATTAAATTTCTAGAAGATGAAGTCGTCGTTATTTTTGGTTCAAACTTTATTGTAGGAGAGGCAATTGAATTTCTCGAAAGAAAAAATAAATAAACATCTTGACATTAATAGACAATTCACTAATTTTGCATATAGATTTTCCACATTAACCCACAGAAAAGTTTTCGTAAATAATGATATATCTATGTTCCTCAAATGGTTAGTTATTTCTTTCCAATAATTATAACTATCAATAAATAAAAGGTAAATATTATGGCAATGGACATTACTGAACTCAAGAGTAAAAAGATTGTTGAGCTAAATAAAATTGCAAAAGAACTTGAAATTGATAATTACTCCGACCTTAGAAAACAAGATTTAATTTTCAAAATCTTAGAGAAACAAGCTGAAAAAGAAGGTTACTCATTTAGTTCAGGTGTACTTGAAGTCTTACCCGATGGTTATGGCTTTTTGCGTTCACCAGATTACAATTATTTGCCTTCGCCGGATGATATTTATGTTTCACCTTCTCAGATTAAAAAGTTTAATTTGAGGACTGGTGATACAGTTGCAGGTCAGGTAAGGCCACCAAAAAATGGTGAAAGATTTTTTGCATTACTTAAAGTTACTTCAGTGAATAGTGAAGAACCCGAAAGAGTAATGCAAAGAAGGTTGTTTGATAATCTTACCCCACTTTATCCTGAAAAGAAAATTCAGCTCGAGACTGTTCCCGGTGAATATTCAATGCGAGTTCTTGATTTGCTTGCACCGATAGGATTTGGTCAGCGTGGATTGATTGTTTCGCCCCCTAAAAGTGGTAAAACAATCTTACTACAAAAAATTGCTAATTCTATTACTCGAAATCATCCTGATGTAAAATTAATTGTTCTTTTAATTGATGAAAGACCAGAAGAAGTAACTGATTGGAAGCGGTCAGTAAAAGCAGAAGTAATTTCATCAACATTCGATGAACCAGCAGATAGGCATGTTCAAGTTTCTGACATTGTGATTGAGAAAGCAAAACGATTAGTTGAAATGGGAAATGATGTCGTAATCTTACTTGATAGTATAACAAGACTTGCTCGTGCAAATAATACTGTAATTCCACACTCTGGTAAAATTCTCTCTGGTGGTGTTGATGCTTATGCACTTCATAAACCAAAAAGGTTCTTCGGTGCCGCAAGAAATACAGAAGAAGGAGGGAGTCTTACTGTAATTGCAACTGCTTTAATTGATACAGGAAGCCGTATGGATGAAGTTATATTTGAAGAATTCAAAGGTACTGGTAATATGGAAGTTGTCCTTGATAGAAATCTCGCAGATAGAAGAATCTTTCCTGCAATTGATGTAAATCGTTCAGGCACTAGAAAAGAAGAATTGCTTCTTAAGGAAGAAACCCTTACAAGAGTCTGGTTACTTAGAAAAATTCTTAGTGAACTTACTCCAGTTGAAGCGATGGAGTTCTTACTTGATAAGATGAGAGGAACAAAAAACAATAAAGAATTTCTTGAATCAATGAACAGCTAAAATTGAAAACGAAAATTTTATTTACTTTTTTAATTCTAAATTCTTTGTTGTTTGGTCAGGATTTAACGACCTACCCTTGGCCCCTTGCCCCAACTAATCAATCGAAATTAATTTCTGGGACTTTTTGTGAATACAGAAGCACATCCGCCTCTGGTCATTATCACAATGCGGTTGATATTCCTGCACCCGCAGGAACTCCTGTCTTAGCTGTTTTGCCAGGAACAGTTATTACTGTTTATTCAGGTGACCCAACAGGTTATGATAATTATATTCGAGTGAGAAGCATAATTGATGGAAAAAACAAGGATTTAACTTACTATCACACTAATCCTGTTAAATCCGTTGGTCAATATGTAAATGTTGGCGATGTTATTTCAACAATTGCAATAGACCATGTTCATTTAATTGAGTATTATCTTGGAAATACTTCACTTGAGGTAAATCCAATTCGCCCTGATGGCGGATTAACCCCTTACATTGATATATGGAAACCATCAATTCGAAGTGTACGATTTTTTGTCGATGGAACTTCTACTCAACTCTCTCCAAATTATATTGGTGGGAAGGTTGACATCATTGTTAATATTCAGGAAGCGAATTGGTCAGGCTCAGGTTCAGGCACGAACAATGGAAGCTACGCAATTGGCTACAAAATTCTTTCAGCAGATACTCAAACAGTTGTTTACAATCCACCGAGTAATTCACTTCGTTATCGTTACTATATCAAACCATTAAATGAATATGTGAATTATAATTATTATCAACCTGAAGCAAGCACAACCAATCATGTTTATATAATTACAAATGGAAACGGTGCTAACGATGTTCATCAAACGCGAAGAGTACTCAATAACTTTTGGGATGCTGACCAACTTCCTGATGGAAATTATGTTGTAATGATTTACACTTATGATACTCGTGGAAACGCTGATACGGTTTATGTACGAATTAATAAAACAAACATTGATTTAATTCCACCTTCGCAAACGAACCTAAAATCAATTGTCTCAGATACAACGAACAAAATCACCCTTCATTGGGAAGAAAATTCAACTCCAGATTTGAAAGGCCATAGAATATTTTTTTCATTCAATAATTCGAGCTGGACTTTGAGAGAAAATGAAAATGTTGTAACTGCTGGTATGACTTCTCGAACTTACGATTATTCATTTGACAGAGGAATTTACTTTAAAATTAATCCAGTAGATAACTCACCAAATGCAAATGTAGGAATTCAGAGCGATGTTTACGGAATTAGAATCAATTCTGGTAGACCAAAGATTTTAATAGTTGATGGTTTTACAAGAACAACAGGTAGCTATAGGCAGCCCTATCATGATTTTGTCTTTTATTATGGTTCAAGTTTCGATTCAGATTTTGAATCCGCATCAGCTAAAGCTGTTGAAAGTGGTTTAATCAATTTAATGAAATATGATGCAATTATATGGTTTGTTGGTGATGAATCTATCGCTGATGAAACATTTAATTCTAACGAACAAAATATTTTGAAAAATTATTTGAGAAATGGTGGTAAACTTTTTGTGAGTGGTTCGGAAATTGGTTATGATTTATTTGAAAATGGTTCAACTTCTGACCGTGATTTCTATACAAATTATTTAAGGTCAAATTTCGTTGCTGATAATTCGGGGAGTTTATCTGTTATCGGTGACTCAAATTCTGTATTTCTTGGTTTGAATTTTAACTTCGGACTTGTCTCCAATGGTTCTCCCTACAATGAAGATTCTCCAGATGCAATTGATACATCAAAGGGAAGTCAAATTTTACTGAGATATGCAAATAATAAAATTGCAGGGATTGGATATAAAGGATTGGTTCCCGACGGAACAGAAATCTGTAATGTTGTTTACATTGCTTTCCCATTTGAAACAATTATTGGAGAAGCAAATCGGAAAAATTTAATGACCGCAATTTTAAAATATTTTGGTTTTCTTACCTCAATTGAGGAATCAGTATCAAATGCTTTAGATTTGCGTCTTTTTCAGAATTTTCCTAATCCGTTTAATTCAAAAACGAAAATTAGATTTACTCTTAGGGAAAATTCATTTGTTTCGATTCAAGTTTATGATATTGTTGGTCGTTTAATTGAAACAATTACTGAGAATCATTTTAATTCTGGTTTGCACGAAGTAGAATGGAATGCATTGAACTTGAGTTCTGGAGTATATTACATTAAATTAAAGACCAATGAAGTTAATAAATTCATTAAAGCTGTATTATTAAAATGAAAATCTTAAAAGTAATCGCATTAATTTTCATCTTTTTGTTTGATTTGTTACATACCCAAAGGGTGGGTAGATTTATGAAAGCGGATGAAGAAGCAATTCAGAAAAGATTTGATGAGAGATTCTTTTATTCAATCTGGTTAAATCCAGTTCAATATGAAGAGAATCTAATCTTAAATTACAATATTCGATACGATTATTTACTTTTTGAAAAGGTTCACATCGATACCTTTAAAGCTAGGGTGAAAGTAATTCTTGAATTATCAAGTCCAGATATTCTCGTTCCAATTAGAAACATCGATGAAGTTGTTATTAAAAGCACAGAATTTAATCAAACAATTTCAAAAGAGATTTATTACACAAGCAGTTTTTCATTGAAAGTTCCAAATAAAAATTTCAGAGCAATTTTAACTTTACTTGATGAGACTAGAAACAAAGAAATTTCAGTACAGAACTTCAATATAAATTTAGAAGATACATCTAACTTTGAGCCTATATTTATTAAGGCAAGTGACCTCGAGCAGATTGGTTCAAAAAATTTGAAAAATAGATTTTATAATTTCTTACCGTTTGAACCTGAAAAATATTTGCTCATTTTGCCTGATAAGGAAGAATTTTCTTCTATAGAAATTAAAGATGACTTTACTCATTACAAACTATCTGAAAAAGTTTATACAGGTTTTAAATATTCAATTTATTCTCTCGATAAGCTTGATTTAATAGAGGGTGAATTTCAGCTAAGGTATTCCAATGCAGATAAATCAAGAACTTTTTTTGTAAGATGGGTTACTAAACCTGATTATTTGAAAAATCCTGAGAAGGCAAACAAAGTATTAAAATATTTATTTGAAAGTGAGGATAAATTTGACAAGTTACCAAGAAGCGAAAAAGACAGATTGAGGAAATTTTATTCACTATGGAAGAAATTTGACCCAACTCCCGAAACCCCTTTCAACGAACTTATGGCGGAATTTTACAGAAGAGCAGATTTTGCTTCAAGTCAATTTCGTAGTGTTTCACAACCTGATGGGGCCTTAACTGACCGTGGAAAAATTTATCTAATTTATGGTCAACCAGATTCAATAGAAAAATCTTTCGCTAAAGATGGAAGGGCCATTGAAACTTGGATTTATAATTCAAATAAGAACTTAAAATTTACATTCTTTGATGAGAATAAAAACGGAAATTATATCTTACAACAATGATTAAAATAGCAATTACCTGCGGGGACATAAACGGTATTGGTCCAGAAGTAACAATCAAAGCAATTAAAAATCTTTGTGGCGATTATAAATTCTTTTTAATTGGACCAAAGACCATATGGCTTAATCTAATCTCTAAATTTAAACTAGATGACTATTCAAATGTTGATTTTATTGATTTGGGAAAGTATACACAAAACTTTGGAGCTCCAACTATAACATCTGGTAAGGTTGCTTTAAGAGCGATTCAAGAAAGTTTAAAACTCTTTGATGAAAAAATAATTGATGTTGTTGTAACTGCCCCTATTTCAAAGGAAGCAATTACAAAAGCAGGTTCAAAATTCCCAGGGCACACAGAGATTTACGCAAATCATTTTAAAACTAAAAATTTTGTCATGATGTTTTTGTCAAATTCTTTTTATGCAGGACTTGCAACTATTCATATTCCAATTAAAGAGGTCTCAAAAGTAATTAGTACCAAACTTCTTGAAAATAAAATTTCAGTTGTTCGAAAAACTTTAATTCAAGATTTCGGTATTCGTAGTCCAAAAATTGCTGTGCTTGGTCTGAATCCTCATGCTGGCGAATCGGATTTAATCGGCTCCGAAGAAACCGAAATAATCGAACCCGCCATAAAAAAACTAAGTGTTAATAAATTTGGCATTTATGGTCCCTTTCCCGCTGATGGTTTTTTTGGTAGAAAAGAATACAAAAATTACGATTGTGTTTTTGGAATGTATCACGATCAAGTTTTAATTCCATTCAAATTACTGAATTTCAATAACGGCGTTAATTTCACTGCAGGATTGCCAATTATAAGAACAAGTCCAGATCATGGAACAGCATTCAATCTTGCGGGAAAGAATTTAGCCGACCACAGAAGTATGCTTGAAGCTATAAAGTTTGCAATTAAAATTTATAAGGCACGAAATAAATTAAAATGATTCTCTCCTTTGAAGATGTTTATTTCGATTACAATGGCCATTCAATTTTAAGTGGTGCATCTTTTCAAATGGACAATGGTGAATTTCTCTACTTAATTGGACCAAGCGGCTCTGGCAAAACAACCGTATTAAAGTTAATTTATATGGATTTGATACCTAAAAGAGGGATGGTCATTTTGAGTGAATTTAATTCACTATTTATGAGAGAAAGATATATTCCATTGTTAAGACGAAAACTAGGGATTATTTTTCAAGATTTTCGATTGTTAAATGACAGAACAATAGAAGAGAATTTATCATTTGTGCTTCATTCGGTAAATTCGCCTAAAAGAGAGATAAACAGAAAAATCATAAATGCATTATCACTGGTAGGATTAAGCCATAGAAGACATTCATACCCTTCAGAACTTTCAGGTGGGGAACAGCAAAGAGTTGTCATTGCCAGAGCAATTATCAATGACCCAATTTTAATCCTTGCAGATGAGCCAACGGGTAATCTTGACCCCGATATTTCCACACAAATAATGGAAATCTTGAGAAATATAAATTCGCGAGGAACAGCGGTATTAGTTGCGACTCACAATTACGAAATCGTAAAAAAATACCCAGCTCGTATTCTAAAACTCCAAAATGAAAAATTTATTCCACTTCAAGTTAGTGAACTTTAATCTTTTCTAATTTTTCTAAAATCGTGTTAGTAATTTGCTCAATCTCTCCATAGCCATCAATTGAAATAAAGCAGGCGTTTTTTTCTTTATAATAATTCTTTACAGGAAGAGTAGCTTCCTTATAAACATTAACTCGTTTTCGTATTACTTCTTCCTTATCATCATCTCTTTGATATATTGTATTAGATGCGCCACAAATAGGACAGACATCATCAATCTTGTCATAAAGTAAATTGAAAAGAGAACCACAATTTCTACATTGCCGACGATTTGTAACTCGTTTAATTATCTCTTCTTCATTAAGATTGAAATCAAGAATTATCACATCATCTATCTTCAATTCATTAAAAATTTGTTCAAGGGCTCTTGCTTGTTCGACTGTTCTTGGAAAACCATCAAGAATAAAACCATTTTTGCACTTGTTTGATTTAAGAGTTTCTTTTACAATTCCAATCATTACATCGTCGGGAACTAATTTACCGGACTCCATAATCGATTTAGCTTTCAAACCGAGTTCAGTTTGATTAGCAACTGCTTCTCTTAACATATCGCCCGTAGAGATGTGGGGAATATTAAATTTTTCGGATAAGATTTTTGCTTGAGTTCCTTTTCCAGCTCCTGGTGGACCGAAAAGAATTAAATGCATATTGACTCCATTATTGAAAATTTTTTTGTAATATAAAAAATAGACGAGAGGCTATAAAAAGACTAATCATTTAAATTACAATATCTTTTTTCTAAATTGCATCGCAAAATTTTGAAAATGGCGCGTTCGTCTAGTGGTTTAGGACGCCGCCCTCTCAAGGCGGAGATCGCGGGTTCGAATCCCGCACGCGCTACTTAATAGACACTTTCAAGATTTTCAACCTTCATTAATATCAATGAAATCTTATTTTGACCAGAATAGAAACAAAGAAATTTTAGACCGCCTTCGTAAACATTATCCAGATGCTAAAATTAAATTAAAATTCAAAACTCCCTTTGAACTTTTAATTGCAACTATCTTAAGCGCTAAATGCACTGATGATAGAGTAAACATTGTAACCGAATCTCTCTTCAAAAAATATAAAAAGCCCGTAGATTATCTTAAGGTTTCAAACGAAGAACTGGAAAAAGATATATTCTCAACAGGATTTTATAAACAAAAAACAAAAGCTATTAAAGAATGCTGCCAAGTCCTAATTGATAAATATGATGGTAAAATTCCACAGGACATTGATGAGTTAACAAAAATTCCAGGCATTGGAAGAAAAACAGCATCGGTGGTTCTTGGCAATGCATTTGGGATCCCAGCAATTGCGGTTGATACGCATGTAAAGAGACTCTCTAATATTTTTCATTTTGTGAAAGAAGAAAATCCTGATAAGATTGAAGAGCAATTAAAAAACATAATTCCCCAAGATGAATGGATTGTGACCTGTCATAGAATTGCAACACACGGAAGATTAATTTGCCAAGCTAAAAAACCTAAATGTGAAATTTGTTTTTTGAATGATATATGTCCATCAGCTTTTAAAAAAAATAAACGAAAATCAAAATGACAAGAGACGAAGCTGTTGAATTACTCTTTGAATACACTAAAAGTGATGCACTTAGAAAGCATGCATTTGCCGTTGAAGCATGTATGATTGCTTATGCTGAGAAATTTAATGAAGATGTAAACGATTACAGTATAACTGGTATCCTACACGATTTTGACTATGAAATGTTTCCAAACGCTCCCGACCATCCATTAAAGGGGAGTGAAATTTTAAGAGAAAGAGGAGTTAATGAAAAAATTATTAAAGCAATTCTTGGACATGCTTCATACACGAATGTTGAAAGAGACACACTTCTTGCGAAAACACTTTTTGCCTGTGATGAACTTGCTGGTTTTATAACGGCTGTAACTTATGTGAGACCGAATAAAACAATCGACGAAGTTGAAGTAAAATCGGTTCTGAAGAAATTAAAGGATAAAGCATTCGCAAGAAATGTAAGTCGAGAAGACATTTATAAAGGTGCTGAAGAACTTGGAATTTCACTTGATGAACATATTGCTTTTTGTATTGAAGCAATAAAAAAAAGAAAAGATTTACTTGGTTTGTAACTTGACAAGTGTTTTTTTTATCACTTATATTTGTATCAAAAAGAAGGAGTTGACTATATAGATTTCTTTACAATTTAATAAACAATGATATTAGAAATGCAAAATTGTAAAGGAATCTATTTAGGTTTACCGAGTGTTTATTCAGTAATAAACAGTCGGTTTTTTGTTATGGAAAAATTCTTCACAATTCTTATTTCATTTATTTTCTTTTTGAGCAATTTATATGCACAAGATGTAAATCTAACTTTTGCATCCGATAAAGGAATTACCTTTGAATTTAAACCAAAGTATCTCTCTGAAAATCATTTTAAGGATGAGCAAAATAGAATTTTACCTTTATTTGAAGATGCTTCAGCGCCAGATTTTAAGAAAATTGGATTTCCAGATTATCGTTTCAAAAGTATTCCAATAGCTTTGCCATCGTTCGTTGGAAATACCTTTTCAATTTTAGATTTAGAGTATGAAGATTTACAGGGAGTATCACTTAAACCTGTCCCAAAGTTAGTCAAAGAAAATAATTTTTTAGTTCCAGACTATTCTGAATTAACTTATTACAATCTTGAAAATCAAAATTTCGAATTAGTTAGATGGGGTGAGATTGGAATTGTTAGAGATTTAATTGTAGGAAATCTTGAAATTTTTCCTTATCAGCAAATTGGTTCAAACGCGGTGAGAATATATAGAAAGATTAAAATTCAGATTAATTTCAGCACACCAATAATTTCATTCCAAACACGAAATAATGATGATTTTGTCTATAGAGGTGTTGTTAATGAAAATCAGGGAAAGAATTGGATTTATCAATTGAATGAACTAGCATTGCAAAAAGTTACAAATAGCAAATTAAGTACTGGAAATTGGTTTAGGATTAAAATAACAGAAGAAGGTATTTATAAACTTGATTTTAATTTCTTAAAATCAAAAGGCATTGACTTATCGAATGTTGATCCAAGAACAATCCAGATTTTTGGAAATGGCGGTAGAGTTTTAAGTGAAAGGCCAGAGGATTATTCAAATGTTGATTTAATTGAAAATGCAATTCTTGTTGTTGGTGAACAAGACGGAAAATTTGATCAATCTGATTACATAATCTTTTATGCACCACATGTAAAAGGTTGGGAATACAAATCAACTTCAAGAACATTTGGGCATTATTATCATCATTATAGTGATGTGAATTATGTGTGGCTGACTTTCGGAAATACATTTGGGAAAAGAATGTCGTATAAAGTTTCAGAATCAAGTAATCCTGATTCAATTGTGACTACAACAACTGGATATGTTCTGTATCGAGAGTTTAAGAAAAATTTAGCTTCAACAGGTAGAAGATGGTTCGGTGATGAATTTAATGACAGAACAAAATCAAGAATTTATACAAATCGATTGCCTGGATTAATACCCAACAGTTTTATAACCTATAAAATAAGTGTAGTTGCAAGGTCTGATAGAACTACTACTTTTATAATTGACGAAGGTAATAATCGAATTGGTACAATTTCACTTAATCCAGTTAATTTTGCTGAAGGATATGGAATTTATGCTTCTTCTAATCAAGGAATCTTTGTTCGTTCTTCAAATCTTTCTGACTCAAGAAGTGTTTTGAAGTTAACTTATAATATATCTGATGCAATCTCAACAGGATACATTGAATACTTTGAAATTCACTACCCAAGATATTTATCTGCAGATAATGACCGAATTTATTTCTTCTCACCCCTTAAGTCGGGAACATACGAATATGTAGTTAGCAATTTTTCTAATAGTGATATAAGAGTATTTGATGTATCGAGATTTGATGATGTAAAGTTTATCGCTAATGCGTCAATTAGTGGAATGCAAGTCGGATTTAAATCAATTGAGGATGATAATTCACCCTCAAAATATTTTGCGGTAGGGCAAAATGGCTATTTAACTCCCACTGAAATAATTAAAATCGCAAATCAAAACTTGAAAGGCATAAATCCTGGTGCTGAGTTAATTATAATTTCACCAAAAGAGTTTCTAGCAGAAGCAAATAGATTGAAAGCTCATAAGGAAACTCGTGCAAAGAAACCAATTTCAACAGTTGTTGTTAATGTTGATGAAATTTACAATGAATTCAGTGCTGGTTTGCTTGATATTTCTGCAATCAGAAATTTTATTAAATATGCTTTTACATACTGGACAATAAAACCTAAATATGTTTTGCTTTTTGGTGATGGTCACTACGATTATAGAAATGTTGAGGGCTATGGTAAAAATTTCATTCCAGTTTATGAGACTGAAGAGAGTTTATTTATAATTTATAGTTATCCAACAGATGATTTTTATGCACGAATTGTTGGCAATGATTTATATGTCGATATAGCAATTGGACGAATTCACATTCAGTCAGTTGGAGAAGCTAAAGCAGCTGTAGATAAAATTATTCGTTATGAAAACAATAAAGATTTTGGCTTGTGGCGAAATTTAATTACTCTTGTGGCTGATGATGGTAAAACAACAAAAGGCGATGATGGTTCAATACACACTGAACAATCGGAAATCCTTGCCAAATGGACCATTCCCCCTGCATTTGAAACAAAGAAGATTTATTTAATTCAATATCCGATTATTGAAACTGCCGGTGGTAGAAGGAAACCGGATGTTAATAGAGAAATAATTAATACTTTTAACGAAGGAACTTTGGTAATGAATTTTATTGGGCATGGTAATCCAGAAGTTTGGACCCATGAGTTTGTATTTGAAAAAACTGTTACTTTACCACAACTAAAGAATTTTAATAGACTCCCATTTCTGTCAGCTGCTACCTGTGATTTCGGTGATTATGACAAACCTGCAAATCAGAGTTCAATGGAATTACTTTTAACAAAAGCGGATGGTGGAATAATTGCGGGCTTTACCGCTTCCCGAGCAGTTTGGTCAAATGAGAACGCAGCAATAAATTATTTACTCTTCCAGTCATTATTTTCTTACAGATTTACTAATTCACCACAACCATCAATTGGTGAAGCATATTTCAATACAAAGAAATTCAAGATTTCTGATAATGACCAGAAATATAATTTGTTTGGTGATCCAAGTATTTATTTGCTTTCACCGAAGGATGTTGGTTCAGTAGATTCAATTAATTATCAATCCACAACGAGAATTGTGGAAATTAAAGCACTTAATAAAGCCTCAATAATTGGAAGCATCAAAAATACTGATGGTTCTATTAAATCTAATTACAACGGAGAAGCTTTGATTACAGTTTATGATTCGAAAAGATATCAAGAGGTGCCTGAATGGTATGGATGGACTGGTCCAGGAAGAGGTATACAACTACCAGGTGGGATAATTTATCGTGGTAGAGTTTCTGTTAGAAATGGGATTTTCAAAACTGAATTTGTTGTGCCAAAAGATCTTTCCTATGAAAGAAATAACGGAAAAGTCTCTGTTTATTTCTTTAGTAACGATAACGATGGTATCGCTTACACTGAGAATATAAAAGTTGGCTCAGCTGAAAAAGTAACTATAACAGACCTTAAAGGTCCAGATATTAAAATTTATTTTGATAACGATTTATCTTATGGAGCAAATCTTGTATCTCCGTCGCCTTTACTAATTGTTAAACTTGAAGACGAAACAGGAATCAACACAACTGGATTGGGAATTGGTCACAACATTGAAGCGGTTATAAATGATAATGAACTTAATCCAATCAGATTGAATGAATTTTTTCAAGGTGATTTAGATGCAGGTAACCGAAAAGGTGAGGCAAGATATAGATTAAGTGATTTGCCATTTGGTAGAAATAAAATCAAAGTAACAGCATGGGATGTTTTCAATAATAAAAATGAAACTGAAAAGTTCTTCGAAGTTGTTGGTGAAAATGAGATTGTAATTAAAAATGTGTATAACTATCCAAACCCATCAAAGGGTGAAACATATTTTACATTCCAGCACAGTTATGATCAGCCAGTCGATGTAACGATTAAAATTTATTCAGTATCTGGAAGGCTCATTCATAAGATTGAAAGAAAAAATGTTCTTGAAAAGTTTGTAAAAATTTACTGGGATGGTCGTGATCAAGACGGCGACTTTCTTGGTAATGGTTTATACTTATATAAAGTTATTTTAAATTCACTCGACAATACAAAAAACAGTGAAGCCTTAGGTAAATTAGCAATAATTAGATAAATCGGAGGAAAATTAAAAATGAAAATAACTCGAATCGTTCTCGCATTAATTGGTATTGTGTCTTTAAGCACAAGTCAAATTGCAAATGCTCAAGGGGAAGCGGCCGTTCCATTCCTTTTGTTAGCTCCAGATTCAAGAGCAGGTGGTATTGGTGAATCTGGTGTCGCATTAGCTGATAATGCAAATGCTGTCTTCTGGAATCCTGCTGGGATCGCATTTCTTGATGGAAGTGAAGTTAGTTTTACTCACTCGAACTGGCTTCCACAATTTGGTCTGGATTTGTTTTATGAATACGCTACATATAGACAGTATTTTCCATCATTGAATGGACATCTTTTCACGAGCATTACTTATATGAACTTTGGTGAGTTTGTAAGAACTTCTTCAATGTCACCTGAGCCAATTGGAACATTTAAATCTTTTGATGCAGCATTTACAGTTGGATATGCAACAAAACTCACACAATCATTTGGTGTCGGTGGAAATTTTAGAGTGATACACAGTCGATTGTCTGATAAAGGCACTGAGCTCGAGCAAGGGAAAGGTGTTGCAACTACGGTAAGTTTTGATATCGCGATGCTCTATAGACCACAAAAACTCTATCTACCGTTAATTGGAGATTTTAGTAATAGATTTAGCTTTGGAATGAATTTGAGTAATCTTGGCCCTAAAATTTATTACATTGACCAAGCACAAGCTGACCCAATTCCAACTAATTTGAGAATGGGAATTGCTCTTAAATTATTAGATGTTGATTACAATTCATTTATTTACACTCTTGATTTTAGCAGATTATTAGTTCAGAAGTGGAAAAAAGATCCTGAAACTGGACTAAACATTCCACCTGATGGTTTACCGAAATCCCTAATAACATCTTGGACTGACGAACCTTTCAAAGAAGAATTAAAGCAAGTTGTTACATCAATGGGACTTGAATATTGGTATGGAATGCCTGGTGATTTTATGTTTGCAGCAAGAACAGGTTTCTTCTACGAAGATCCAGCTTATGGTAATAGGAAATTTGTCTCACTCGGGGCAGGTGTTAGATACGATATGTACGGTTTTGATTTCTCATATATTACAACCTCAATGTTCAAGGGACAAGAAAATCATCCGTTAAATGAAACATTAAGGTTTACTCTTTCAATTGCGTGGGGCGCTAAACCAACACAATCGAAAGGTTTTCCTTCTGGCCCAGCGAAAAGGTAATGATTATCTATCATTAATGAATAAATGGCTGCAGTGAATTTGTTATAAATAAAATGAAATGAAAAATTTGAAAGTCGGGCTAAAATAATCTCAATATGAGGCTGGTTTTTCAAGTGAATTAAAACAACCTTTGATTGAGAAGCCTGACTTTTTTATGAATTCTAAGTATGAAGAAATTGAAAAGATTAATTTTTAGTTAAAAGATTTTTGAATTTTAATTAATGATTTTGTCCAAAACTTTGAAAACTTTTTTCTGTTGTTTCGAATGTAAATAGTTTTTTCAATTTTGTTGATAACTCAAACCTAATTTCTATTCTCATACAAAGATAAAAGTGAGAAAATCTCGTTCTTTACAAGAGAGCGACTTAGAGTGAGTAAATAAATACACAAATTTTAGAATGATGTTTTCAATCAAATAATTTAAATACTTTTAACTAAACCAATTAAATATAAAATGAAACTAAAAAAATTTCTGTTATCATTCCTTTGCTTATCAACAATTCTTATTGCACAGACCAATAAAATCGAATTGAGGTTACCACATAAATTAAATCCGGTAAGCGAAGGTCAAAATTTTGTTTATCGGACAGCTCTTGTTGATACTTTTCATTTGCTTGCCGTTATGGTTGATTTTGCAATTGACCAAGATGCAGCGACTTATGGAAATGGAAAATTTGGCTCACACTATTCAAAAGATTATGGGGAAAAAATAATTGACCCACTTCCACACGATAGAAATTATTTCAAAAATCACCTTCAATTTTTAAAGAATTATTACCAAAAAATTTCTGATGGAAAAATTATAATTGAATACGAAGTACTTGATAAAATTATTTCTCTTCCAAATGTGATGAGTTATTATTCCCCACCACCAAAATCAAATGACTTATCTCGTTTAGGAATTTTGTTTGAAGAAGTATGGAAAAGAGTCGACTCTGTTTATTCAAATCAAGATTTTTCCAAGTATGATGTGTTCACAATTTTTCACGCAGGTGTTGGAAGAGATATCATAATTCCTGAAACTTTTGGATTGGAGAAAGACATTCCTTCAGTTTATTTAAGTCCAGCAACATTAAGGAATTTTTTTGGACAAAATTATCAAGGTGTAAAAATTGGAAATCCACCTAAGTATGTCTTGAATTCAATGATTTTGCCTGAAACTGAAAGTCGGGAAATTCAAACTTTGACTGGCAAAACACTGCTCGAAATAAGCATTAATGGTTTATTAGCTGCAAGCTTTGGAAGTTTTCTCGGATTACCTGATTTATTTGATACAAAGACTGGCAAAACAGCAATCGGTCGTTTTGGTTTAATGGATGGTCAGGCAATGTTTGCTTATGCTGGACTTTTTCCACCAGAACCATCTGCTTGGGAAAAGTATTATTTAGGATTAGTTGAGCCAATTGAAATTTCTAAAGATAGTTTAAATGTAGAAGTTTTTGCTCGTTTAGCTTCAACAAATAATTCGAAAACTGTTTATAAAATTCCCATTAATTCCAGAGAATATTATTTAATTGAAAATCGTCAGAAGGATGTATTTAACGATGGAATTAAGATAAAATCTCAAGTTGGCGTAAATCTAATTCAATATAATTTTCCGAAAGACTTCAGGAATTTTAGTTCTTTCTATGTAGATACTGTTGATGGCGTTGTACTTGATGTCGATGAATTCGATTGGGCAACTCCCGGAAATGGAATTGTCATCTGGCACATTGATGAAAAAGTTATTGTAGAGAACTTCGCAAGCAATTCAATCAATGCAAATCCTAAATTGCGTGGAATTAAAGTTATTGAAGCGGATGGTATTCCAGATATCGGCAATGAATTCAAAACTATTTTTGGTGATGTGATTGTTGGGGAAGGTGAAGCGGTTGATTTTTGGTTTAAACATAATCCATCAAAATTTTATCGTAATGAATTTTCCAATGAGACAAGACCAAGAACACTCTCGAATAATGGTACACCGACTTTCATCAGAATTTTTGATTTCTCTGAATCGGGAAATAAAATGACTTTCAGCATTAACTTTGGTAACGAGAAATTTAAATCAATTTTAAATGAACGAATCACTTCACACTTAAAGACAGAGTTTATTCATAGAAGCAAGATTGATACAAACAAAATATTCATTAAATCAGTGAATAAATTTTTCAGTTACGATATTCCATCAAAAAATGTAGTGACTTATTCGAGTTCTGTTCAATCGAATGTTGTTGTTCTCGAATGGATGGGAAAGACCATTTACTCATTTGTTGAAAAAAATTCATCTAACAATTTTGTTTTGAGTTTGATTACCGTTTATCCTGATTCAATACAGACAAATCAATTCACTTTACCATCTACAAAGGCTGTAAAAAATTTGTTCATTTATCGAATGCTCAATGATTATATTTTAAGCATACTTAGTGAAGATGGTGAACAATTTATATTCAGTTATTCCAATCTTGGTTTTTCGACAACTGGTTTAATCTTAACTGAGAAAGGAATTAAATCTGCATTTAATGGTTCTAAAACTTTTATTCTCACTTCAAAGTCTGTTTATTTTGGAGATAAGAGAGTAGAACATTCATTAATTGAACCTGTTGATATTGTTTTAATTTGGGATAATTCTCTTGCTCGAACTCCTGAAGAAAAAGAAATTGCTGTTGTGTTTGATAAGAATGGTTTTGTCGAAATACTAAATGAAAAAGGTCAAATATCGAAATTTAATCTCGATTTAATCGACAAAAATTTTTCAGTTTCTGCTGGCAATCTCAAACCTGAAGAAACGAATTATGTTTTTGTTAATACGGGAGAAAAAATTTTAGCTTTTAATAAATCAGGTTCTATTGCTGAAAAATTTCCTATTCATCCACCTTATGGAACTAAATTTACTGGAAGCTTGAGCTTGCTCGATTACAATAAAGATGGAATTAACGACATATTAATATCGACTGAAGATGGAAGATTAATTTGTTACAATGGAAAAAATCCATCTGAAAGTTTAATGGATGCTTTATTTACTTATTCGATTGGTTATCCTTCGAGTGGTTCAAGTCTTCTTTTCAATCATAATAAGTTATTCTACTTGGCGGGCAATGATAGTGGATTTGTTCAGTTGATTCAAATTTCAGACGAAGAAAAAACTATTCAATGGACACTAAACTCCAATAACCTATTCAATCATAATGTTTC
>Ga0185342_1000433_pt1 | contig 21511 bp, 18 predicted proteins | sample ConPoolayeEmetaG_FD_128045 | JGI IMG/M metagenome (GOLD analysis project Ga0185342, IMG submission 128045) | Hot spring microbial mat communities from California, USA to study Microbial Dark Matter (Phase II) - Cone Pool mat layer E metaG... ...
GAACATCCTGCTATTATTATTTTTAAATCCTGTTTTTTCATTTTTAGATGTTTTACCCTTCCAAGACTGCTCAGAAACTTCTGTTCTGCTTTTTCTCTGATTGCACAGGTATTAAAAATAATAATATCCGCATATTTTGGATCATCAACCTCAATGAATCCATGAGATCCAAGAATACCAAGCATTCTTTCAGAGTCATGCTCGTTCATCTGGCAACCAAATGTTTTTATATAAACTGCTCTACCCTTCACATTTTTATTATAACATTGAACATTTTTGCAGGTTGAGCCATAATATATAAATGATATATGAATTTCTTAAAGCAATACTTATAATTTTTGGAGTATCAGGGCTTATTATCTATATTCTTGGAAAACTCAAAATTCCACCGATTGTAGGATTTTTAATAGCTGGAACAATCATAGGTCCTTACGGAATGGCACTCATAAGTGACCCGCATAAAGTTGAATTGATTGCTGAAATAGGAGTAATTCTACTGATGTTTACAATAGGTGTGGAGTTTTCAATTCCGAGATTGATGTCTCTGAAAAAGGAAGTTTTTCTTTTTGGTGGTCTTCAGGTAATTATTACCATAATTGTGATTGCATTGCTCAGTAAATTTGCCCTCTCAGTTTCTTTCAATACAACAATCTTTTATGGATTTATAGTTGCTTTAAGTAGCACCGCGATTGTTATGAAACTTCTAACTGACAGGGGTGAACTAAACACTCCTTATGGCAAAATATGTCTTGGAATTCTACTTTTTCAGGACCTCTGTGTTGTCCCTTTAATGCTTTTCACACATCTGCTTTCAGGGCAGGAAAGCAGTTACTATAACTTTTTTACTGTTATTGTTAAAGCCTTTTTAATTCTTTCTGTTGTATTCATTTTTTCAAGAATTGCAGTACCTTATCTTCTTCATGAAGTTGTAAAGATAAGAAGCAGAGAACTTTTCATAATCACTATTATTTCTATCTGTATTGGAATAGCCTTTTTTACATCAAAATTAGGACTTTCCCTTGCACTTGGTGCCTTTTTAGCAGGAGTGGTTATTTCCGAATCAGAGTATTCAGCCCAGGCTGTAGCAGATATCCTGCCATTTAAAGAAACTTTCTCCGGAATATTTTTTATCTCTGTAGGGATGCTCTTAAATCTTGATTATATAAAAAATCACTTAACAGAAGAAGCAGCTATTGTTGGAAATATACTCCTTTTAAAGACCTTAATAATTATCCTCATCGTGTATTTTTTTACACATTCTTTAAAAATTTCTCTCAGATCTGCTCTGGCACTTTCTCAGATTGGCGAGTTTTCATTTGTGCTTGCATTTGCTGGAAAATCTACAGGTCTTTTAGATGAGAATGCATATCAAAGCTTTATTTCAGCATCTGTTATAACCATGTTAATTACACCTTTAATAATTAATAACTCTCCCTCTGTTATTGAAAATTTGATAAAGATAAAGCCTTTTAAAACCCTTGAGAGGGCAAGAAAAATAAAAGAGTCAAACATAATTGTAAAAAAATCAAACCATGTAATAATTGTCGGATTTGGTTTGAATGGTAGAAACCTTGCAAGAGTTCTTAAAGAAAGCAATATCCCCTATGTAGTACTTGAACTCAATCCAGACACTGTAAGAAAAATGAAAAGGAAGGGTGAGCCTATATACTATGGAGATGGAACAAGTTCAGAAATACTTCACAAACTCGGTTTGCATAGGGCAAAGGTTCTTGTTATAGCAATTTCTGATCCCATGGCAACAAGAAAGATAGTTCAGCTTGCAAAGGCAGGGAATCCCAAAATTCATATCATAGTAAGAACTCGTTTTGTTTCTGAAATTGAAGAACTTAAAAAATTAGGTGCAAACGAAGTAATACCTGAAGAGTTTGAAACCTCACTGGAAATATTTGCAAGGGTTCTTCATCACTTTGGAACACCAAGAAATAAAATTCTTCAGATGATAGAACAGATTAGAGAAGAAGGATATGAAATTCTAAGGATGCCTGAAACAGCAAAAACAAGAGCTGGTATTGAATGCGTAATCTTTGAAGGATTGGAAATGGATAGCTTCTCAATAGAAAAAGATTCATGGCTCATTGGACATTCTTTAAAATCTCTTGATTTAAGGCATAAAGCAAAAGTTACAGTAATTGCTGTTCAAAGAGGAGAAGAAACTATTTTAAATCCTTCTGCTGATTTTATTTTAAAAGAGGGAGATATAATAATTTATGTAGGAAATAAGAAACAATTAGTTGATGCATTGAATTTTTTTCAGAAAAAAGATTAAATCCTGAATAAAATACGGAGAGGGAGGGATTTGAACCCTCGGTGGAGCTTTTAGACCCCACACGCGATTTCCAGTCGCGCCCGTTCGGCCACTCCGGCACCTCTCCAGATTTTCTATTCTATCATAGTTTGCTTCATTTTATTCAGTTGCTCTTTGGTTAAGGGCTTGCCATATCCAGCATACTGTATCAAAGGCTTCTCAGGATTATTTATTGGAATCCATTTATCATTTTTATAATCAAAATATACGCCTTCATATTTTACTCCTTCAACTACAGGAATAACACTTTGAATGTTTTTAACCATCTCTTTTTCTCCTAACCATGTTAGTTTTAAAAGGCCTTGCTGAATATCTTTTAAAACTTCAATATCATGGCAGGCTTTACATTTTCTTCCTTCTTTCATAATAGAATGACTATGCTGAGGAGCGAAAATGATAAATGTTTTATTTTCTTTTACAACAAAACTCTGCATATTTGCAGAAGTTACTTTACCTTCGTAATTCATAAGAAATAACCATCCACTAAGTGGTATGGAAACTCTTTTACCTTCTTTTATATCTGTTTCCATATGACAGTTATAACAGGTTACAACCTGTCTTTCATGGCAGGCTTTACAGTCTAATTTATCTCCATGAACTTTATGCGAAGTTGTCTGTGATAAGGTTTTATGGCATTTTTCACACTTTGCATCAATTGCACCAGTTTGTTTCATTGAATTATACTCAATGCCGTCTCCATGTATATCTCTTGCTGTATGACAGTCTTGACATTTCATGTTTTTAGCAAAATGAACATCCTGCTGATTTTTCTCTTTGTCTATTTTCATTATAAGAGCTTCTCTTTTGTGACATTTAAGACAAAGATCCTGATTTTTTGCTGCTTTTGCTGAATAAAAGTACTTATCTTTTTCAGAAGTTTTATGACAGGTATCGCACGATTTAACATGACATTTTCCACAACTTAGATTTGAATAGGGTATATTTGTTAGAGTTTCAATACCTCCATTTTCTTTACTATACCAGTATTCCATTCCCTTTGTTGTATAGTGGAGGCTTTTTAAGTAAAAGCAGTCTTCTTTAGTAATAGCCTCGGAATATAATGATATAAAAATAATCAAGAAAATCATACAGATTAACTGAAGTAAAAGTAACCTTTTTTTCATAGGAGCCTCCTTACCAAGTTTAGTCTGGAGTATTTTAGCATATAGTTATTTTTTCAGCAAATTTCCAAATTAAGATTTTGAGCTAAAAAAAGAATAAAAAAGGGAGACCTATGAAAAGTCTCCCCTTTTTTTTATTATATGCTTCCCTTATGACTTCTTATGGCATTCGTTACATTTTGTAGGTGCAGCCTTTCCTGCTTCTGCCTCTTTCTTATGACAGTCTATACAGTTTTTGTGATAAGCTTCCATTGCCTTACATGCCCCATTTTTGACTTCTGCAGGGTCATGACATTCCATACATTTCTGAACTTTTGCCTTGGGATCCGCCTCTTTGTGATGGCATACTTTACAGTCTACCTTATAATCTGTGCTGTGCTTTCCATGACTGAACTGAACAGGAGGAAACTTGCCACCTTCAATCTTTAACTCATAAACATCCTGCTGTGCATATACCAGGGTAATTCCAAAAAGAAAACATGCGGCAATGAGAACCACCAATCCTTTCTTTGATTTCAAATCTGCTCACCTCCTTTCCTGAGTTTATTTGCATTTTTAATGCTCATCGTGTTCTTCTTCATATCCTGTAATCATGGCAATAAAATGAGCAGTTGGCGTATGCCCCAGTGAGGCAAGATAAAAATGAACAATTATGAATGCACTGAAAAATACCCACAGAGCGGTATGAATCAGTGTTGCGATTTGAATACCTCCAATTATATCTATGAGTCCACCAAAAAGTTCTGGATCCCAGAGCATGAGTCCTGTGAGTATCTGAACAGGTATTAATAAAACCATTATTGAAAGGTAAGCCAGCTGCTGCATTGGATTGAACTTGTTATCAGGTGTTGCATGATGTGGATTTTTATCACCTACCATTATTCCATATCCATAATATTTTGCCTGTCTTATTGATCTTTTAATAAAATCAACAGGACGCCAGAAAGGAGGAATATATATCTTAAACAGTTTACCTGTAAAAAGATAATATATAAGCCAGATGAAATAGTTTGCAAGAAGAATAAAACCTGTCCAGCTGTGAATCTGAACTGCTGTTTTAAAACTCATAAGTCCTAACTGTTCGGCAAATCTTATCTGAGCACCTGTTATTATAAGCAATATAAATCCAAGTGCATTTATCCAGTGCCAGATTCTTACCGGTAATGGATGCAGATAAACTTTTTTCATTATTTCCCCTCCCTTCTTCTCCTTCTGATTGGTGATGTTAAAATTCTAAGTGTAATGTGTCCTATTGCAACACACAGTCCTGCTGCCAGCGCAAGCAAGAACAGAATATCAAAAATACTTATTTTTGTTAAGCCGAGAATATAGAAGTCACTTATATTCGGTATTGCTTTTACTGAATTGAAAGCCTTTCTGTCAAGATCCAGTTTAATTGCTTTGGCACCTTCTCTGTTAATCTCAAGCCTTCCTGAAAACTCAGCCTTAGGATTATGGCATGCCTCACAATCCTTAATTGCCTGTGCTTTTGCAACAATCCTGTGAGCATCATTTGCCTCAGTAACATCAACTCTTCCTGCAAGGTCTGCATTAACTTTCTTCTTCAATGTATTCATGAACTGCCAAAGCTCACCTTCCTGAACCTTACCGTCTCCGTTAAAATCTACCTTGCCCTTAACTTCCTTAACATCCACATCAAATGCCTTTGCAATCTCTTTTTCTGTTAAAGTCTTATTTTTGTCTTTATCAATCAATACAAGAGAAAGAACTTTATTTCCTGATATGTGACATGCTGAACATGAAACAGAATTGAAATGTGTTTCAACAAATGTGGTCAGTCTGAAAGGTGGGTTCCAAAGCCACTTATTATGAGAATCCTTAATATTTTTATGGCATTTCACACATGAATCATTTATCTTTGCAATATTTGTTGGTAAAACATCATGAGCATTATGACATGCTGCACATGCAGGTGCATCCTTTTTGCCCTGTATTAATGCTGTGTTATGAATGCTTGTCTTGAAAGCGTCTGTTTCTTTAGCATGGCATCTGGTACAAAGCTGTAAACCTGATACCTTATCTGATTTAATCCATGGAGTTTTATGATAATCATGACATCTCAAGCAATCTGGTGCATTTGCATTTCCTTTCTTCAAAGCCATCGCATGAATGCTTTTATCATATTTTGCAACTGCTTCTTTATGACAGTTATTACAGTTGTCTTTAGCTTTTTCCCTGAAATCTGCTATAGATTCATAAACTTTAACAGGATGCTGGGTGGTTGAAAACTCTTTATGACATTCATTACATTTAAGATTCTTATGAGCTGAGCCAAGAATGTCAGACTCTTTTACCTGAACTGAGAGGGTCTCTCCATTTTTCATTCTCATTGATATGGCTCTGCTGTGACAGCTCATACAGTATTGATTAATTGGTAATGCCTTCGCAGCTTTTACAGATACCACACCATGAGCTCCGTGACACTCAATGCATGATGCTGTTTTGGATAGAGCATAATGAGAAGGATTTTTCTGCAACTCCGCATCAGTGTGACACTTCAGGCATATCCCTGTCATGCGGGTTCTGTATGCAGATTTAGTTTTCAGGTTATAAGAAGGATGATTTATTTTTGAAAAATCACTGTGACATACAATGCATTCAAATTTTCCATGAACTGATTTCTTAATCTCTTCCTGATTAACCATCAAAGAAATGATTTCCTTACTTGGCAGAGTTTTTGAAATTTCATGTTTATGACAGAAAAGACAGTATCCTGAAAAACTTGCTGTTTTTTTCCATCCCTTCATCTCTTCAATATAATGAGAGCCGTGACACTCAGCACATGTAACCTCTCCTTTTTTTACAAGCTCTCCATGCATGTGCGGCTTCATCAATGCATCCTTTGGATGACAGAGCAAACAATTCTGGGAAACTTCCCTGACATATGCCTTTCTGCTTTCAATCTTCTTGGGTCTTGGATGTGTTTTCATTGTTATATCTGTATGACAGGCAGAACACTCTAATGCTCCATGAACTGACTTTTCAAACTTTGAACCATCTACATAAAGGGAAAGGGTTTCTTTACTCAGTAGCTCTTTTGTTAAAGCCTTTGATGAATGACATCTGAGACAGTCTTTGATGGTATCTGAACCAGCAACCTCAGTTTGGACAAAATATGAAAGAAGAAAACATATAACTATGACTGCACCTATTAATATTGTTCTCATCCCCCACCCCTTTTTGTTTAATATTTGCAACATTATAACACAGTATAAAAAGAATATCAATGAATTTTATCATTAAAAATTTTTAATAAATTGATTAAAATGATTTATTTTTTGTAGAGGGGATCCTCGCAGGTATTTTTAATGCAGTATTTTATTACTTTTTCAATCTGATTTGCTGTTTTTTCATTAAAACCAATTATAGCATTATCACCAATAAATGTTACAGGAACTCCTGTTGGATTTATATTGTATGACTTTGAAAGTGTCTGAAGAAGCTGTCTTGCGTAAACATTGTATCCAACCTCATAATCTTTAATTTCAATCTCTGGATATTTCTTTTTCATAAATTTTAAAAATTCTTTTTCTTTGGCACAGAAGGGACATCCTTCAGTCCAGAAAAAATAAATAATCACAGGATTCTTTAAGCCTGCTAAGGAATTGAAAGGAAATATAAAAACCACAGCTATCAAAACCAACACATGAATTCTTAAATATCTCATGGAAAAATATAACAGATATATGATAAATTTATCAATTATGTATTTGCACTCATGGAGGTTTCATGCTCAGGCTTAACAGACTTAATGAAAAAGTGTGGAATTTTTTTGCTTCTGTTGACCTTGCTGTTGCTCTTTTTATTGTTATATCAATCGGTGCTGCGGCTGGAACAATCATACCCCAGCAGGTTGAGCCTGAAGCAACAATAAGATTTTTCTCAAAGTTTTTGCCTCTAAGCACCTCAATGAATGTATATGAAATTGTAAGCCTTCTTGATCTTAATAATGTTTATCATAGCTGGTGGTTTACATTTCTTCTTTTTATGTTTGCATTAAACTTAATTGTCTGCTCAATTGACAGACTTCCTTTACTAATAAAATCATTTAAAACTCCTCCAAGAATGATAGAATCACAGAGTCTTGAGAAAATGCTTGGAAAACATGAAGTTGAACTATCCTCAAGCCATAAGCTGCTGGATAAACTGACAAATATATTAAAACGCAGAGGTTATTCTATCTTTACATTTGATGGAAATAAAAATATCCAGATACACTGCAGGAAATGGAGCAAGACAAGGCTTGCTGTTTATTTAACACATCTAAGCATTTTAATTATTCTTTCAGGTGCACTTATAGGAACATTCTTCGGGTTCAGAGGTTCAATGAACATAATTGAAGGAACAGGTTCAAATATTGCTTTATCAGATGATGGAAGACCAATTTATTTGCCATTTGAAATAGTATGTGACAGATTTGAGGTGGAATTCTATGAAAACTCTGCTGTTCCAAAAGCTTACAGAAGTCATGTCAGACTGATTGAAAATGGACAAACTGTAAAAATAAATGGGAAGGAAAATTTCATAATAGAGGTTAACCAACCCTTAACATACAGAGGAATAACTTTTTATCAGGCTACATATGGATTCCAGCCTGCAGGGCATGCAGAGTTCAGATTTACATTTTTTGATAAAAATGGTAAGGAGTATAAAATAAATTCACATTTTGAAGAAAAATTCAAAATCCCTGAAAGTTCTGTAACAGCTTCTGTAATAGATTTTTCTCCAGCACTCGGAGTTGATGAGCAGGGAAGACTTTTTAACATGGATACAAACATGATAAATCCTGCGGTACTGATGGAGTTTGAACACAGTGGTAAAAAATCCCATCAGTGGATACTTGCAAGAATGCCTGAAAGCTGGGATACTCCATTTGGAAAACTTAGATTTAATGAACTCTGGGGTGCGCAGTTTACAGGACTTCAGATAAGACGTGATCCAGGTGTACCTCTAATTTATACAGGCTCAATCCTTCTATGTACAGGACTTTTCATATGCCTTTTCTTGAAGCCTTTCACCTATTTCATTGAACTTAAAGATGATAAAATATCTTTCTTTTATCCATCCTCAAAGGGAGCAATAATTATGGAAAAAGAAATAGATAAAATAATACAGGAACTTAAAAGGGGAGAAAGATAAATGAGCTATCAAACAATTGCAATTGCTGGTTTTATTTACATGCTTTCAATGCCTGTTTACATTGTTTACATACTCACAAAAAGCAAAAAAATCGGATATGCTGCTACTGGAATTCTTGCAGCTGGTGCGGGAATTCATACATATGGATTTGTCCAGAGATTTAAAGAAATGTATGAAATAAATCAATCCTTTCTGAGAAGCATTCCTGTTACAAATCTATATGAAAGTCTTGTATTTTTTGTTTTATGTCTTGTTACAGGCTATCTTCTAATTGAGTGGAAATACAGGAAAAAAAGCCTCGGTGTTCTTGTATCAATTATTGCTGGAATAACAATCTCTCTTACAGAGCTACTTGGCATATCAAAAGAGGTTCAGCCCCTTGTTCCAGCACTAAAAAGTAACTGGTTGCTTGCACATGTTACACTGAGTTTTATAGCCTATGCTGCTTTTGGGATAAGTTTTATAACTGCGATTCTTCATATTATCACGGAGACTGAGAATAAAAAATCTTTCAAATACATATTTTCCACTGTACTTATGGGACTTATGTTTTTCATGTTTGTCTCTGCAGTAATAGATACTGCTACAGCTTCGAACCCTAAAACTGTCAGAATGTTTCACTCAACGCTTGGCAATCCCTCTTTATTAATTTCAATATTAAGCTGGACTTCTCTGATAGCTATTGCTGCCGTGTGCTGGAAGTATGGAGATTTAATTAAAAGGATTTTACACGGCTTCAAGATTGATGCTCAGTTCCTTGAAGACATAACTTACAAGGCAATTGCATTCGGATTTCCTGTATTTACAATTGGAGGTCTTGTTTTTGGAGCAATATGGGCTGATCAGGCATGGGGAAGATACTGGGGATGGGATCCAAAGGAAACATGGTCATTGATAACATGGTTTGTTTATGCCTTTTACCTTCATTCCAAATTTATAAGAGGTTGGCGTGGGACAAAAATATCAATGATTGCAGTTTTTGGTTTTCTTGTTACAATATTTACATATCTTGGAGTAAACCTCTTTTTAAGCGGACTTCATTCATATGGAAGCATGTAATACATGTTAATACTCGGGATTGATACATCATGTGATGATACATCTGCCTCTGTGCTTGAGAATAGAAAAATTTTAAGCAATATAGTGTCATCTCAGATAAAAATACACAGCAAATACGGAGGAGTTGTTCCAGAGATTGCATCACGAAAACATATTGAATGGATATGGAATGTAACAGAAAGGGCTCTCACTGTGGCAGAGAAAAGTCTTGACAGTATTGACCTTGTGGCTGTATGTCACGGACCCGGGTTAATCGGTTCTCTTTTGGTTGGAGTATGTTTTGCAAAGGCTTTAAGTTATGCATCAGAAAAACCAATAGTAGGTGTGAATCATCTTGAAGGTCATATCCATGCCATATTTCTTGAGGAGTCCTATCCTCAGTTTCCATTCTTAACTCTTATTGTTTCAGGAGGTCACACATCTCTTTACAGGGTAGATGATATTGGCTCATATAAAGAACTTGGTAAAACCCGCGATGATGCAGTGGGTGAGGCTTATGATAAAGTAGCAAAGATGCTTGGTATAGGATATCCTGGCGGGCCCGCAATTGAAAGGCTCGCAATTGAAGGAGATCCTGAAAAGTTTAATCTTCCAAGACCTTATCTTCCAAAAAATTTTGATTTCAGTTTCAGCGGACTTAAAACAGCTGTTAAGGTTTTATTAAAAAATCTTGGTTTTAATGAAGGCAGTGTTCCTCATGAGATTAAAAAACATATCTCAGCATCATTTCAGGCATCTGTTATTGATGTACTGATTGAGAAAATTAAATGGGCTGTAAATGCAGAAAATCTTCCAAAAGTTGTAATTACAGGTGGAGTTGCAGCAAATACCGAACTTAGAAGGCGTGCAATAACTCTTAAAAATGAAGGAATAGATGTTTATTTTCCTTCAAAGGCTTTATGCACTGATAATGCTGCGATGATAGCAGTTGCTGGATATCACAGATTTTTGAAAGGTGAGAGTTCTGATTTCTTCCTTAATGCAACAGCATATTTACCATTGTAAAAAATAAAACTTGGAGGTAAAAAAATGAAGATAATTTTAGCATACTCAGGAGGGCTTGACACATCTGTTGCAATTAAATGGTTAAAAGAAAAATATAATGCAGAGATTATAGCTTTCTGTGCAGATATAGGACAGGAGGAAGATTTTGAAGAAATTGCCCAAAAAGCCTATAAAACAGGGGCATCAAAAGTTTATATTGAAGACCTTAAAGAGGAATTTGTGAAGAATTATATATTTCCAATGCTCAGGGCAAATGCAGTTTATGAAACAGGATATCTAATGGGAACATCAATTGCAAGACCTCTTATAGCAAAAAAACAGATAGAAATAGCAATAAAGGAATCTGCAGAGGCTGTTGCTCACGGTGCAACAGGAAAGGGAAATGATCAGGTAAGATTTGAGCTGACATACTATGCACTTAAGCCAGATATAAAGGTTATTGCCCCCTGGCGAGAATGGGAGTTTGATTCCCGTAGTTGTCTTATTGAGTATGCAGAGAAAAACAATATTCCTGTTAAGGCAACAAAGGAAAAACCTTACAGCATTGATAGAAATCTCTTTCACATAAGCTATGAAGGAGGAATTCTTGAAGATCCATGGAATGAACCTCCAGAGGAAACGTATACAATGATAGTTCCACCTGAAAAAGCTCCTGACAGAGCTGTTTATATTGAGATTGATTATGAAAGGGGTGACCCTGTTTCATTAAATGGGCAGAGAATTGCTCCTGCAGAATTTTTCAGGGAATTGAACAAGATTGCAGGAGAAAATGGAGTTGGCAGAATAGACATTGTTGAGAATCGTTATGTTGGAATAAAATCAAGAGGAGTTTATGAAACACCAGCAGGAACAGTGCTACATATCGCACATAAAGCAATTGAATCAATAACAATGGACAGAGAAGTGATGCATTTGAGAGATAGCCTCATTCCCAGATATTCTGAGCTTGTCTACTATGGTTACTGGTTTTCACCTGAAAGAGAGGCTTTACAGAAGCTCATTGATGAAACACAGAAAAATGTAACAGGAACTGTAAGGCTTAAACTTTATAAGGGTAACTGTAGTGTTGTTGGAAGGAAATCACCCTACTCTCTTTACAGTAAAGAGCTTGCAACATTTGAAAAAGACACTATTTATAGCCAGAAAGATGCACAGGGATTCATAAAGATTAATGCTTTAAGGTTGAGACTGTGATGTTCAGTGAAGAGATAAGATGCCTTCTTGCACTGAATAGCATAAAAGATCTTGGTCCTGTTCTTATAAAGAGGCTTCTTTTAAAATTTAGCTCTGCAAAACAGATTTTTGATGCAGAGCTCGTTGAGCTTGCATCTGTTGAGGGAATAGGCAGAGAAAGGGCAAAAAATATAAAGAACTTTTATGAATGGGAAAGGGTGGATAAAATACTGAAACTCTGTGAAAAAAGAGATATAAAGATTTTTTCATTTTATAATGCACACTACCCTGAACTCTTAAAGGAGATTTATGATCCTCCTGCTGTTGTATTCTGCAGGGGTGAGATAAAACCTGAAGATCACAGGGGACTTGCAGTTGTTGGTTCAAGAAGACCAACTGAATATGGCAGGAAAGTGACAGAACGCATTGCATCAGAGCTTGCATCATGTGGAATAACAATTGTGAGTGGACTTGCAAGAGGTATTGATTCACTTGCACACAGTTCAGCAATTTCATCAGGAGGAAGAACGATAGCGGTTCTTGGAAGCGGGGTTTCATTTATATACCCACCTGAAAACAGAGCACTTGCAGAAAAAATTATAAAAAATGGTGCTATACTCAGTGAGTTTCTTCCTGATGAAGGTCCAAGAAGGGAAAATTTTCCCAGACGAAACAGGATAATAAGCGGAATATCAGTTGGAACACTTCTCACAGAGGCAACAATAAACTCAGGAGCTTTGATCACAGCATCCTTTGCCTTAGAGCAGGGAAGAGAAGTCTTTGCAATTCCTGGCAACATTACTTCAAAAAACTCTGAAGGAACAAACTTTTTGATACAAAATGGAGCAAAACTTGTCAGAGAAGTTAAAGACATACTTGAAGAAATAGAGCATTTTATTCCATCATTAAAAAAATTAAATAAAATCCAGCCGACAGTTGAAGTTGATGATGATGAAAAAGCTATACTTAATATACTGGATGAAAAGGCAGGCATAGATGAAATAGTTTTAAAAACCGGTATGGATATCGCAAAAATACTTAACATTCTTTTAAAGCTTGAGATAAAGGGATTAATAATTAAGACTGAAGGCAGATATGTTAGGAGGCTTTAGATGAAACTTTTTGATTTTCTGAGAGCCCTTGCAAGACAGCTTATTGATAACGATTACAATGATGAAATCCTTAAAGATTTTTCTCTTTTTGATATTGACCTTCATCAGGTCAAGGAAGAGTTAAACTTTATTGAAGGAAATGAACTTTTTGAAGTTGAAGAAATAGATATGGTAAAAGCACTGCTTGTTTATCTGCTCATGAGGGAAACTGATCTCAGTGAGGATGATATATACAGCTTTATATTCAGCAAGGGTAAACAGATAGTATGGAACTGAATGGTAAAAATCTCATAATTGTTGAATCTCCAGCAAAAGCAAAAACAATCAATAAAATTGTTGGAAATGATTTTCAGGTAAAGGCATCCATAGGACATATAAAGGATCTTCCAGAAGACAGGCTCGGTATTGATATAAAAAATGGGTTTCAGCCAGAGTATATAATAATTCCTGGCAAGGAAAAAATTGTAGATGAAATAAGGCAGTCTGCAAAGAATGCTAAGAAAATTTACATTGCAACCGACCCTGACAGGGAGGGAGAAGCAATTGCATATCATATTGCAGAGGAGATAAATGTTCCAGAGGAAAAGATTTACAGGGCGATTTTTCATGAAATAACCCCACAGGCTGTTAAATCTGCAATTGAAAATCCTTCAAAGATTGATATAAATAAGGTATATTCCCAGCAGGCAAGAAGAATTCTTGACAGACTTGTTGGCTACAATCTAAGTCCTTTTTTATGGAAAAAGGTTAAATGGGGACTCAGTGCTGGAAGGGTTCAATCTGTTGCCTTAAGGATGGTGGTTGAAAGAGAAAAGGATATTTTAAGATTCAAGCCAGAGGATTATTGGACAGTTAAAGCTGATTTCAGTACTCAGGAAACTATAATTGAAGCTAATCTTTATAAATACAGAGGCACACTTGTTGTTGACAGAAAGACCGAGGCAAAATTCCTGATAACAGATGAAAAAACTGCTCAGAGAATTCTTGAGGAACTTAAGAAACTGAGATATACTCTTTCAAAGATTGACAGGAAGAAGAAAAAGAAAAATCCGCCAGAACCTTTCAGAACCGCAACTCTTCAGGCACAGGCTTCATCACAGCTCGGTTTCTCTCCGAAGAAGACTATGATAATTGCTCAACAGCTTTATGAGGGCATAGATATTGAAGGCAGCCGGATTGGACTCATAACATACATGAGGACAGATTCAACAAGGGTTGCTCAGGAGGCAAGACAGTGGGCAAGAAAAATTATTGAAAAAAACTTTGGTAAACAGTACATCGGTGAATCATCTGCACAGATTAAAAATCGGAAACTCATGCAAGATGCACATGAATGCATAAGACCAACATATCCTGACAAACCACCTGAGACTGTTAAAAAATACCTTACAAAGGATCAGTATGCTCTTTACAAACTTATATGGGACAGGTTTCTTGCAAGCCAGAGCGTACCAGCAGAAATTGAGCAAACAACATATATAATTGAAGACCCTGAAAACATAGCACAATTTCGTGTAAGCGGCTCTGTTATAGTATTTCCAGGCTTTCTTGCTATAACAGAGCATTCTGAGTTAGAGGAATCCGAGCAGGAAAAAATTTTGCCAAAGATAAATGAAAAAACTCCTTTAAAACTCACTGATATAAAGTATGAAAAACATACAACAGAGCCTCCACCAAGGTATACAGAGGCAACACTGGTCAAGGCTCTTGAAGAAAAGGGAATAGGCAGACCATCCACATATGCAGTTATACTCAGCACAATTCAGGAAAGAGGGTATGTGAAAAAGATTAAACAGAAACTTTATCCAACATATCTTGGCTTTGTAGTGAGTGACCTTCTTGAAGAAAAATTTCCTGAACTCATGGACTACAGCTTTACAGCAAAGATGGAAGACAATCTTGATAAAATATCACTGGCTGAGGCTCAGTGGAACAGTATTGTTGAAGAATTCTACAAAGAGTTTGAAAGAGCCCTCCTGAACGCATCAAAGATTTCAAAGATAACAAAACCCAAAGAAATAAAAACCTCCATAGAATGTGAAAAATGCAGAAAACAGATGGTTATAAGATGGAGTAATAGCAAACCATTTTTAGCGTGTTCTGGATATCCTCAATGCAGAAACACAAAACCACTCACACTCACAGACAAATGTCCTGAGTGCGGAGGAGCTCTCGTTATAAGAAATGGTAAAATGGGCAAGTTCATTGCATGTTCAGAATACCCGAAATGTAAATATACCCAGAGTCTGACAGGACAGATTGCAAAAAAAAGGATAAAAAAGGGTAAAATAAAAACTGGGACCGACCCTGCGCAACAGAAGGGTGCAAACCCCGCCAGGTCCGGAAGGAAGCAACGGTAAGCATCTTATTCTGTGTGCCGCAGAAAGTCGGTCCCTTTATTAAAGAATGATATGGGTTATCTTGGATTTGCCAGAAAATACAGACCTCAAAAATTTTCCGAAGTTGTCGGACAGGAAGTTGTTGTAAAAATTCTTGAAAACTCTTTAAAAAAGGGTAAAATCTCTCATGCTTACATTTTTTCAGGTCCTAAGGGAGTTGGAAAAACCTCTGTAGCGAGAATTCTTGCAAAAGCTTTAAACTGCTCTTCCTCACATAACAGACCCTGTGACGAATGTCCATCATGTATTGCTGTAAAGGAAGTCAGAACAATGAGTGTTATAGAGATGGATGCAGCCTCGCACACATCTGTTGAAAACATCAGAGACCTGAGAGAAAACATCAGGTATGCCTCTACTGAGGGATTTTACAAGGTTTATATAATTGATGAGGCTCACATGCTAAGTCAAGCTGCATTCAATGCCTTTCTGAAAACCCTTGAGGAGCCGCCTCCTCATGTAGTGTTTGTTCTTGCCACAACAGAGCCAAGAAAAATTCCCCTTACTGTGCTCAGCCGATGTCAGCATCTTCAATTCAGAAGAATTCCTGTTAATCTCATAAAAGAAAGGCTTGAGAGTGTCTGCTTTATTGAAGGAATCAGCGCAACAGATGAAGCACTTTATGCAATAGCATCAAGTTCTGAAGGAAGCATGAGAGATGCTCTGGTCTTACTTGACCAGATAACATCTTTCACAGAAAGCATAACAATTGATGATGTAAATCTGCTGACAGGGCAAACAGATGTAAAAACTCTTTATGAGCTTGCAGACTCTTTAATAGATGGAAATAGAGAAAAAATAATTCTTCTTGTTGAAGAGCTCAACAGCGCAGGAACTGATTTTAAACTTCTGACAAAGGATCTTATCCATTTTCTGAGAAATGCCCTTATTCAGAAAATCACTGAGAATGTTTACACAACTGAGACAGCTTCTAAAATGATTGAAAACTTGAACAGAAAAACCTCAGAAGAGCATCTTCTCATTCTTCTTAAAGATTTAATTAGCTCCGAGACAGCGATAAAAAGCTCATTTTTCCCGAGAATCGCCTTTGAGATAACACTTCTTAAACTTAGCATGCTATCAAATTTCAGAAATATTGATGATGTTATAAAGGATTTTAAAAATGAGAGTTTATCTCAATGGGAAAGATTTCTTCAGAAAATTGAAACAGAAAATCCTCTACTTGCAATGAAGATAAAACATGGAGAGGTTAAATTTAAAAAAAGTGAGATACAGCTCGTTTACAATGGTGGAGCTTCCGTTTATGCTGACTCCCTGAGGGAGTGCATCTCAGAAATTCAAAACATGTTGAAAGAATTCATCCCTGATGTTAAGATAACTATACATGAAAAAAATGACACAAAAAAGGAGAACAAAAGGCAGGAGATGCTTAACCATCCCCTTGTAAAGAAAACTTTGCAGTTGTTTGATGGAAGAATTCTCAGTATAATCCCTAAGAAAGGAGGCAATAATGTCTAAAAAGATGTTCGGTGAAATAATGAGACAGGCACAGAAGATTCAGGAAGAGATACAGAGAAAGCAGGAAGAAATAAACAAAATGACTGTTGAGGCATCTGCTGGTGGAGGAATGGTTACTGCAGTGGCAAATGGAGCAGGACAGATAGTTTCAATAAAAATTGACAGAGAGGTTGTAAATCCCGATGACATTGAGATGCTTGAAGATTTGATCCTTGCAGCTGTAAACGAAGCAATGAAAAAAGCCCAGGAACTTGCTCAGGCTGAGATGAGCAAGGTTTCCCTGCCATTTAATATTCCGGGAATGCCTGATTTTAAAAATCTTTTTGGCAAAATATGAGCAATGTATGAAGAACTGAAGAAAAAAAGAGTTGAGCTCGGAAAAAGTATTGATGAAATAAGTGCACAGACGAGAATTAAAAAGAGCTATCTTCAGGCAATAGAAGAAGGCAGATTTGACGATTTACCATTAGAAGTTTATACAAGGTCGTATATTAAAATTTATGCTGAAGCTGTCGGAATAGACCCAGAAGTAATCCTGAAAGATTATGAAGAGCACCTTAGAGCAAAAAAACAGACACCACAGAGAATTGAGCCAGTTACAGTTGAGCAGACTTCTGAAAGAAAAAGGCTTTCATTTTTAAAGAATCTACCCTCCTGGAGTCCCTTAGCAGGAATTATTTTTGTTGTTACCATTCTCATAATTTTTTTATTCTCGATCAGAAAAGAAGAAAAAATACCACCACCTCCTACACAACCCGCTGTTTTAGAAACAGCTCCTATTGAAGAAAAAACAGAACAGAAACTTGAAAATCCTTTACAGGAGCAGAAACTACAAATTGAAGCAACAGACAAAGTATGGATGAGGATTATAATAGATGACAAAGAAAAAAGGGAGTTTTTACTTGATCCGGGGCAGAAGATAGAACTCATAGCTACTAAATCTTTTAAGCTTCATATAGGAAATGCTGGTGGAGTTAAAATATCATTTAACAGTAAAGAACTCGGAAAGCTTGGAGAAACAGGTCAGGTAGTATATCTTGACCTGCCACAGGATAAAAATTGAGTCCTGAAACAATATCTGAGTTTATCAAAAAATCAGGAAGACCTTTAAGTTTTAAAGAAATTGCAGATGCCTTCGGTCTTAAAGCCTCTCAGAGAAAAAAACTTAAAAGAATACTTAAAGAACTTCTCCAGCAGGGTAAACTTGTAAGAAACAGAAAGGGACTTTATCTTACTGTCCGTGAGGCAAGCCTCATAACAGGTTTTTTTGAGGCACACAGGGAAGGATACGGTTTTGTAATCCCTGACTCTGCTGGTGAGCCTGACATATTCATTCCACCTCATTCAACCATGGGAGCAATGCATGGAGACAGGGTTGTTGCAAGGCTTGAGCAGAAAAGAAGAAGAGAGGGAAGAATAATAAGAATTCTTGAAAGGGCTGTGAAACGCATTGTAGGAACAGTTGAAAGAGCCGGACCGGTCTTTTATGTCCAGCCAAGAAAGAAAAACATAACAGGGCAGATGGTTGTTGCTCCGGGAAACATAAAATTTAAGGAAGGAGACCTTGTATTTGCTGAAGTCATTCACAGGGCAGGCAGACCATCCCTTACAAAGGTTCTTAAAGTTTTTGAAAAACCTCAAACTCCACTGCAGGATATAGAGATTCTTGTTCATGAGTATGAACTTCCAAAAAAATTTCCCCATAATGTATCAGTATCTGCAAGAGAGCTACTAAGTAAGGGCATATCAAAAAGACAGTTCAAAAACAGAATTGACCTGAGGAAGCTTCCAGCAGTGACAATAGATGGAGAGAATGCCAGGGACTTTGATGATGCGGTATCAATAAAGAAAACACGCAAAGGTTTTATACTCTGGGTTCATATTGCTGATGTAACCCATTATGCTGGATGGAACTCTGCCCTTGATATTGAGGCAAGACAGAGAGCAACGAGTGTTTATCTTCCTGACAGGGTCATACCAATGCTTCCAGAAGAGTTAAGTGAAAATCTCTGCAGTCTGCTTCCAGAAACTCCAAGACTTACATTCACTGTTGAGATGCATTTCAGCAGTTCAGGACAAAGAAAACAAACCCGTTTTTATCCTGCTGTGATACAGACAGCCCAGAGAATGACATACACATCAGTCAGAAAAATCCTGATTGACAGGGATACTGAAGAGACAGAAAAATACAGGGATTTAGTTCCTCATTTTGAAAACATGGCAGAACTGTGTGAGATTCTTAAGGGAAAAAGAAGGCAGAAAGGAAGCCTTGATTTTGATCTTCCAGAGCCTGAAGTCCTTCTTGACATAAAGGGAGATCCACAGGCAATCATTAAGGCTGAAAGAAATCTTGCTCACTATATAATTGAGGAGTTCATGATTGCAGCAAATGAGGCTGTGGCTGAGTTTTTATACTCAAAGGCTGTTCCAGCACTTTACAGAATTCATGAAAAACCTGAGGCTGGAAAAATCAACTACATTACAAGAGTTTTAAAAAATCTCGGGGTTCTTAATCATGATATAAAGCCTGAGATGTTTTCCGAAGTTATTGAGATGATAAGGGGAACACCATATGAGGAAACAGTAAACTATCTTATCTTAAGAAGCCTTAAACAGGCTCGCTACAGTCCTGAAAATGTTGGGCACTTTGGACTGGCTCTGGACTGTTACACTCATTTTACATCTCCAATAAGAAGATATCCTGACATTGTTGTTCACAGGGTTCTTAAGGAGTATCTTCAAAAGGGAAAGCTATCAAAGGAAATACTGCTTCAGGAATTACTTCCCGCAATTGCAATACACAGTTCAAGGATGGAAAGAAGGGCTGATGAGGCTGAAAGGGATGCTGTTCAAATAATGAGGGTATGGTTCATGAAGGACAGAGCAGGTGAGGAGTTTGATGCAAGGGTCACGATGGTCAGCCCTGAGGGGCTCAGGGTAAGGCTTGAAGAATACTACATTGAAGGATTTCTTCCTGTATCAAACATGATTGATGACTTCTACCAGTTTGATGAAAAAAGATACTGTCTTACAGGACTAAGAAAAAAAAGAAGGTTTACAATTGGAACAAATCTCAGGGTAAGAGTCTCAAGGGTCAGTATTGAGGAAAGGGAGATAGTTTTTGACCTTCTATGAATAAAACCTCGTATGTTGCATATATGCCCTCATTGTTACTGAAAAGAGACCTGTAAATCTCACAGAATTTTCTGAATGCTTCCTTCCCTGAAAATTTCTTTTCCTCCGTGTAGTTTGTTCCAGTATACCTGTGTGCAAGGAGTAACTCTTCTAAAGATGAATAAACCTCCCTGTAATTTTTTATTTCATAATTGAATGTAATTTTCATATCCTTAAGCATTTCAATATAAAACCCTGCTTCCTTTAATGGATAGACAGAGCCAAATCCTGAAAGCTCTGAAGCATGTTTTAGCTCACTCAGTGTTTTAGCTGTAAAAATTGAAAGGTAAAATCTTCCTCCTTCCTTAAGAATTTTAAAAATCTCTTTAAAGCTTCTGTCATGCTCTTTAACCCAGTGAAGTGTTGAAGAGCTTATGATAAGCTCAGAAACTTCATGTCTTAGAGGTATTGACTCTGCCCTTGCATTTATGAAAAAAAATCTTCCCCTTAAGTCAGATTTAAGCCTTTTAAGAAACTGAAATGATAAATCAATGTGGATGAATCTTTCAAAAGAAAGTGTTTCAATTAAGGGTTTACTTAAAAAGCCTCTTCCACTTCCTATCTCAACAACTGTCTGATAATAGCCTCTGTTCAGTCTTCTTAAAAGCTCCTCTGCAACTTTTTTCTGGATTCTTCCTGCTTTCTCGTATGTATTGACAGCTTTTTCAAAATAAAATTTCAGGTCAGCCATATTCAAATAAAAAAGGCGGGCAAATGCCCGCCTTTGAAAGGACACGGTGCAAAAATTTTTATTTAGAACTTAAGGATTAAGCCATGTCTTACTGCCCAGGCATCATCTGCATCTTTTCCATTAGACATTTTCCATGCATCGCCTGGCCAGAGATATCCACCTTCAATGTAGTAAGTAAGACCTTTGTCAATCTTGTAGGTTACCTTTGCATCAACTTCCCATCCAAGGTCTTTGTCTCTTGTTGTATAGTTATTCAGTGCAACAGCCTTATGAGCCCTTAACCAGTATCCATAAAGTTCAGCTCCAATGTCTTTTGTAATATCAGCTTTACCACCAAGCTTTACATACTGGGTGTTACAGAGTCCTGCCTTAACTGAACCTACACTGCCTGCAGTAATAACTGCATTACATGCTGTTGGTGTAAGATAATCATATACATAGGTTCCAATAACTGATTTTTCATATCCCTTTGCAGTTATAAATCCTTCAATCTTGTCATCTGTGCTGTGTTTGTCACCACTACCAATTCCGTATTCAAGGGTAAGTTTTACAGGAATTGCCTTAAATTTGTAGTCAAGTCCTGCAAGTGCTGCCCAGCCACGAAGTGAGATATCATTTGCTGATGGAATATCTCTTACTTTTCCTGTCTGGAACTCAACATCTGCTCTGAAACCAAGTCCTGTTCCAGCTATATCATCGTAATTGCCTCTTAAGCCAATGTTCCAGAGATGAACATCAATTCCAGAGCGAGGAATAACATAAGATGCTTGATCATCAACATAGGTTATGTCAGCACTTAAGCCCCAGCCTTTTCC